>ERZ1026850.878-NODE-878-length-17352-cov-4.104585_pt1 | contig 17352 bp, 17 predicted proteins | sample MGYA00380155_ERZ1026850 | MGnify/ENA primary metagenome ERZ1026850 (study PRJEB33269, sample SAMEA4719791) | human gut metagenome | biome: human-associated habitat; feature: organic feature; material: feces | place: Cameroon | collected 2013-10 ... | reverse complement strand
AGTGATAGTTTAGTAGTGAGAAGGGAGCCTGCTGACAAGTATGGACGACAGAATTATAAAAACGGAATATTCCGAAGTAATGCAGAAATCCTATATTGATTATGCCATGAGTGTTATTATCGCCCGTGCATTACCGGATGCCAGAGATGGTTTGAAACCGGTTCAGAGAAGAACCTTATATGACATGTATGAGCTTGGAATCCGTTATGACAGACCCTATCGTAAATCGGCCCGTATCGTAGGCGATACCATGGGTAAATACCATCCCCACGGCGACAGTTCCATCTATGATGCCCTGGTGGTCATGTCCCAGGACTTTAAAAAGGGTCTGCCTCTGATTGATGGTCATGGTAACTTCGGAAATATTGAAGGGGATGGTGCGGCTGCCATGCGTTATACAGAAGCACGTCTGGAAAAAATTACCCAGGAAGCATTCCTTGCCGATTTGGATAAGGATGTGGTAGATTTTATCCCCAACTTTGATGAAACAGAGAAAGAACCATCTGTCCTGCCAGTAAAAATTCCCAATCTGTTAGTGAACGGCTCCGAGGGAATTGCCGTCGGTATGGCGACCAATATCCCCCCTCACAATCTGGCAGAAGTAATTGAAGCAACCAAAGCTTATATGCTGGACGAAACCATTTCCACCAAGGAACTGATGCGCTATATAAAGGGACCGGATTTTCCGACTGGCGGCATTGTTATCAACGAAGACGAACTGTCAGACATCTACGAAACCGGTGTGGGTAAGATTAAAATCCGCGGTAAAATAGAAGTGGAAAAAGCAAAGGGAGGTAAGACCAATCTAGTCATTACCGAGATTCCCTATACCATGATTGGTGCCAATATCAGTAAGTTCCTGATGGATGTGGCAGCCCTTGCCGAAACGAAGAAAACCCAGGACATTGTAGACATTACCAATCAGTCCTCCAAAGAGGGTATCCGTATTGTTATCGAACTTCGTAAAGATGCAGATGTGGAAAATTTCAAAAATATGCTTTACAAAAAGACTCGTTTGGAGGATACTTTCGGTGTAAATATGCTGGCAATCTCGGATGGCAGACCGGAAACCATGGGATTAAAACAGATTATCCAGGAAAATGTCAGATTCCAGTATGAGATTACCACCCGTAAATACAAAAACCTTTTAGCAAAAGAATTAGAACGCAAGGAAATTCAGGAAGGTCTGATTAAAGCATGTAATGTCATTGACCTGATTATTGAGATTCTACGTGGTTCCAAGGACAGAGCTATGGCAAAGGCGTGTCTCGTGGAAGGTAATACAACCGGCATCAAATTCAAATCCAAAGAATCCGAAATTATGGCAGCCCAGCTCATGTTTACCGAAAAGCAGGCAAACGCCATTCTGGATATGCGGCTTTATAAATTAATCGGTTTGGAAATCGAAGCCCTGATTAACGAGCACGAAGAAACGATGGCAAATATTTACCGCTATGAAGATATTCTTGCCAGAAAAGATTCCATGGCACAGGTCATCATGAATGAACTGGATGCCATCAAGGAGCAGTATAAGCGTGCCAGAAGAACCCAGATTACCACTGCCAGTGAAGCTGTTTATGTAGAGAAGAAAATAGAAGAGATGGATATTGTCTTCCTGATGGATCGTTTTGGTTATGCGAAAACCATCGATACTGCCACTTATGAAAGAAATAGAGAAGCGGCAGATACTGAAAACCGCTTTGTTTTTCCCTGTAAAAATACGGGCAAGATTTGTCTCTTTACAAATACAGGACAATTATATACATTAAAAGCAATGGATTTACCTTTTGGCAAATTCCGGGACAAGGGCGTTCCGATTGATAATGTAAGTAACTACGATTCCTCAAAAGAAACCATTATCTACGCTGCCAGCCAGAGTGATTTAAATCTGTACCGGCTTATCTTTGCCACCAAACAGGCTATGTTAAAAATAGTAGACGGCGGGGAATTTGATGTTGCCAAGCGTACTGTGGCAGCCACCAAGCTCCAGGATAATGACGAAGTGGTAAATGTAACCGTATTAAAGGAGCAGCGGAATATCGTATTACAGTCGAAGGAAGGCTATTTCTTACGCTTCGCAATCGAAGAGATTCCCGAAAAGAAAAAGGGCGCTATCGGCGTAAGAGGTATGAAGCTTGGTGCCAAAGACGAGGTAGAGGCGGTATACTATACCCAGAATGCTGTCGAACAGACCATTTCTTATGGCAGCCGGCAATTAGAATTAAACAAGATTAAATTAGCAAAACGTGATGGCAAAGGAGTAAAAGTCAGAGCATGAGAGTCATAGCAGGTACTGCAAGAAGTCTGCGGTTAAAAACACCGGAAGGGTTAGATACCCGTCCTACTACAGACCGTATTAAAGAAACTTTATTTAATATGTTACAGCCCTATTTACCAGATGCTGTTTTCGTGGATTTATTCAGTGGAAGCGGTGCTATCGGAATTGAAGCCATCAGCAGAGGCGCAAGACATGCTTATTTCGTGGAAAATCAGAAAAATGCGCTGACATGCATTACCGACAATCTGAATTTTACTCATTTCATGAAACAGTCTACGATTATCAAACAGGATGTATTAAGTTCCTTATCCGGTATCCATGAAAGGGAAGCAGACGTTATTTTCATGGATCCGCCCTATGGACATGAATATGAAAAGCAAGTATTATCTGCACTGAAAAATATGCCGTATGTTACAGAAAATACATTAATCGTAATTGAGGCTTCCCTTTCTACAGATTTTTCTTATTTGTCTGAGATGGGATATGAATTGCAGAAAGAAAAATGCTATAAAACAAACAAGCATATTTTTTGTCGGAAAAACAGTTAAAGAACATCTGACAAAATGCAGGAAGAAGAGGCGAAAACATGAAAGCAGCAATCTACCCGGGCAGTTTTGACCCGGTTACCTATGGTCACTTAGATATTATCAAGCGTGCCGCTGAAATTTTTGATGAATTAACGGTAAGTGTGTTGAACAATAAAACAAAGACTCCATTGTTTTCTGTGGAAGAACGTGTTAAGATGTTAGAAGAAGCGACGAAGGATTTACCGAATGTAACCATTGACTCTTTCAGTGGTCTTTTGATTGATTATGCGAAAGAAAAGAATATTCATGTGGCAATCAGAGGTCTTCGTGCTATTACGGATTTTGAATACGAATTACAGATAGCGCAGACGAACAGAAAGTTCTCCGATGGAGATTTGGATACCATGTTTTTAACAACCAGTCTGGAATATGCTTATTTAAGTTCCTCCACAGTAAAGGAAATTGCAAGTTTTAACGGAAATATTTCGCAATGCGTACCACCTTTTGTCGCAGATATGATTTATGAAAAATATAATGGCAACAGATAGGAGTAATGATGAGCAGTAGAATCGAACAACTTATCGACGAAATTGAGGATTACATTGATGGCTGCAAATACCAGCCTCTGTCTAAAACAAATATTATCGTAAATAAAGAAGAAATAGATGAACTCTTACGGGAACTTCGTATGAAGACCCCGGATGAAATCAAACGATATCAGAAAATTATTACCAATAAGGAAGCAATTCTCAATGATGCCAGAGCGAAAGCAGAAGCCCTGATTCAGGATGCTACCGTACAGACCACCGAGTTGATTAATGAGCATGAAATCATGCAACAGGCGTATGCACAAGCCAACGAAGTGGTTAAGATGGCATCAGCACAGGCACAGGAGATTCTGGATAAGGCAACTAATGAAGCCAATGGGGTAAAAACAGCGGCAATGCAGTATCTGGATGATATGCTTGCCAATCTGGAAAATGCGATGACAACTACCCTGGCTTCTACCACAGCCCATTACGAGAGTTTCTATAACACGATTAACAATTATAATGAAATCGTCAAATCCAATCGTGCAGAACTCCATCCGGCGGAAGTTGATCAGATGTTAAAGGAAGCGGAAGATAGTACAGACACGCAGGAATTAGATATCATGTAACCAATAAGTCGGTTTCCATTGAAACCGACTTATTTTTGAGTAAAAGAAAGTACAAGGACAATCGATTGAAAAATTTCTTATATAGTATTTTATTATGTTTATTAGGTTTGGCATTCTGTTTTCTTCCACCTCTTACGGTGCAGGCAGAAGAACCTGTCGTTGTTGTCATTGACCCTGGCCATGGTGGAGAAAACCTAGGAGGCGAATACGAAGATTATACGGAAAAGGATATGACTCTTATTGTTGCCAATGCCATGAAAGAGGAGTTAGAACAGTATGAAGGCGTAACTGTATATTTGACCAGAACAGATGACACAGAACTTTCCCTGGAGGAACGGGCAGAATTTGCCAAAAGCGTAAATGCCGATTTTCTCTACTGTTTGCATTTTAATCTGTCCGAACACCATACCCTGTTTGGCGCAGAGTGCTGGGTTTCTGCTTTCGGGGAAAATTACAGTAAAGGTTATTCTTTTGCCAGTATAGAGATGGATATGCTGACCGAAATGGGCCTGTATTCCAGAGGAATTAAGACCCGTTTAAACAGCAGCGGCGTCGATTATTATGGTATCATCCGCGCCTCTACAGAGCGTGATATTCCCTGCGTACTTATTGAGCACTGTCATCTGGATGAAGAAAATGACAAACCTTTTTATGACCATAACGAGAAGCTGAAAGAATTCGGCAGACTGGACGCCACTGCGGCAGCGAAATATTTTCGTTTAAAGTCCGACAGCCTCTCCACGGATTATACCGGCTACGAGAACCTGTCTGTGGCAGTGCCTGCCAATGTTGTAAAACCTGACAGCACCCCACCGGATGTCTGTATGATTGAACTGGTTGAACAGAGCCCGGATACCGGGGAAGTAACCATTCGTGTCACAGCAACCGATTATGACAGTGGTATGCTGTATTATACCTACAGCTATGACGGCGGAACCACCTATACCAACTTGCAGAAGTGGCCGGAACGAGGCAAGGATATCTTTGAATTTACCATGCAGGTGCCTTCGGAGACTACGCCCCAGATTCTCGTAAATGCCTATAATGGTTATGATTTATATACCACCAGCAATCAGTTAGACTTGCCAACCATGCATTATGGGCAGGAAGCGACAGAAGAGGTGGATAATCCGGATTCCACTAAGCAGGATACCATTCCCAGCTCTTCCGGACACGTAATCTCGAAAGAAGACTACCAGGAAATTACCTATGATACAACAGAAACGGAAGCCGAAGTGGAAACCGGGAAGTCCCTTGGCTATTTCTTACAGGTAACCTTTATCTGTATCCTCTTGTTACTGGGGATGGTATTTTCCCTGGTTCTTATCCTGCGAGGCAGACGAAAACGAAAGCGTAGACCACGCCGGTAAGCAATGTCTGTAATATCTTATGACAGATATATTGTTCTATGGATAAATGGGTATGCTGTATCATACTGTAGGTCTGTGCAATACAGGAAAAACCGCCAAAGGGAAGCAGTATCAATGCCGGCAGCATGAAGGCGGAACCACCCCGGCTGATACCACTGGTAATTTCCAGAAGGCAGTTATAAAAACAGCTTACCTTATCCGGCAGATGGGAAAAAGGCATGGTTATCATATTTAACAGATTAAAAAATACCATGTAGCCACCTAATTTACCGATTCCAACCAGCCCGGCAAGAACAGAAGCATCTGTGGCAGCAAACAGCCTGCCTAATGTGACCTTCTCAGGTGCCATCCGCCTGGAAGCTGGAGCAGAAACAGAAGTTTCCTTCGTTGTGTCCAGAAAGCCACCATGTTTCCGATAATACAGGTGGTATAACAGGCTGCCGTAACTAAGGGGAAGCAGATACATGATGGCAAAGCTTAATAGTGGATGAGGGACTGCCAGTACCGGTACCACAAAGCTTAAAAAATAAACCGGACCAATGTTATTGCAGAAGGCAAGCAGATAAGCCCCTTCTTTTTCCTGTATTTTATGTGCGCTCAGAAGCTCCCCTATAATACGGGCTCCCATGGGGAATCCACACAGAAATCCCATAAAAACCGTATAGGAACCATTCGGCGTTGTACCAAACAACCGATGGAACAGGGGATGAAAGCCACGGACAAACCGTTCCGTCAGGTTGAGGCGTATCATAATGCCAGACAGAATCATAAAGGGAAGCAATGTGGGAATCATCCGTTGAAACCACAGAAGTAACCCGGTGGAAGCATATTCCAAAGATTGTGCTGGATAGCGTAGCAACAGACAGATTAGATAAAAGAAAAAGAGCGTAATCAGGATTTGATACAGTCGGAAAAGATAATCTGTTATTTTTTTCACAAGTTTACCTGTCTGTCTTTTCTTACTATAACTATATTGCCAGAAAGAGGAAAATAGTCGTATGCGTTTGGATAAATTCTTATGTGATTTGCAGCTTGGTACAAGAAGCCAAATAAAGAAGGACATCAAAGCCGGTCTGGTTACGGTCAATGAAACAAAAGCCGCAAAGCCGGAACAGCAAATCGACGGAACAACCGACCGTATCTGTTATAAAGGGCAGCTCTGTTCCTATGAAAAACAGGTATATTATATGCTCTATAAGCCTGCTGGCGTTGTCTCTGCCACAGAAGATAAATGGGATAAAACCGTTGTTTCCCTGCTGCAGACAGAGAACCGAAAGGATTTGTTTCCTATCGGGAGACTGGATAAAGATACGGAAGGACTGCTTGTTTTGACAAACGATGGTGCCCTGGCGCACGACCTGTTATCCCCCAGGAAGCATGTGGAGAAGGAATATGAGTGTCATTTACGGGATGCCATTACCCCGGAGCAGATTACTGCCCTGGAAGAAGGCGTGGACATCGGGGAAAAACAGCCGACCAGACCAGCCAAAGTAATCATCCTGTCGGAAGACAAAATTACCCTGAGCATTACCGAGGGAAAATTCCATCAGGTAAAACGTATGTTACAGGCAGTCGGCAATGAAGTCCTTTATCTGAAACGGCTCCGCATGGGAAACCTTTGTCTGGATGAAACACTGGAAAAGGGAGCCTACAGACGGCTGACCGGGGAAGAAGTACAGGGATTGAAAACCATAAGAAATTGAGGAAATACTTTATGATAAAAGCAGTTATTTTTGACCTGGATGGTTCTTTAGTCGATTCCATGTGGATGTGGAAAGCCATTGACATCGAATATCTGGGCAGATTCGGAATCGAAATTCCGGATGATTTACAGGATTGCATCGGCGGAAAAAGTTTTACCGAAACCGCAATTTACTTTAAAGAAAGGTTTCAGCTTCCAGATTCCCTACAGCAGATTAAGGATGACTGGAACCGGATGGCATGGGATAAATACACTTATGAAGTTCCCTTAAAGGAAGGGGTGGAAGACCTGTTAAAAGAATGTAAGCGACGGAATATCCGGCTCGGTATTGCCACCAGTAATTCCAGGGAACTGGTAGATAATATTGTTATCGTCCATCATTTGGAACAGTATTTTACCAGTATTATTACGGGCTGTGAGGTAGCTCACGGCAAACCGGCACCAGATATTTACCTGGCAGTGGCAGATACCCTCCAGGTAGCCCCGGAAGAATGTCTTGTCTTTGAAGATATTATTGAGGGGATTCAGGCAGGAAAAGCCGCCGGTATGAAAGTCTGTGCTGTCCATGACGAATTTTCCGTATCGCAGGAAGAAGAAAAGCGCAGGCTTTCCGATTATTACACATATCATTTTAGGGAGTTATTAGAAAATGGGATTTTTACCAATTAGCAAAGAAGATATGACTAAACAGGGGATTGAACAGTTAGACTTCGTCTATATCATCGGCGACGCCTATGTAGACCATCCCTCCTTTGGACATGCCATTATCAGCCGGATTCTGGTATCGCACGGCTACACCGTGGGCATTATTTCACAGCCTGACTGGAAAGATGATACAAGTATTACTGTTCTGGGAAAACCACGGCTTGGGTTTCTGATTTCTGCCGGCAATATGGATTCCATGGTAAACCATTACTATGTTTCCAAAAAGCATCGTCCTACCGATGCTTACACACCCGGTGGCGAAGCCTATAAAAGACCGGATCATGCAACCGTTGTCTATGGCAATCTGGTTCGTAAAGTATATAAGGATACCCCGGTTATTATCGGTGGTATCGAAGCCAGTCTGCGGCGTATGGCGCATTACGATTATTGGAGCAACAGCTTCAAACGTTCCATTCTCTTAGACAGTCAGGCGGATTTGATTTCCTACGGCATGGGCGAAAAATCCATCGTAGAAATCGCCGATGCCCTGGCAAGCGGTATTGCCGTAAAGGATATTACCTTTATTCCGGGAACCGTTTATAAAACAAAGGATATTTCCGGTATCTATGACAGCATTACCCTGCCGTCCTATGATGCCATGAAAGCGGAACCAAAAGAATATGCCAACAGTTTCCGGGTGCAATATCAGAGCACCGACCCTTTTACCGGCAAGACGCTGATAGAAGGCTATCCAAATGGTATCTATGTGGTGCAGAATCCGCCACAGCCGCCTCTGACCACAGAAGAAATGGATGCCGTATATGATTTGCCCTATATGCGTACCTATCATCCTTCTTATGAAGAGAAGGGCGGCGTTCCTGCCATTGCAGAAATTAAATTCTCCCTGATTAGCAACCGTGGTTGTTTTGGCGGCTGTAATTTCTGCGCCTTGACTTTCCAGCAGGGCAGAACCGTGCAGGTCAGAAGCCACGAATCGATTCTCAAGGAAGCAAGACTGATGATTCAGGATAAGGATTTCAAGGGCTATATCCATGATGTAGGCGGACCTACCGCCAATTTCCGGCATCCCTCCTGTCAGAAGCAGATGACCCAGGGTGTCTGCAAGAACAGACAGTGCCTGTTCCCGAAGCCTTGCCCGAACCTGGAAGTAGACCACTCCGATTATCTGTCCCTGCTTCGTAAGCTGCGGGCATTACCGGGCGTAAAAAAAGTCTTCATCCGTTCCGGTATCCGCTTTGATTACCTTATGGCAGACCCGGACGATACCTTTTTCAAAGAACTGGTAGAGTATCATGTAAGCGGTCAGTTAAAGGTCGCACCGGAGCATATCTCAGACACGGTATTATCCAAACTTGGCAAGCCTGAGAAAGCTGTCTATGAAAGTTTTGTAAGAAAATATTATAAGATAAATGAAAAGTTAGGAAAGAAACAGTTCCTGGTACCATACCTGATGTCTTCCCATCCTGGCTCCACCCTGAAGGAGGCTATTGAGCTTTCCGAATATCTGCGGGACTTAGGGTATATGCCGGAGCAGGTGCAGGATTTCTATCCGACTCCTTCTACAGTTTCCACCGTCATGTATTACACCGGCATTGACCCACGAAACGGCGAACCGGTGTATGTATGCCGCAATCCCCATGAAAAGGCGATGCAGCGGGCTCTGATTCAGTACCGGAATCCGAACAACTATGACCTGGTTAAGGAAGCCCTGTTAAAAGCCGGAAGGGAAGATTTGATTGGATTTGATAAAAAATGCCTGATTCGCCCCAGGAATCATAAACCAATCTATCAGGAAAATAGTAAAGAAAAACCAACTGGTTCCAGAACAAATACAAGTAATAACAAAGGAAACTATCCAACTAAACAGACAAATAACAGAAACGGCAGCTCCAAAGCAGGAAACCAGAAACCGGGCAGCCAAAAGCCAGTTAAGAAGAAAACCATCCGTAACGTTCACAAAAAGAAATAAAAATCAGAAAATGGTAAGGGGAAATCGTTATGAAAATTGCAATCATCACCGGAGCTTCCTCCGGCATGGGAATGGAATGTGCCAGACAGTTAGATAAAAGACTCCATCACACGGATGAGCTTTGGCTGATTGCCCGCCGCAAGGCACCTATGGAGGAGTTAGCGGTCTCATTACGTCATAAGACCAGAATCCTGGCTATGGATATTACCGATGCCGTACAGATGAAACAGTTAGCGGAAGTCTTAGGTCTTGTCTCTCCGCTCATTACGGTACTGGTAAACTGTGCCGGTGTGGGCAGCCATGGGAATTTTGAAGAACAGGAGCAGACGGATATTACTACCATGATGCAGCTGAATATCGGAGCCCTTACCCAAATGACAAAACTCTGCCTTCCCTATATGCGGAAGGGCAGTAGAATTTTACAATTTGCTTCCGGGGCAGCTTTTCTGCCGCAGGCATCCTTTGCGGTCTATGCAGCTTCCAAGGCATACGTGTATTCTTTCAGCCGAGCCCTTGCCAAGGAATTACGGGAACGCGGCATTACCGTGACAGCTGTATGCCCCGGACCGGTAAATACCCCTTTTTTACAACATGCCTATGGGGAACTTTCCAGACTGAACGGACTAAAGAAAATGACTATGGCTCAGACGGAATGTGTGGTTGCCAAAGCCATGGAAGACTGTAAGAAGAAAAAAGAAGTTTCCCTTTGCGGGCTGCCTATGTGGGTATTATATGCGGCCACACAGACAACCCAGAATCTGTTACAGAAATTCACGTAAGAAAGAGGCAGACTGTTCCAGGAAGGCTGTCTGGTCAGGTGCATCAAAGTGTTCAATCGCCAGATATCCTTTGTAATCATCCTCCTTTAACCGCCGGATAAGCGGTGCTACCGGCAGGTAACCGCCACCGGTGGGTACGGTTGCCAGCCCTTTCCGGTACTGCCAGTCCGGGTTTCCATCCGGTTCTGTGCCCCTGTCCTTACAATGGACATGCACTATGAAATTCTGCAACACTTCATAAGCCCTGGCCACATCTTCATCTGCATAAGCAAAATTCCCCATATCCAGGGTATAGCAAAGTCCCGGTACTTTTTCCATATAATAAAGAAGCTGATACATCCTGGAGTAGGGTGCCTTATTATCGTCATAATCCTCCAGCGTTACCATAACACCGTTGGTATTGGCGTAGGCTACCAGCTGCTGTAAGGCATGCACGCTTTTCTGGATGGATTCATTCTGTTCCATCCATGCAAAGGTATCTTCTTTGGAAGTATGCAGCCGGTGGAGCGGCTCGATTTCATCCAGTTCCAGGAAGCCCGGAATGATAAGAACCCGTCCGGCACCACACTGCTTTGCCAAATCAATCTGTGCATAGGCTAGAGCAGCATCCTCTGTATGCATAAAATCATACGTTTCAAAAATACAACTAATTTCCATCTGTAACTGTCCTAACAGGGGCATTAACCATTCCTTATCCCTTACCAAATCCCCATAATGAATTTCCAGTCCCTGAATACCGTAAGCCTTTGCCTGTTCCAGCAACGCCGGAATACTTTCCTTTGTCTGTTCCCTGGCTTGCAGGATATGATTATAAAAAGTTGAGATTTTCATGGAACTCTTTTCCAAGGGTGTGATAACCTCCTGACAGTCCAGGTCAGCCTCTTTGCGGGTAACGGGTGTACACCAGGCAATGGCGTTTTTTAGAATCTGCTGTATCTGTGGCATATCATAAATCGGATATTCTTCGTGTCCCGGCTGGAAATAGAATATCTTCCCGTACCCTCTGGTAAAGGTACAGCCGCTTCTGAAAACTTCCCCGCCGGCAAACCATCCGGTAAAAATGACATCATCCGGTTTGGGAATATCAAAATATTCTCCATACATTTCCTCTCTGGGAAGCTCAATATAGGCGGGCAGACCTGCCGCAATGGGGTGATAGGGTGCGGTAACAAAAAGCCTCTCCCTGTCCCCATGTCTCCATCTTAGTGTCATACTGGTTCCCAGTAACTTCTTCACAGGCTTGGAGTAGTGGGCGGAGTGGAGGGCAATCAGTCCCATGCCGCGTAATACATGTTCCCGGATTCGGTCGGCAACCTTATCCGAGAATTCTTCCTGTCTTGCATGGCTCCAGTAAATCAGCACATCCGTATGGCTTAAAACTTCCTCACTAAGCCCGTGCTCCGGCATTTCAAAAGTAGCCGTCCTGATTTCATAAGAAGGGTTTTCCTTTAAGAAACCGGCAATACAGCCGTGGATTCCCTCCGGATACACCTTCCGGATATCCTCATATTCCTGTTCATGTACATATTCATTATAAATCGTTATTCTTGTCATTCAAAACCTCGTTTCCATGCGCCCTGTTGCGCATCCTTCCTTCTATGCTAATTAAGGCTAATTAAGGATAGCATCTGTAACTTCTAAAATCCACAAAAATTATTTCAAAAAGAGCAGAAAGATGGTACAATAATACGCAGGTTTACAGAACGAAAAAAGATTCTCAGGAGGCTTATTATGGCAATCGAACAGGTGAAAAACTACTTTAAACAATATAATATGGCTGATAAAATCATCGAACTGGATGAATCCAGTGCTACCGTGGAATTAGCAGCCCATGCACTTTCCTGCGAACCGGCAAGAATTGCAAAGACCTTATCCTTTCTGGTAGGAGAGCAGCCTATCCTGATTGTCTGTGCCGGGGACGTGAAGATAGACAACGCAAAATATAAAACCGTCTTTGGTACAAAAGCCAAAATGTTAGCACCAGCAGAGGTTGAAAATCGAATCGGACATGCTATCGGCGGTGTCTGCCCCTTCGGGATTAAGGAAGGCGTTTCCGTTTACCTGGACGAGTCCCTAAAGCGGTTTACCACCGTATTTCCTGCCTGCGGCAGTAGTAACAGTGCCATTGAATTAACCATCCCGGAATTGGAACAGTACTCCGGTTATGAGAAATGGGTTGCTGTCTGCAAATTAAAAGAGGCATAAAAGTCACTGGAAAGGAATTATTTATGAAAAGGATTATCAAAAAAGGTAACTTTGGTTATCTCCAAAACAGACGTATTTACACCGGACTTAGAACATTACTCTTTTTTGCACTGAGTCTTGGTCTCTATGGAATGGGATACTGGTCAACAGGAACCAATCAGAACCTGCTGACAATTGTTGCCATTCTGGGCTGTCTGCCTGCCTGCAAAAGTGCCGTAAATTTTATTATTTTCCTGCGGGCATCCGGTTGCAGTGAAACATTACACGCAAGGCTTATAGACTTTGATAACAACGAAGGACTTCAGACTTTCTATGACCTTTATTTTACTTCTTACCAGAAGAATTATCCCATCAGCCACATGACTTTAAGGGGAAATGTGCTCTGCGGCATCACAGAAAGTACCAAGTGTGACTGCAATGGTGCCGAAAAGCATTTAGAGCAGATGTTATCCCAGGAGGGGATTAAGAATGTGACCGTTAAGATTTTTTCCCAAACCGGTAAATATATTGACCGACTAAGTCAGTTAGAAGCTCTGGAGACTTCTGAGCATAAGAATCAGGATGAAATTATTTCGCTGTTGTATTCTATCTCTTTATAAAGAAACGGAGGCATCATGTATCAGAAACAAATCAACGATAAGGAAGCCGGACAACGTCTGGACAAATATCTGCATAAGCTATTACCATTAGCAGGCACCAGCTTTCTGTATAAGATGCTGCGCAAGAAAAATATTACCTTAAACGGCAAAAAAGCCGATGGCAGCGAGAAAATTACCACAGGTGATGCCATAGCGATATTCTTTTCAGACGAAACCCTGGCTAAGTTCATGGGGAGTACGCCCTTACAGGAGGAGAGTAATCGCTCCAAGCAGGTTCCTGTCGGAAAGAAGCTGCCTGTTTCCGAATATCAGCAGGCATATCAGAAATTTTCGAAAGTGAAAGTACTTTATGAGAATGAACATCTGCTCCTTGCAGATAAACCGGTGGGTATTTTAACCCAGAAGGCATCCCCTTCCGATAGTTCCCTGAACGAATGGCTTATCGGTTACCTGCTTCACAGCCATTTCCTGGCAGAAGCCGATTTACAGACCTTTAAGCCTTCCGTATGCAACCGCTTAGACCGCAATACCAGCGGCATCGTTCTGTGTGCCAAATCTATCCGTGGGGCACAGCTTTTAGGCGAACTGTTACAGGAAAGAACCCTTGAGAAATATTATCAACTGTATGTCAAAGGGATTCTGGATAAAGAACAGCTTATGGAAGGCTATCTGATAAAAGATGAACGAAGAAATAAAGTTTCTGTTGGAAAAGAGGCTCCTCAAGAGGAAGCTGTCTCTTATTCTTATATTAAAACCTATTATAAACCACTGGCATTCCAGAAGGACAAAACCCTTCTGGAAGTGGAATTGCTGACTGGAAAACCCCATCAAATCAGGGCTCATCTGGCAAGCATCGGACACCCCCTGTTAGGGGATTACAAATATGGCGACAGAGTATGGAATGACCATTACCGGAAGAAATATCACATTACTTCGCAACTGTTACATGCTTATAAGATAGTATTTCCCATACTGAATGCCCCTTTTGAGGATATCAGCGGCAGGACTTTCTGCACCGATATTCCTCTGATTTTCCAGCAGTTAGAAAAAGAGGATTGATGCTATGGCAACCTGGAATTCCCGCGGACTGCGTGGTTCTACCTTAGAAGATTTGATTAATCGTACCAATGAAAAATATCTGGAAAACGGGCTGGCACTGATTCAGAAAATCCCTACCCCAATTACCCCGATTACCATTGACAAACAGACAAGACATATTACCCTGGCTTATTTCGACCAGAAAAGCACTGTTGATTACATTGGTGCCGTTCAGGGAATTCCTGTCTGTTTTGATGCCAAGGAATGTGCCGTAGATACCTTTTCCCTGCAGAATATCCATACTCATCAGGTTTCTTTTATGGAACAGTTCGAGAAGCAGAATGGTGTGGCTTTTTTTCTGATTTATTACACCCACCGGGATATGTTTTATTATCTGCCTTATGAAATGTTACGTTTCTTTTGGGACAGGGCGCAAGAGGGCGGCAGGAAGAGTTTCCGTCTGGATGAATTGAACCCGGCTTATATTTTGCCAAAGAAACACGGCATCTTGGTTCCCTATCTGGACATGTTACAGAAAGATTTGGAAGACAGGGCTTAGGTGTAGTTGACAAATAGAATAAAGTTCGGTATAGTATAAAAAGTTTAGTTCTCTAATTTAGTAGTGAATTATCACTTTAAAGTATTAAAGTGATAAAGGTATCGATTGTGGTCAGAACAAGGAGAATGGTTATGAGTAAACAGTTAGTACATACACCAGAGGGTGTAAGAGACATTTACGGAGATGAAATGGCAAAAAAAACTGTCGTAGAACATCTTCTCCATGACAAGATTAAAGGGTATGGCTATCGTGATATCCAGACGCCTACCTTTGAATTTTTTGATGTATTTTCCAAGGAAGTAGGCACAACGCCTTCCAGGGAATTATATAAGTTTTTTGACAAGGAAGGTAATACGTTGGTTTTAAGACCCGACTTTACCCCTTCCATAGCTCGCTGTGCCGCCAAATATTTTATGGATGAGGATGTACCAATCCGTTTTTGTTATCAGGGGAATACCTTTACTAATACCTCTGATTTACAGGGAAAATTAAAAGAAGTAACCCAGATGGGTGCAGAGCTGATTGGTGATGATTCCGTTCAGGCAGATGCAGAAATGATTGCCATGACGATAGAAGCTCTCTACCATGCAGGATTATCTGATTTTCAAATCAGCATCGGCAATCTGGAGTATTTCAAGGGCATCTGTGCCCAGGCTGGTCTGGATGAGGAAACTGAACTGGAAATTCGGGGACTGATTTCCGGCAAGAATTATTTCGGTGCGGAGGAGTTGTTGGATAGCATCAATGTGGAAAAACATGCCAAAGAAGCCCTGTTAAAAGTCAGCCACATGTTCGGTAGCGTGGCCGTGCTGGATGAGGCTCTGGAAGTGGTTTCCAATAAACGTTCCAAAGAGGCGGTTGAACGTCTTAAGAAAGTTTATCAGGTACTTTGTGATTATGGTGTGGAGAAGTATGTTTCCTTTGACCTTGGCATGTTAAGCAAGTATAATTATTATACTGGCATCATTTTCAAGGGATACACTTATGGCGTAGGGGATGCTATTATCAAAGGCGGTAGATACAATAATCTGCTCAGCCGTTTTGGAAAACAGTCACCTGCCATTGGTTTTGTCATTGTAGTAGACGACTTACTGGTTGCCATGAACAGACAGGGAACCGTTATCTCCGGCATGGAAAAGCGTTCTACCCTTTATTATACGGAAGAGAATTTTAAAGAACAGCTTATCAATGCCAAACGTATGCGCTCTGAAGGAAAATCGGTAGAACTTCTTCCGAAACGATAAAGCGTTTCAGCTAAAATCCAAATAGAAAGTGTGGAATGAAGATGAGTGATGATAGATATCTGACCTTTGCCCTGGGAAAAGGTCGTCTTGCCAGTAAGACAATGGAATTATTTGAAAAAATTGGGATTACCTGTGAAGAAATGAAAGATAAGGATTCCCGGAAACTGATTTTTGTCAATGAAGAATTAAAACTTAAATTTTTCTTAGCCAAAGGTCCGGATGTACCAACCTATGTGGAATACGGAGCTGCCGATATCGGTGTGGTAGGAAAAGACACCATTATGGAAGAGAACCGACGAGTTTATGAAGTGCTTGATTTAGGCTATGGTAAATGCCGCATGTGTGTCTGTGGTCCGGAAAGTGCCAGAGAGCTGTTACAACATCATGAAATGATTCGTGTCGCCAGCAAATACCCTAACATTGCGAAAGATTACTTCTATAACAAGAAGCATCAGACCGTTGATATTATTAAGTTAAATGGTTCCGTAGAGCTTGGTCCTATTGTAAAGCTGTCTGACGTGATTGTAGATATTGTAGAAACCGGTTCTACCCTCAAGGAAAACGGACTGGGGGTTCTGGAAGAAATCTGTCCTCTGTCTGCCAGAATGATTGTCAATCAGGTAAGTATGCAGATGCAGACGGATCGGATTCATACACTGATTTCAGAACTCAAGAAAAATCTTTAAAGGAGATGCGCCATGCGTAAGGTAAAATTAACAGCCGATACCAAACAGAATCTGTTAAACGATTTATTAAAAAGAAGCCCTAACAACTACACAGAATATGAGAATGTGGTAGCTGACATCATCAACAATGTAAGGGCAAAGGGTGATGCGGCAGTCTTTGAATATACGAAGAAATTCGATAAGTGGGAAGTGTCCGCTGATAACCTGAAAGTAACAGAAGCAGAGATAGAAGAAGCTTTTCAGAGCATTGAGCCGGCGTTTGTGGAAGTGATGCACAAATCTGCCGACAATATTGCAGCTTTTCATCAGAAGCAATTACATAACAGCTGGATTGACCCGAAACCGGACGGCAGTATTCTGGGACAGAAGATTCTTCCTATCGCTGTTTCCGGTGTCTATGTGCCGGGCGGGAAAGCAGCTTACCCAAGCAGTGTCCTTATGAATGTGATTCCGGCAAAAGTAGCCGGTGTAAAGAAGATAGTCATGACTACCCCTGCCGGTGCAGACGGTAAGGTAAATCCAGGTACTTTAGTAGCAGCCAAAATCGCCGGTGTCGATGAAATCTATAAAG
>ERZ1026850.872-NODE-872-length-17400-cov-10.262093_pt1 | contig 17400 bp, 30 predicted proteins | sample MGYA00380155_ERZ1026850 | MGnify/ENA primary metagenome ERZ1026850 (study PRJEB33269, sample SAMEA4719791) | human gut metagenome | biome: human-associated habitat; feature: organic feature; material: feces | place: Cameroon | collected 2013-10 ... | reverse complement strand
ACTGAGGCTGTCCATTGTAAGGATTCTGCTGAGCGTTGTTAAACTGAGGCTGTCCATTGTAAGGATTCTGCTGAGCATTATTGAACTGAGGCTGTCCATTGTAAGGATTCTGCTGAGCGTTGTTAAACTGAGGCTGTCCGTTATAAGGATTTGGCTGTCCATTGTATGGACGCTGGTTTGGCATTGGAGCCGGTGCACCGCAATTCGGGCAGGTTCTGAAGTTATCCGGATATTGTGTTCCGCATGATTGACATTGCATAAAATGTCTCCCCCTTTTGTATTCATTATATTATATAAGGCAATGCAGATGTATTGTATTCAGGATATTTGATTAGAAGAGATGATGTGATTCGCCAAAATGTAAATACATAATAAGAGCTGCCAGGAGCACTTGAATTTCGTCTGATAACAGGCAACGCTGGTACATGGAAGTACCGGCGAGCCGCAGATGAGCATGGATGCGAATTTGCGGCGGTTGCCAGATAAAACAGAATATAAATCGAAATTCGTAGTGCACCTTGCAGCTCTTATGTAGTATTACATTTGGCGAATCATAGCATCATTCATTCAAAAACCTGAAAAACATCGAATCACCTATATCATATCATTCTATCTGTTTTCCTGATATCTGTAAACAATAAAATAAGAAGAAATTCCCATCCACCTTACACGCTGGCATCAATGTGGGCAGCTTTTTTGCGGAGCCCGGAAAGATGGATATTAATTTCACGGCGTACAGACTGGGCAGTGACAGGTTCTTCACCAGACTTATCGTCATGCTCTGCTTTGACCAAATCGGCAGTGCGCTTATCTGGGTCATCATCCGCGGCACCTACAGACTCTTCGGCAGAATCCGGACCGGATGAAATTTCGGCATTATCGGTAGAATCAGACGATGTTGCATCGGTTGAATCGGCAGAGCTTCTATCCTTATTGGATGGACTTACATCTTCATAAGGCTCTTTGTCCGGTTTTGCCTGATATTCCGGCGTCTTGGTATAATCATTGTGTTCTTTTTCAATGGCATAGGTGCGCTTTAAAATCTGCTCTAGCATAGCCTTTTTCTGGGCTTTTGGAATGTGGGGGTCATTGAAAACCGTCTTAACCTCAGACATAAACTGCCCCATTTTATAGAGCTTTAACTTCTCCACGTCCTTCTTGGTACGGCAGTTCTGCAGCTGTTTACGGTAAGCTGCCACCTCTTCCTTTAGCTTTTCGTGTTCTTTCAGGGCATTCGGATTGACTTTTTCTAAATACTGTTCTTCCTCCGGAGTTAATTCCTGGCCGGAATCTAATTTTGCCTGAAGCTCCTGCTGGAAATTACTTTCATGCATCTGGGAAATCTGTTCCTGATAATGCTGTAACAGGCGTTCCTCCTGGGTCAGCTCCTGGTTCCGTTCTTTTTTGGTAGGACGCTGCAAAAGCCCCTGCTCCTTCTTGCGTTGGGAAAGAACCACAAGTGAGTTTTCGAGTTTGAGATTCATATCTTTTCCTCCTTGAAAAGTTCTGTGAAAATCCATTTTCACATATGCTGTTTATGAGAATCTACTATATAAATAATATCGGCAAAATAAAATAAGACTTTACAACAAAACAAACAATTGCTATTCTAAATATTAAGTAACTTAAGAGGAGGACATTTTATGTTTAACAGTAACGTGCTGTGGATTCTTGCAGCATTTGTGGTATATATGGGTATGATGATTGCCATAGGTGCGAAATATATGAAAAGTACAAAGAATTCAGAAGATTATTTTCTTGGAGGAAGAGGCTTAAGCGGCTGGGTGGCAGCATTAAGCGCACAGGCATCTGATATGAGCGGATGGCTTCTGATGGGACTTCCGGGTGCGGTATATGCATTTGGAACCGGTCAGGCATGGATTGCTATTGGATTGTTTATCGGAACGGTCTGCAACTGGATATTTATTTCCGGAAGACTGCGCAGATATACCATCCGTGCCAATAACTCCCTGACTTTACCGGAGTATTTCCAGAATCGTTTCCATGATAAGAAGAATGTGCTGTTGTGCATTTCTTCTATAGTAATAGTTGTATTCTTCCTGGTATATACTGCATCTGCATTTGCAGCAGGCGGAAAATTGTTCCATGCAGTAACCGGTGTTGATTATACCGTAGCTTTAACCATCGGTGCAGTTGTTATTTTGCTGTATACCTTCATGGGAGGTTTTATGGCGGTATGTGTAACAGACTTTATCCAGGGAATGCTGATGCTGGTTGCACTTCTTGCAGTGCCTCTGATGGCATATGCGGTGGTAAGTGGCAATGGCGGATTAAGAGAACTTTTAGATGCCAGCGGAGTAGCAGGAGGAAGCGATTCCTATATGAGCCTCTGGCAGAATGGTGGAGAGCCATATCGTGCCATCGATATTATTTCACAGCTCGCATGGGGATTGGGATATTGTGGAATGCCTCATATCCTGACCAGATTTATGGCGGTAAAGAGCCAGAAAGAATTAAAGAAATCCAAAGGAATTGCAATTGTCTGGGTAGCATTATCCTTAACCTTTGCCTGCATCATCGGTGTGGTTGGAAGAGCGTACCTGTATCCGGAAGTGCTTGGAAGTGCCGGGGCAGATTCTGCGGAAAATGTATTCATAAATATGATTACACATTTGTTTACGAAGCAGTATGCATTGCCGTTTGTTGCAGGAATCTTCCTGTGCGGAATCCTTGCAGCAATTATGTCTACTGCAGATTCACAGCTTTTAGTAACCGCATCTTCCGTATCAGAAGATATATACAAAGGAGTAGTAGATAAGGAAGCAAGTGATAAAAAGGTTCTTATGGTCAGCCGTATTACCGTAGTGGTAGTTGCAATTATTGCTTATATCATTGCACTGAATCCGAACAACTCCATCATGGGACTGGTATCCAATGCATGGGCAGGCTTTGGCGCCGCATTTGGACCACTGGTAGTATTATCCCTGTTCTGGAAGCGTACTAACAAACCGGGAGCAATTGCAGGAATTGTATCCGGTGGTCTGGCGGTTATCATCTGGGATTACATTCCATTGATGAAAAATGCAGACGGTGCCCGGGTAACACTTGGAACCGGGACCGGAATCTATTCCCTTCTGGTAGGATTCTTCTTAAGTTTAATCTGTATCGTAATTGTGAGTCTTTGTACCAAAGCTCCAGGCGAAGAGATGCAGAAAGAATTTGCAGATGTTGCTGACAAGAGCATAGAATTATAATAGAAAAGAAAAGCTGTTTATTTGCAATGGGGCAAAAGGATGCCGGCGAGTAAACAGCTTTTTTATATAGGAAAAGGAGGCTTCGTATGAAAAACGCATGGAACAAGATACCTTTGGCATCAAAAATAGGATTTTTACTGGAAATGATTGCACTGGTGGCACTGCTGGTACTTATGGGATTGGGAAAACAGGTGCCGCAGCTGGTATTTAATATTTTCCTGGCAGGGCTGGTTATCGTAATGCTGTCCAATATATACCATCGAAATCATAAAGAATAAAAGAGTTTCTTCTATATATAAAGGCGGATGGAAAAATAAAGCAGAAGTGAAAATACCGCAAAAAAAGATAGAAAATGGATTGTACGCGAAAAAATACAATTTTTCTAAAAAAAGTATTGCAAAAGCGTAACCTGTCGTGTATACTAATCCTTGCTGTGACATTGATAGCGTAGAAGCGTGAGGTTGCTGCCCACTGTGGCAGGTTTTCCGTGGAGCGAATGTCAAGTTAGGAAACTGGCGACAAGTCACTGTATCACGAATATGGTCTACAGAGGTAGAAACAACGTGTGTAAAGCTTATGACACACACGGAGAAGTGTACAGTCACCGCTTGTCGTACTGAATTAAAGTGCGAAAAGGAGGCGACTTTTTTTATGGCAAGTCAAGTAATGAGAATCACATTGAAAGCTTATGATCACGAATTAGTAGATTCATCAGCAAAAAAAATCATCGAGACTGTAAAGAAAAACGGATCACAGGTGAGCGGACCGGTGCCGCTGCCAACTAAGAAAGAGGTAGTTACCATTCTTAGAGCAGTACACAAGTACAAAGATTCCAGAGAACAGTTCGAGCAGAGAACTCATAAGAGACTGATTGATATCATTGCTCCGACACAGAAAACAGTTGATGCATTATCAAGATTAGAAATGCCGGCTGGTGTCTACATCGATATCAAAATGAAATAAAGTCAAAACAAGTAGTAAATCCTGAGGGGCCGCAAGGCTTTCTAGGATGAACGGGAAACCGTTCCGCTGTAGAAAAAACAGGAGGAAAGATAATGAAGAAAGCAATTTTAGCAACAAAAGTCGGAATGACTCAAATCTTCAATGCAGACGGCGTATTAGTGCCGGTAACTGTATTACAGGCTGGTCCTTGTGTAGTAACACAGATTAAAACTGTTGAAAACGACGGATACAGCGCAGTACAGGTTGGTTTTGTTGACAAGAAAGAAAAAGTTGTAAACAAAGATGCCAACGGTAAGAAAGAAATCAGAAACAGACATGGCGTAAACAAAGCTGAAATGGGACATTTCAAAAAAGCTGGTGTGTCTGGAAAGAGATTTGTAAGAGAGTTCAAGCTTGAAAATGCAGCTGATTATAATCTTGCAGATGAAATCAAAGCAGATATCTTTGCAGAAGGCGATCATGTAGACGCAACTGCAATTTCTAAAGGTAAAGGATTCCAGGGCGCTATTAAGAGACTTGGTCAGCATAGAGGACCTATGGCTCACGGTTCTAAATTCCATCGTCATCAGGGTTCCAATGGTTCCTGTTCTACACCTAGCCGTGTATTCAAGGGCAAAGGAATGCCAGGACATATGGGAAGCGTTAAGATTACAACTCAGAACCTTGAAGTTGTAAGAGTAGACGCAGAGAACAACCTGCTTTTAATCAAAGGTGCTGTTCCAGGACCTAAGAAAGCTTTAGTAACAATCAAAGAATCAGTAAAAGCAGCAAAATAGTGCATTTAAGAAAGGAGGAACACACAGATGGCTAAAGTATCTGTTTATAATATGGAAGGCAAAGAAGTTGGCAATATGGACTTAAACGATGCTGTATTCGGTGTAGAAATTAACGAACATCTGGTACACATGGCAGTAGTTCAGCAGTTAGCTAACAATCGTCAGGGAACTCAGAAAGCTAAGACACGTTCTGAAGTATCCGGTGGCGGAAGAAAACCTTGGAGACAGAAAGGAACTGGTCATGCAAGACAGGGTTCAACAAGATCTCCACAGTGGACTGGCGGTGGTACAGTATTCGCTCCAGTACCAAGAGACTATTCTTTCAAATTAAACAAGAAAGAAAAGAGAGCAGCTTTAAAATCTGTTTTAACATCTAAAGTTCAGGAAAATAAATTCATCGTTGTTGATGAGCTGAAATTAGACGAAATCAAAACAAAGAAATTCGCAGAGGTTATGAACAATCTGAAAGCAGACAAAGCATTAGTTATTTTAGGCGATATGGATACAAACGTAATCAAATCCGCTGCAAACATTGCAACTGTTAAGACAACACAGACCAGCGAAATGAACGTATTTGATGTATTGAAATATGACACAGTAGTAGCAACAAAGGCCGCTGTTGAAAAAATCGAGGAGGTGTATGCATAATGGCAAACGTACAGTATTATGATGTAATCCTCAAACCAGTAGTAACTGAGAAGAGTATGGCAGCTATGGGAGAAAAGAAATATACTTTCTTAGTACATCCGGAAGCTAACAAAACCATGATCAAAGAAGCAGTTGAGAAAATGTTCGAAGGCGCTAAGGTTGCCAAGGTTAACACAATGAACCAGGAAGGAAAGAACAAAAGACGTGGTGCTGTAGTTGGAAAAACTGCGAAAACAAAGAAAGCTATCGTTCAGTTAACAGAAGATAGTGCAGATATCGAGATTTTCTCCGGACTGTAAAATCCGGGAAACTCAGCTAGGCACAGAAAAGTGCGATAATAAACTTATTTATTGAAAGGAGAAAAACAATGGGAATTAAGACATACAACCCATATACACCTTCCAGAAGAAATATGACTGGATCTGATTTCTCTGAAATCACAAAGAAGACTCCTGAGAAATCCCTTACAACTTCTTTAAAGAAGAACTCCGGTCGTAACAATCAGGGTAAAATTACAGTAAGACACCAGGGTGGTGGAAACAGAAGAAAATACAGAATCATCGACTTCAAGAGAAGAAAAGATGGTATCCCGGCAACTGTAATCGGAATCGAGTACGATCCAAACAGAACAGCTAACATCGCTTTAATCAGCTATGCAGATGGCGAGAAAGCATATATCCTTGCTCCAGAAGGATTAACAGACGGAATGACTGTTATGAACGGAGCAGAAGCAGAAGTAAGAGTTGGAAACTGCTTACCACTGGAGAACATCCCGGTAGGTACCCAGGTACACAACATTGAATTATACGCTGGCAAGGGCGGACAGTTAGTACGTTCTGCAGGTAACAGCGCACAGTTGATGGCTAAAGAAGGAAAATACGCAACACTTCGTCTTCCTTCAGGAGAAATGAGAATGGTTCCTCTGAACTGCCGTGCATCCATCGGTGTAATCGGTAACGGTGACCACAACCTTGTAAATATCGGTAAAGCAGGACGTAAACGTCACATGGGTATCCGCCCGACAGTCCGCGGTTCTGTTATGAACCCGAATGACCATCCACACGGTGGTGGAGAAGGTAAGGCACCGGTTGGACGTCCAGGTCCATGTACACCTTGGGGCAAACCTGCTCTTGGACTTAAGACACGTAAGAAGAAAAAAGCTTCTAACAAGTTAATCGTAAGAAGAAGAGACGGCAGAGCTATTAAATAGTAGATAGGAGGAAATAAAATGGCAAGATCACTTAAAAAAGGACCATTTGCAGACGAAAGCTTACTGAAAAAAGTAGATGCTATGAACGCAGCAAATGATAAATCAGTTATCAAGACATGGTCACGTCGTTCCACAATTTTCCCATCCTTCGTTGGACATACAATTGCTGTTCATGACGGAAGAAAACATGTTCCTGTATATATCACAGAGGATATGGTTGGACACAAACTCGGTGAGTTCGTTGCAACAAGAACTTACAGAGGCCATGGAAAAGACGAGAAGAAATCAGGCGTTAGATAAATAGAATTTTGAAAGGAGGTTTCACTCATGGCAAAAGGACATAGAAGTCAGATTAAGAGAGAAAGAAATGCAGTAAAAGATACTAGACCTTCCGCAAAGTTGTCTTATGCAAGAATGTCAGTTCAGAAAGCTTGTTTCGTATTAGATGCTATCCGCGGTAAAGATGTTGAGACAGCACTTGCGATTGTAACTTACAATCCAAGATACGCATCAAGCGTAATAGAGAAGTTATTAAAATCTGCTATTGCAAATGCAGAGAACAATAACGGAATGAGCACAGAAAACCTTTATGTTGAGGAGTGCTACGCAAACAAAGGACCAACAATGAAGAGAATCAGACCAAGAGCACAGGGTAGAGCTTACAGAATCGAGAAGAGAACAAGCCACTTAACAATTGTGCTGAATGAAAGATAGGAGGGCAAACATGGGACAGAAGGTTAATCCTCATGGCTTAAGAGTCGGCGTTATCAAAGACTGGGATTCCAAATGGTACGCAGAATCTGATTTTGCTGATTTCTTAGTAGAAGACTATAACATCAGAACATTTCTGAAGAAGAAATTATATGCTGCAGGTGTTTCTAAGATTGAAATCGAAAGAGCATCCGACAGAGTAAAGGTTATCCTTTACACAGCTAAGCCAGGCGTTGTAATCGGTAAAGGCGGAGCTGAAATCGAGAAAGTAAAAGCTGAATTACAGAAATTTACAGACAAGAAACTTGTTGTAGATATCAAAGAAGTAAAGAGACCAGACAGAGATGCTCAGTTAGTAGCTGAGAACATTGCACTTCAGTTAGAGAATCGTGTTTCCTTCCGTAGAGCAATGAAATCCTGCATGGGAAGATGTATGAAAGCTGGAGCAAAGGGTATTAAGACATCCGTATCCGGACGTCTTGGCGGAGCTGATATGGCTCGTACCGAGTTCTATTCAGAAGGAACTATTCCACTTCAGACATTAAGAGCAGATATCGATTATGGATTTGTTGAAGCAGACACCACATACGGTAAAGTTGGTGTTAAAGTTTGGATTTATAAAGGAGAAGTACTTCCTACAAAAGGAAATAAGGAAGGAGGAGTTCAGTAATGTTAATGCCTAAGAGAGTAAAACATCGTAAACAGTTCCGTGGTTCTATGGCCGGAAAAGCGATGAGAGGAAATAAAATTACAAATGGTTCCTACGGTATCGTAGCACTTGAGCCATGCTGGATTCGTTCCAATCAGATTGAGGCAGCCCGTATTGCTATGACAAGATATATCAAGCGTGGTGGCCGTGTCTGGATTAAAATTTTCCCAGACAAACCAGTAACTGCAAAACCAGCAGAAACCCGTATGGGTTCCGGAAAAGGAACTTTAGAGTACTGGGTAGCTGTAGTAAAACCAGGACGTGTATTATTTGAAATCTCTGATGTATCTGATGAGGTTGCAAAAGAGGCATTACGTCTTGCTACACACAAATTACCTTGTAAATGCAAAGTGGTTTCTCGTGCAGACTTAGAAGGCGGTGAATCAAATGAAAACTAGTAAATATTTAGAAGAATTAAACACACAGTCCGCTGCTGATTTAAAAATGCAGTTGGTTGAAGCTAAAAAAGAACTTTTCAATTTGAGATTCCAGAACGCAACAAATCAGCTGGATAACACGAGCAGAATCAAAGAAGTTAGAAAGAATATTGCCAGAATCCAGACCGTTATTACTCAGAAAGAAAAAGTTGCTGAATAATTTCAAAAGAATCATACCTGCTTAAGCAGGCAAACAGGCAATCATAAATGAAAGGAGATTCGTCGTGGAAGAAAGAAATCTTAGAAAAACACGTGTAGGCGTTGTTGTAAGTGATAAAATGGATAAGACCATTGTTGTTGCTGTTAAAGATAACGTAAGACATGCATTATATAACAAGATCGTAAAGAAGACATACAAATTAAAAGCTCATGATGAGAACAACGAGTGTAAAATCGGTGATACCGTCAGAGTAATGGAAACAAGACCACTCTCTAAAGATAAGAGATGGAGACTTGTAGAGATTATGGAAAGAGCAAAATAATAGAAGGAGGCTACCGGCATGGTACAACAGGAAACCAGACTTAAGGTTGCTGATAACACTGGAGCAAAAGAATTGCTGTGCATCCGTGTTATGGGCGGTTCAACCAGAAGATATGCAAATATTGGTGATGTAATTACAGCTACTGTTAAAGATGCAACACCAGGCGGCGTTGTTAAAAAAGGTGACGTTGTAAAGGCAGTCGTTGTTCGTACAGTAAAAGGTGCTCGTCGTAAAGATGGCTCTTATATCAAATTCGATGAAAACGCTGCAGTTATTATCAAAGATGATAAAACCCCAAGAGGAACTCGTATTTTTGGACCAGTAGCAAGAGAGCTTCGTGAAAAACAGTTTATGAAAATTGTTTCTCTGGCTCCGGAAGTATTGTAGGAGGTACCCAGAATGGCAAGTTTGAAAATTAAAAAAGGTGATACTGTAAAGGTAATCGCTGGAAAAGACAAAGACAAAGAAGGCAAAGTAATTGCTGTAAATAAGAAAAACAATACTTTACTTGTTGAAGGTATCAATATGGTAACAAAACATGCAAAACCAAGCATGGCTAACCAGCAGGGTGGAATCATCCATCAGGAAGGACCTATTGATGCTTCTAACGTAATGTATCTTCACAAAGGAAAAGCTACCCGTGTAGGTTTCAAAATGGATGGAGATAAGAAAGTACGTTATGCAAAATCTACAGGTGATGTAATCGATTAATCGTAAGAGAGGAGGAGCAGCAAGTTGAGTAGACTTAAAGATCAGTACCAGAACGAGATCATTGATGCAATGACCAAAAAGTTCGGCTATAAAAACATTATGGAAGTACCAAAGCTTTCTAAGATTGTTATCAACATGGGTGTTGGTGAAGCAAAAGAAAACGCTAAAATCTTAGAGTCAGCTATGAAAGATATGGAAACAATTTCCGGTCAGAAACCAGTTACTACAAAGGCAAAGAATTCCATCGCTAACTTCAAGTTAAGAGAAGGAATGCCGATCGGATGTAAAGTTACTTTAAGAGGCGAGAAGATGTATGAGTTCGTAGACCGTCTGGTAAACTTAGCTTTACCACGAGTACGTGACTTCAGAGGAGTTAATCCGAACGCTTTCGACGGTAGAGGTAACTACGCTCTTGGTATCAAAGAGCAGATCATTTTCCCTGAAATTGAATTCGATAAGGTTGATAAAGTAAGAGGAATGGATATTATTTTCGTAACAACTGCAAAGACAGACGAAGAAGCACGCGAATTATTGACATTATTCAATATGCCATTCGCTAAATAAGACAGGAGGGAATTTAAATGGCAAAGACTTCTATGAAAGTAAAACAGCAGCGTAAACAGAAATTCTCTTCTAGAGAATACAATCGTTGCAGAATCTGTGGTCGTCCACATGCATATTTAAGAAAATATGGAATCTGTAGAGTTTGCTTCCGTGAACTGGCTTACAAAGGTCAGATTCCGGGCGTAAAGAAAGCAAGCTGGTAGGCTGTAAAGCCATTCTCTTAAATTGAGTGAGACCGAAGCCCTTGTGGCGTAGGTCGAACTTGACAGAGAACATCTACAACAAAGAAAGAGAAGAATAATAGGAGGCAGACACATCATGACAATGACAAGTGATCCAATTGCAGATATGCTTACAAGAATCCGTAATGCAAACACTGCAAAACATGATACAGTTGATATCCCGGCTTCTAAAATCAAAGTGGCAATCGCAGACATTTTAGTAAGAGAAGGATACATTGCAAAATATGACATCATTGAAGATGGAATCTTTAAGACCATTCATGTAACCTTAAAATATGGTGCAGATAAGAATGAAAAGATTATTACCGGACTGAAGAGAATTTCTAAACCAGGACTTCGTGTATACGCTGGTAAAGATAATCTTCCTAAGGTACTTGGTGGACTTGGAATCGCAATTCTTTCCACAAACCAGGGAATCATCACTGACAAAGAGGCTAGAAAGCTTCAGGTTGGTGGCGAAGTATTAGCATTTGTTTGGTAGCCTGAAAGCAACTTAATGAAAACGAGCGTAAGCGAAGTTTGAATTTAGTGCGAGGGCGGCATCTGAGATTAGCAAGAGCGAGCGTAAGCGAAGCTTGAGCTTAGCGAAGATGTCATCCTTTGGCGAACAGAACTACCTTAAGAGTATATTCTTAAGGCATAGCGCAGGTAACAATAAACCACAAATTATACAGGAGGTACGGGCATGTCACGAATTGGAAGAATGCCAATCGCAATTCCAGCAGGTGTTACTGTGGAATTAGCAGAAAATAATCAGGTGACTGTAAAGGGTCCAAAAGGAACATTAAGCAGAGTATTACCATCCGAGATGGAAATCAAAGTAGAAGGTTCTGAAGTAACCGTTACAAGACCAAATGATTTGAAGAAAATGAAATCCTTACACGGATTAACAAGAACACTGATTCACAACATGGTTGTTGGTGTAACAGATGGATTTACCAAAGAACTTGAAGTAAATGGTGTAGGTTACAGAGCTTCTAAAGCAGGAAAGAAACTTACATTAAACCTTGGATATTCTCATCCGGTAGAGATGGAAGATCCAGAAGGATTAGAGTCTACAGTAGATGGTAACAAGATTATCATCAAAGGTATCGATAAAGAAAAAGTTGGCCAGTACGCAGCTGAAATCAGAGATAAGAGAAGACCTGAACCTTACAAAGGAAAAGGTATCAAATATGCTGATGAAGTTATTAGACGTAAAGTTGGTAAAACTGGTAAGAAATAATTAAAGGAGTGACGAGAGATGGTTAATAAAGAATCAAGAACAGCAGCTCGTGAAAATAAACATAGAAGACTGCGTAATCGCCTGGCTGGAACAGCAGAGAGACCACGTTTAGCTGTGTTTAGAAGTAATAATCATATGTACGCTCAGATTATTGACGATACAGTTGGCAATACCCTCGTAGCAGCATCTACAATGGATAAAGATGTAAAAGCAGCTTGCGAGAAGACTAATAACGTTGATGCAGCAGCACAGGTTGGTACTGCAATTGCAAAGAAAGCATTAGAAAAAGGTATTACAACAGTTGTCTTTGATAGAGGCGGTTTCATATATTCCGGAAAAGTAAAAGCATTAGCTGACGCAGCAAGAGAAGCTGGATTAGAATTCTAATAAGGAGGAAAACAGTACATGAAACGTACAATTATTGATGCTAGTCAATTAGAATTAACAGAAAAAGTGGTATCAATCAAGCGCGTTACGAAAGTTGTAAAAGGTGGACGTAACATGCGTTTCACAGCTCTTGTTGTTGTTGGTGACGGCAATGGTCATGTGGGCGCAGGACTTGGAAAAGCAACTGAAATTCCTGAAGCAATCCGCAAAGGAAAAGAAGATGCTATGAAAAAACTTATCACTGTAAAATTAGATGAGAACAATAGTATTACTCATGATATCAGCGGAAAACATACTGGTGCATCTGTTTTATTAAAGAGAGCTCCAGAAGGTACCGGTGTTATCGCAGGCGGTCCGGCTCGTAACGTATGTGAGCTGGCAGGAATCGAGAATATTCGTACAAAATCTCTTGGTTCCAACAATAAGCAGAACGTAGTACTTGCTACTATCGATGCTTTAAGCAAACTGAAATCCCCGGAAGAAGTTGCAAAACTTCGTGGATTATCTGTAGAAGAAGTAGTAGGTTAAGGAGGAATAAGAAATGGCAAATTTAAAAATTACACTCGTAAAATCTACTATCGGTGCAGTGCCAAAGAATAAAAAGACAGTAGAAGCATTAGGTCTTAAGAAAATTGGCGCATCAGTTGAACGTCCGGATAACAAAGCTGTTAGAGGAATGATTCAGCAGGTAAGACATTTAGTGAAAGTAGAAGAAATCTAATTATAGAGATAAGGAGGTGCCAGAAATGGATTTATCCAATTTACAGCCGGCATTAGGTTCTAAGCATAGTGATAATTTCAGAAGAGGTCGTGGTCACGGTTCAGGAAATGGTAAGACCGCTGGTAAAGGACACAAGGGACAGAAAGCTCGTTCCGGAGCTCCAAGACCAGGCTTTGAAGGTGGCCAGATGCCTTTATACAGAAGATTACCAAAGAGAGGTTTCAAATGTATTAATTCCAAGACTATCGTTGGAATCAATGTATCTGCTCTTGAAGTATTCGACAACGATGCAGTAGTATCTGTTGAAACTTTACTGGAAAAAGGTATCGTAAAGAATCCGAGAGATGGAGTTAAGATCCTTGGAAACGGCGAACTTACTAAGAAGCTCACAGTTCAGGCTAATGCATTCAGCGCAAGCGCAAAAGAAAAAATCGAGGCTCTTGGTGGAAAAGCTGAGGTGATCTAATGTTTGATACAGTTCGTAACGCATTTAAAGTAAAAGATATTAGAAATAGAATTTTATTTACCTTTTTTATGCTGATTATCATCCGAATCGGTTCACAGTTACCGATTCCGGGTGTTGACCGGAATGTGTTTGCAGACTGGTTTGCTAATCAGAGTAGTGATGCGTTTAACTTTTTCGATGCAGTAACAGGCGGTTCATTCTTACAGATGTCCGTCTTTGCATTGAATATCACACCATATATCACATCTTCTATCATCATGCAGCTGTTGACGATTGCAATTCCAAAACTGGAAGAGATGCAGCGTGACGGCGAAGAAGGAAGAAAGAAAATTGCAGAGATTACACGTTATGTGACTGTTGCTCTGGCTTTAATCGAAGCAATTGCAATGGCAATCGGATTCTCCAGAAGCGGTTATCTGACCGACAAAGGATGGCTTACGGTTCTTCAGGTAATTGTAACCTTAACAGCAGGTTCTGCAGTACTTATGTGGATTGGTGAGAGAATTACGGAAAAGGGTGTTGGAAACGGTATTTCTATCGTACTTGTAATCAACATTATTTCACGAATTCCTAGCGATTTTGGAACACTGTATGAGCAGTTTGTAAAAGGAAAGATTCCTGCAAAAGCAGTTCTTGCAGTAGTAATTATCGCAGCAATCATTTTAGTAACCGTTGTCTTTGTCGTTGTCCTTCAGGCAGCTCAGAGAAAGATTCCGGTACAGTATTCGAAGAAGATTCAGGGAAGAAAGCAGGTAGGTGGTCAGTCTACACATATTCCTCTGAAAGTAAATACCGGTGGAGTTATCCCAGTTATCTTCGCACAGTCTTTAATGCAGTTCCCGGTTGTTATTGCTTCTCTCTTAGGAAAGGGCAATGGAACAGGAATTGGCAGTAAGATTTTGAAGGGATTATCCCAGTCTAACTGGTGTAACCCACAGGAGCCAATCTACAGCATTGGTTTGGCTGTATATCTTGTATTGATTATTGCATTTGCATACTTCTATACATCCATTACATTCAATCCGCTGGAGATTGCGAACAACATGAAGAGACAGGGTGGATTTATCCCGGGTATCAGACCTGGAAAACCAACCAGCGATTATCTGAATCGGATTTTAAATTACATTGTCTTTATCGGTGCGGCAGGCTTATCCATTGTTGCAGTTATTCCAATCTTCTTCAATGGAGTATTTAAAGCCAACGTATCCTTCGGTGGAACATCTATCATCATTATCGTAGGTGTTGTTATCGAGACAATTAAACAGATTGAATCCCAGATGTTAGTTCGTTACTATAAAGGATTTTTGAATGACTAATGTGTACCAGGAGGAGGTGCTGCAAATGCAGCGTCTCCTATGGTGCACTAAAGTTGTTTATAGAAGAAAAAGCAGATTAGCTTGCAAAGAAGAAGGTAAACAGGAGGTTTTCTTTATATGAAAATTATTATGTTAGGAGCGCCGGGTGCTGGTAAAGGTACACAGGCAAAACAGATTGCAGATAAATATTCTATTCCACACATTTCAACAGGAGATATTTTCCGTGCAAATATTAAAAACGGAACAGAATTAGGCAAGAAAGCAAAACAGTATATGGATCAGGGAGCTTTAGTTCCGGATGAATTAACCTGTGATCTGGTAATGGACAGAATACAGCAGGATGACTGCAAGAACGGCTTCGTATTGGACGGTTTTCCAAGAACCATTCCTCAGGCAGAAGCATTGGATGCAGCACTTGAAAAAATAAACGAGAAGATGGACTATGCAATTGATGTAGATGTTCCGGACGAAAATATCGTAAATCGTATGAGCGGCAGAAGAGCCTGCTTAAACTGTGGAGCAACCTATCATCTTATTTCCATTCCACCAAAGGTAGAAGGAATCTGTGACCGTTGTGGCAGCGAAATCGTATTGCGTGAAGATGATAAGCCAGAGACAGTTCAGAAGAGACTAAAAGTATATCATGAGCAGACACAGCCATTGATTGATTATTATAAGAATCAGGGCATTTTAAAATCTGTAGACGGAACACAGCCGATGGATGAAGTATTCAAAGCCATCGTTACAATCTTAGGAGCGTAAATAATGTCGGTTACGATTAAATCAGCAGAAGAAATAGAGCTGATGCGTCAGGCAGGAAAGTATCTTGCTAAAGTACATCAGGAACTGGAACGTGCAATCAAACCTGGAATCAGCACATGGGAGATTGATAAAATCGGAGAAGAGGCCATCCGCAGCCTTGGCTGCGAACCGAATTTCCTGAATTATCAGGGCTATCCGGCATCCGTCTGTGTATCGGTCAACGACGAAGTTGTTCATGGAATTCCAAGAAAAGACCATATTATTAAGGAAGGCGATATCGTAAGCCTTGATACCGGTCTTATCTATAAAGGATATCATTCCGATGCGGCAAGAACCCATGGGGTTGGTGAAATCAGTAAAGAGGCTGCTCTTTTAATAGAAAGAACCCGGGAAAGTTTTTTCCAGGGAATGCAGTATGCAAGAGCCGGAAGGAGGCTTTATGAAATCTCAGGAGCAATCGGAGATTATGCAGAAAGCTACGGCTACGGAGTTGTATATGATCTGGTAGGGCATGGCATTGGAACCCATCTTCATGAGGAACCGGAGATTCCGAATTTCCGTCAGTGGAGAAGAGGACTGAAGCTGAAGGCAGGAATGACATTGGCAGTTGAGCCGATGATAAATGCCGGAAGCCCGGATGTGGAATGGATGGATGATGAATGGACAGTAGTAACCTACGATGGTTCCTTATCTGCACATTATGAAAACACCATTCTGATTACAGAAGGAAGACCGGAAATCCTTACATTGACAGAGGAGGAAAGAGAATGTATCTGGCAAGAGTAAAGGCAGGTCACGACCGGAATCAGTACTATGTAGTGCAGTCACAGGATGAAAAATTCGTATATCTTGTAAATGGAACCACAAGAACCTGTGACCGGCCGAGAAAGAAAAGCTACAAACATGTACAGCTTGTAAAAAAGCTTCCGCAGGAAGTATTAGAAGCAGTAAACAAACCGGGGCTTACAGAAAATGCAAAAGCAGCAAAGCTGATTAAGGCTTATGAGCAATATATATTAACCAGAAAAGATTGATTTAGCAGGAGGAAAGAAAATGTCAAAGGCAGATGTAATTGAAGTAGAAGGAACAATTTTGGAAAAGCTTCCAAACGCAATGTTTCAGGTGCAGCTTGAGAATGGCCATCAGGTACTGGCACATATCAGCGGCAAATTAAGAATGAATTTCATTCGTATCTTACCAGGTGATAAGGTTACGATTGAGATGTCTCCATATGACCTGACAAAGGGCAGAATTATCTGGAGAGATAAATAAAGAGAAAATTCGAGAAAAGTAGTTGATTTTTCGGAATCTCTATGCTAAAATGCTAAATGGACGCTTTTGTGAAAACAAGGGCATATTATGCTGTTTAGCAGAAAGAAAAGAGAAATACCCATGGAAACAGGTTTTCCGGGGCGCAGGCAAGTAGAAAGGAGGATTATGCTGTGAAGGTAAGATCATCAGTTAAACCTATTTGCGAGAAATGCAAAGTTATCAAAAGAAAGGGAAGCATCAGAATCATCTGTGAAAACCCTAAGCACAAACAGAGACAGGGTTAATTTCCACTTTGTTTGAAAAATTATGTGCGGCTGCAGCGCATGAGAATGTGCTGTTCATAATATAACGCGAACGCGCGTGGTCTGTTGCGCTGTCCTTACATACCGAGAGGATGCAGCAGATTGTGGCTGGGATTGCTAAGCAATCATTACTAATAGGAAGAAAAAGGTGTATGCACACATTTCAGGGCGGGAAACCGCAGCTGCATGGGTCTTTGGAATTCCTTACTATTAACAAAGAAATCTATATGGAGGTGTAAACACACATGGCTCGTATTGCAGGTGTAGATTTACCAAGAGAA
>ERZ1026850.868-NODE-868-length-17454-cov-5.575550_pt1 | contig 17454 bp, 14 predicted proteins | sample MGYA00380155_ERZ1026850 | MGnify/ENA primary metagenome ERZ1026850 (study PRJEB33269, sample SAMEA4719791) | human gut metagenome | biome: human-associated habitat; feature: organic feature; material: feces | place: Cameroon | collected 2013-10 ... | reverse complement strand
TATTATTTCTTATAAAAGTCCGTCAGATAGGAAAGACGGGCGCTCATGTTGATCATCATGGCATCTAAAACGGTGATGGCTGCCATGGACTCCATAACCACTACGGCACGCGGTACAATGATGGGGTCGTGTCTGCCTTTGATGGCAACTTCGATTTCTTCTCCCAAGGTGTTCACAGTGTGCTGCTCCTTAAAAATAGAAGGAGTGGGCTTTACATGGGCACGCAGCAGAATGGGAGAGCCGTCGCTCATGCCGCCGAGGATGCCGCCGGCATGGTTGGTTTCTTTGGCTATATGACCGTCCCGGCTGCAGAATGCGTCGTTGTTCTGACTGCCGGTGGTTTGGGAAACCAGAATGCCGTCTCCGATTTCTACGGCTTTTACGGCGCCGATGGAAGCGATAGCCTTGCAGAGGTTGGCGGAAAGCTTTTCAAAAACAGGGTCGCCGATACCGGCAGGCATGCCTTCAATCAGACATTCCATGACACCGCCGGAGGAGTCCTTTTCCTGCATCAGTCCCTTTAAGTAGTGCTCCGCTTTTTCGGAAGCCTCCCTGTCAGGCATGGCAGTCGGGGTTTCCCAAATGGCTTTTTTATCAAAATGGGAAAGGTCTGCGGAAACAGGACCGATGGAGCGGGTATATGCGGTCACGGTAATGCCCATTTCTTTTAATATTTTTATGGCTACGGCGCCTGCCGCCCCACGGCCGATGGTTTCCCTGCCGGAGGAGCGGCCGCCGCCGCGGTAGTCGCGGAAGCCGTATTTTTCATCAAAGGTATAATCGGCGTGACCGGGACGGTAGTAGGAAGCAATCTCACTGTAGTCGGCAGAACGCTGGGATGTATTGCGAACCATGAGGCTTATGGGAGTGCCGGTGGTTCTGCCGTCAAATACGCCGGAGAGAATTTCCACCGCATCGTCCTCTTTACGGGGAGTGGCGATGCTGCTCTGTCCGGGCTTGCGTCTGTCAAGGTAGGGCTGGATATCTGCTTCTGATAAGGGAAGACCTGCGGGACAGCCGTCGATGACGACGCCTAAGGCTTTGCCGTGGGATTCTCCCCAGGTTGTTATTTTAAATAAAGTACCGTATGTGGAACCTGCCATAATATGAATTCCTTTCCATTTCAGAAGGTATCTTTGAAAATACCGATACCGGATTTCTTTCTAAACTATACAATAAAATGCACAGGAAAGCAATTCGGAAAAAATAAGAAAAGAGGGTGCAAACACCGGGAAGATATGATACTATATTAAAATATAGGAAATGAGTGTCTGTTTACAGTGGGATGAAACATGAAAGAACGATTTGATGAAAAACTGATAAAAAAATGCAGGCGGATAAGCAGACGGCATAAATGGGCGGTGAAACCCGTTACCTGGTATATGCTGGCGGTTCTGTCCGTTTACCATACAGGCAGATGGATTGGCAGGAACGGCAAGCGTCTTTCCTGTGCGGGCTTGTTGCTGCTTTTTTTGACGGTGGGCAGCAGCTTTGCCATGGTAAGGGAAGCGGAAAGTCCCCTGCAGGAGAAAAATCCCGAGGAAAACGGCATCCAGCTTACCGAGGAGCAGGAGATTGACTCGGGGGAAGTGGCTTCCATCGGTGCGGATACCATAGAAAAAACGGACGATGTGGCGCTCCTTGATGAAGAAGACCTGACACTGTATACGCTGGATGAAATTCTTTCAAACAGCACGGTGCCGGAGGATTATGAGCAGATAAGGAAAGAAGAGGCTGAGGACAAAACAGGGCTACCTTCCACCTATGAGGAAGCACAGGCAGACTGGCGGCTTCTGCTTGTCAATAAGCAGCATTCCATACCGGATGATTATGAGTTTCCGCTGGGCACCATTTCCGGCAGCATGCAGTGCGATGCCAGGGTGCTCGAACAGCTTCTTTTAATGATGCAGGCGGCGAAGGACGACGGCGTGGATCTAGTAATCTGTTCCCCATACCGGGATTTCAACAGACAGACCTATCTGTTCAACCGGAAGATTACCCGCTATATGAATGCGGGCATGTCCTATATGGACGCCTACAAGGAAGCTTCCATTGCGGTGACGTCCCCCAATGCCAGCGAGCACAGACTGGGACTTGCCTTTGACTTTTACAGCAGCAGCTACCGTAACTTAAATGAAGGCTTTGCCGATACGGAGACCGGCAAATGGCTGAAAGAGCACAGCTATGAATACGGCTTTGTCCTGCGCTATCCGAAGGGCAAGGAATATATTACCGGCATTGAGTTTGAACCGTGGCATTTCCGCTATGTGGGCGTGGATGCCGCTACCTATATGACCACGCATGAACTGACATTAGAGGAATTTTGGGAGGAATATTGATGTATCGTATTTTAAAACAGGAAGGCAGTGCCAAAAGAGGAGAGCTTGAGACCGTTCACGGTACTGTGCAGACTCCGGTATTTATGAATGTAGGTACCGTGGCTGCCATTAAGGGAGCCGTTTCCACGGAGGATTTAGAGGGTATCGGAACCCAGATAGAGTTGTCCAATACCTACCATCTGCATGTACGTCCCGGGGATAAAATTATAAAGGAACTGGGAGGTCTGCACAAGTTTATGTCCTGGAACAAGCCTATTCTTACGGACTCCGGCGGATTTCAGGTGTTTTCCCTGGCGGGACTCCGTAAAATCAAAGAAGAGGGTGTTTATTTCAATTCCCATATAGACGGCAGGAAGATTTTTATGGGTCCGGAGGAGAGTATGCAGATACAGTCCAACTTAGCCTCCACCATTGCCATGGCATTTGACGAATGTCCCCCCGCTCTGGCAGAGAGAAGCTATGTGCAGCCTTCCGTGGACAGAACCACCCGCTGGCTGGCACGGTGCAAGGCGGAAATGCAGCGCTTAAACGGATTAGAGGACACCATCAATAAAAACCAGCTTCTGTTCGGCATCAATCAGGGCGCCGTTTATGCGGATATCCGCATCGAGCATGCCAAGAGGATTGCCGATATGGATCTGGACGGCTATGCCGTAGGAGGACTTGCCGTTGGGGAAAGCCACGAAGAGATGTATTACATTATAGAAGAAACGGTACCGTACCTGCCGAAGGACAAGCCTACCTACCTGATGGGCGTGGGCACTCCCGCCAATATTCTGGAGGGTGTCGAAAGAGGCATTGATTTCTTTGACTGCGTTTATCCGTCCCGCAACGGCAGACACGGTCATGTATATACCAATCACGGCAAAATCAATCTGTTCAACGCCAGATATGAAAAGGACATGCGTCCCATTGAAGAGGGCTGCGTCTGTCCCGCCTGCCGCAGATACAGCAGAGCCTATATCAGACATCTCTTAAAGGCAAAGGAAATGCTTGGTATGCGTCTGTGTGTACTGCACAATCTGTATTTCTACAACACCATGATGACGGAAATAAGGGATGCACTGGATGCCGGCGATTTTGCCGGATATAAGAAGAGAAAATTAGCAGGTATGGAAGCGGGAGCGGAGGATTAAGGCGTCCGCAGGGCAGCTTTCTATAAATTTTTCATAAAATGCTTGCGGGAGTCCCGAAGTTTGTGTATCATGTTTTTTAGAACTTGCGGCATGTCCGCATAATATGCAGGAGGAATTATTGATGTTTAATCTTTATTTAACGGAAGCAGCGGCAGAAACCACAACTACCGGCAACAGCACAATGAGTCTTATTATGACACTGGTAATGTACGGTATTTTCATTTTTGCACTCTGGTTTATCTTGTTCAGACCCCAGAAAAAGGAACAGAAGAGACTGGCAGCACAGATTGCCGCTATGGAAATCGGTGACTGCGTACTGACCACATCCGGTTTTATCGGCATCGTTATCGATATTAACGACGACACCGTTATCGTAGAGTTCGGCAACAACAAGAACTGCCGTATCCCCATGGAAAAGAGCGCTATCTGCCGTGTAGAGAAGCAGGGCGAGGCTCAGGCATAAGATAAATAACCGACCGGATTTTTCGGAAAACAGAGACCCGTGGTTTTATGGCCATGGGTCTTTTTGTGCGTATTTAAGCTGAAAAAGAGGGGAGTGCCTTAAAATCTGTGTATTGAATTTTCAGGCTGTTTACGGTATGATAAATGAGTATTTTTATACATTTATGAATAAGCAGTACAAAAGGAGAGAATGAGATGGGAGCAGAAAAAAACTTGAAAATCACCTGTATACCCGGTGACGGTATAGGCCCTGAAATTGTTGCCCAGGCTAAGAAAATTGTATCGAAGGCAGGAGAAAAATTCGGATTCACACCGATTTATACAGACATTTTAATGGGCGGTGCCTCCATAGATGTGCACGGCGTACCCCTTACGGACGAAGCCATTGCCACCGCAAAGGCAGCGGATGCCGTACTGATGGGATCTATCGGCGGAGATACCACAACCTCCCCCTGGTACAAGCTTCCTCCCGAAAAGAGACCTGAAGCAGGACTTTTGAAAATCAGAAAGGCATTGAACCTTTTTGCAAACTTACGTCCCGCTTATCTGTATCCGGAATTAGCCGGTGCGTGCCCCTTGAAAGAGGAAATTTCCAAGGCGGGCTTTGACATTATGATTATGAGAGAGCTTACCGGCGGTCTTTACTTCGGCGAAAGAAAGACCTATGAGGAAAACGGAGTCAGAACGGCGGTCGATACTCTTACATACAATGAAAACGAAATCAGAAGAATTGCCATAAAGGCATTTGAAATTGCAAGAAAGAGAAAGAAAAAGGTCACCAGCGTGGACAAAGCAAACGTGTTAGACTCCTCCAGACTGTGGAGAGCCGTTGTCATCGAAGTAGCAAAGGATTACCCGGATGTGACCCTGGAGCATATGCTGGTTGACAACTGCGCCATGCAGCTTGTAAAAGACCCGGCACAGTTTGACGTGATTTTAACGGAGAATATGTTCGGTGACATTCTTTCCGACGAAGCCAGCATGATTACCGGTTCCATCGGCATGCTTTCCAGCGCTTCCTTAAACGACACGAAATTCGGTCTTTACGAGCCCAGCCACGGCTCTGCACCGGATATTGCGGGCAAGGATATTGCAAACCCCATTGCCACCATATTAAGCGCTGCCATGATGTTGCGTTACAGCTTCGATCTGGACGAGGCGGCGGCAGCCATTGAAAAGGCAGTGGAAACCGTACTGAAGGACGGCTACCGTACCGGAGATATTATGGCGGACGGCTGCAAAAAAGTGGGCTGTACCGAAATGGGCGATTTAATTGCCGAGAGAATATAGGATTTTGAGGAGGAAAATAAAATGAGAAGTGATTCTGTTATGAAGGGTACCAGCCAGGCACCCCACAGAAGTTTGTTCAATGCCCTGGGCTTTACCGAAGAGGAGAGAAACAGACCGTTAATCGGTATTGTCAGCTCCTACAATGAAATTGTACCCGGTCATATGAATCTGGATAAAATTGCGGAGGCCGTAAAATTAGGCGTAGCCATGGCAGGCGGTACTCCCGTTGTATTCCCGGCAATCGCTGTCTGCGACGGTATTGCCATGGGACATATCGGCATGAAATACAGCCTGGTTACCAGGGACCTGATTGCCGACAGCACCGAATGTATGGCAATGGCACACGGATTTGACGGTCTGGTGTGCATTCCCAACTGCGATAAGAACGTACCCGGGCTGTTAATGGCTGCGGCAAGATTAAATATTCCCACTGTTTTCGTATCCGGCGGCCCTATGTTAGCCGGACATGTAAACGGCAAGAAGAGAAGCCTTTCCTCTATGTTTGAGGCAGTCGGCAGCGTAGCAGCCGGCACTATGAGCATGGACGAGCTCTGCGAATATGAGGAAAAGGTATGCCCGACCTGCGGATCCTGTTCCGGTATGTATACCGCAAACTCCATGAACTGTCTGACCGAAGCAATCGGTATGGGACTTAAGGGAAACGGCACCATTCCCGCCGTATATTCCGAAAGAATCCGTCTGGCAAAGCATGCCGGCATGAAGATTATGGAGCTTGTGGAGAAAAATATCAGACCCCGCGACATTATGACGGCGGAAGCATTCCGCAATGCCCTCATCGTGGATATGGCTTTGGGATGCTCCACCAACACCATGCTGCACCTTCCGGCGATTGCCCATGAAGCAGGTGTGGAACTGAATCTGGATATGGCAAACGAACTGTCCGCCATCACCCCGAACCTGTGTCACTTAGCCCCTGCAGGTCCTACCTACATGGAAGACTTAAACGAAGCAGGCGGTGTCTATGCCGTTATGAAGGAACTTTCCAAGAAAAACCTTCTGAACTTAGACCTGATTACCGTTACCGGTAAGACCGTTGGCGAAAATATCAAGGATGCTTACAACAAGAACCCCGAAGTTATCCGTCCTGTGGAAAATCCGTATTCCCAGACAGGCGGTATTGCCGTATTAAAGGGCAACCTGGCACCGGACTCCGGCGTGGTAAAGCGTTCCGCCGTTGTGCCTGAAATGATGGTACACGAAGGCCCTGCCAGAGTATTTGACTGTGAAGAGGATGCCATCGAAGCTATCCGCGGCGGCAGGATTGTAGCGGGCGATGTAGTGGTTATCCGTTACGAAGGCCCCAAGGGAGGTCCCGGCATGAGAGAAATGTTAAATCCTACATCAGCCATTGCAGGTATGGGACTCGGTTCTTCCGTAGCCCTGATTACGGACGGACGTTTCTCCGGCGCATCCAGAGGCGCTTCCATCGGACATGTTTCTCCGGAAGCAGCGGTGGGCGGCCCCATTGCATTGGTAAAGGAAGGCGACATTATCAGCATCAATATCCCGGAAAACACACTGAACGTCAGAATTTCCGATGAGGAAATGGCTAAGAGACGTGCAGAATGGCAGCCGAGAGAACCCAAGGTAACCACAGGCTATCTGGCAAGATACCATGAGCTTGTTACCAGCGGCAACCGCGGCGCTATCCTGGAAATCAAGAAATAATACGGGACAAGGAGAAAAAAAGATGCAGCTTACAGGTTCAGAAATTGTAATTGAGTGTCTGAAAGAGCAGGGCGTGGATACCGTTTTCGGTTATCCCGGAGGCACGATCTTAAATATTTATGATGCATTATACAAACACAGTGATGAAATCACCCATATCTTGACTTCCCATGAGCAGGGCGCTGCCCATGCGGCGGACGGTTATGCCAGAGCCACCGGTAATGTCGGTGTCTGTCTGGCAACCAGCGGACCGGGAGCTACCAACTTAGTAACCGGTATTGCCACCGCCTATATGGATTCCGTACCCATGGTAGCCATTACGGCAAATGTAAACCTGCCGTTGCTGGGCAAGGATACTTTCCAGGAAGTGGATATTGCAGGTGTTACCATGCCGATTACGAAACATGGTTATATTGTAAAGGATATCCGCATTCTGGCGGATACTATCCGGAAAGCGTTTAAGATTGCAAAGTCCGGCAGACCCGGACCGGTACTGGTGGACATCACCAAGGATGTAACCGCCGCAACCTATGAATACACCCCGGAGAAACCGGAAGAAGCGGAAAAAATCAACCGCTATACGAAAGAAGATTTGGAAAAAGCGGCAGAACTTATCAATCAGGCAAAGAAGCCTTTTATTTACCTGGGCGGAGGCACCATTTTGTCCGGTGCTGCCAAGGAAGCAGCCGAATTTGCGGAAAAGATTGACGCACCGGTATGCGATACCCTGATGGGTAAGGGCGGCTTTGACGGAACGGCAGAGCGTTATACCGGCATGATTGGTATGCACGGAACCAAGGCTTCCAATTTTGGCGTCAGCGAATGTGACCTTCTGATTGCACTGGGGGCGCGTTTCTCCGACCGTGTGATCGGAAATCCCACAACCTTTGCCAAGAACGCCAAGGTTCTGCACATTGATATTGATGCGGCAGAAATCGATAAGAATATTCCGGCGTATGCCAGTGTAGTAGGTGATATGAAAGCCGTTCTTACGGATTTACTCCCCATGCTTGACAAAAAAGAGCATAAAGAATGGATGGCACATATCAAAGAATTAAAAGAAAAATATCCCCTTAAGTACCACGAGGATGTTCTTTCCTGCCCGTACATCATGGAAGAAATCTATAAGGTGACGGAAGGAAAGGCAATCATTACTACGGATGTGGGGCAGCATCAGATGTGGGCGGCACAGTATTACAAATATACGGAGCCCAGAACCTTCCTGTCCTCCGGTGGTCTCGGTACCATGGGCTACGGACTGGGAGCCTGCATCGGCGCAAAGATGGGCAGACCGGATAAAATCTGTATTAATATCGGCGGTGACGGCTGCTTCCGTATGAATATGAACGAGCTGGCAACCGCAAGCCGTTACAAAATCCCCATTATCCAGGTGGTCATCAACAACCATGTACTGGGTATGGTGCGCCAGTGGCAGACTCTGTTTTACGGTCACAGATATTCCCAGACCGTACTGGAGGATGCGGTGGACTTCTGTAAGGTGGCAGAGGGACTCGGCTGTATGGCAATCCGTATTACGAAAAAAGAAGAAGTGGAACCGGCTCTGCGCAGGGCGCTTGCCGCAGGCGGTCCGGTTGTGTTAGACTGCATGATTCCCGAGGATGACAAGGTATTCCCCATGGTTCCTGCAGGAGCACCTATAAGTGATGCATTTGATGAGGATGACCTGAATAAGAAAAATGCATAATGAAGTAAAAAGAAATGCATAAAATGTACCATGAAGAAAAAGAATAAGTTTCCCGTAAAATCCCTATGCTTTTTTGGTATCTGCCTGCTTATATCCCTGTACTATATGACAGGGATATATTACAGGCAGAGTTTTGGCATGGGGAAATTTATTAATGGGGTTTATTGTACCGGAAAGTCAGTGGAAGAGATAAACAGCGAATTGACCGGGGAGTATAATGGCAGATCCTTTACCGTAACGGATTTATATGGAAATTCCTATGAAATCCCGCTTTCTTCCATAAATTATAAGGTTGACTATGTAAGTCAACTTAAAATTGTCCAGAGTAGTCAATCGGTATTTCTGTGGGGAATAGAAGCAATTACCGGCGGAAATAAGAAGATTTCCCCGGAGATTTCTTTTTCCGAAGAGGCACTGCTTAAGGCTTTGGAGAAAAACGGTTTCTTTGCGGAAAACCGGAAGGAACCGGTGCTGGAAATCCGGAAAGAACGGGCATATGTACTCTATGACGGCAGGAAGAATGCCCTGCAGGAAGAAAAAATGCGGAAGGTTCTGACAGACAGTCTGCTTGCCGGAAACCTTTCCATAGATGTTTCGGAATGCTATGAGGATTTGCCCTATACGTCCGAAATGGAAAAAACCCTTATGGTATGGAAAACGGTGGAGACATTCCAGAACCGCAGCCTGACCTATGATATGGGGGACGGGGATGTGGTGCTGACACCGGAAATTACGGCGGAATTTTTAATTTGCAACGGCGGAAAATTTACCATGGAAAACGGCTGGCCGGTGGTAAACGAAGAGGGCATCACTGCCTTCGTGGACAATCTGGCGGCGGAGTACGATACCTACGGCAAACCGCATTTCTTTCATGCCACGAGAGGGGAAGACATAGAAATAGAAGGAGGCACCTACGGCAACGAGCTGGACAGAGAAGCGGAAATTGCTTTCTTAAAAGATTACTTCGGAAGTGCGGACATTCAAACATCTTCCGGGGAAGAGAATTTTGCGGACGGAAACCTGCAGCCCGGGCAGGATGCCTTACAGAACGGAAAGCATATTCCTGCTTATAAGAAACAGGCATATGTGAGAGGAAAGAAGGACCTGCTTACCACCTATGTGGAAGTGGATATGGGAGAACAGAAGCTGTATTATTATGAGGATGGCGTCTTAAAGCTGGAAACGGATGTGGTAACCGGCAACATGAGCCGGAAGTGGGACACCCCGGCGGGCGTGAATTATGTGTACGGCAAGCAGAAAAACCGCACCTTACGAGGTCCGGGATACGCCACACCGGTGAATTACTGGATGCCGGTCAACGGCAATATCGGTCTGCATGATGCTACCTGGCGGAGGGAATTCGGCGGGGAAATTTACTTAAAAAGCGGTTCCCACGGCTGCATTAATATACCGAAGGACAAAGCGGGCGAGCTTTACGACATGGTGGTAATCGGCACACCCGTGGTAATGTTTTACTGATTTTGGAAAATAATTTATCCATGCAGTTGACTAAAGCGTCCGAAAAGTTTACAATAAGGAAATGCTGATGTGTATTTTTATACAGAAAGCCATTTACATAAAATGAGGAGGTAGTAACCGTGCGAGTTTACAATTTTTCAGCAGGTCCGGCAGTATTACCGGAAGAAGTGTTACAGGAAGCAGCAGATGAAATGTTAGATTATCAGGGCAGTGGCATGTCCGTGATGGAAATGAGCCATCGATCTAAAACCTATGAGAAAATCATCAAGGAAGCTGAAGCTGATTTAAGAGACCTGATGAATATTCCGGATAATTATAAAGTGCTCTTTTTACAGGGCGGTGCAAGTTCACAGTTCGCCATGATTCCCATGAATCTGATGAAGAACAAGGTTGCTGATTATATTGTAACCGGCCAGTGGGCAAAGAAGGCATACCAGGAAGCAGGCATTTACGGCAAAGCCAACAAGATTGCATCCAGTGAAGACAAGACCTTCTCTTACATACCGGATTGCTCCGATTTACCCATCAGCGAAGATGCGGACTACGTTTATATCTGTGAAAACAATACCATTTACGGAACCAAGTTCAAGACCCTTCCCAATACCAAGGGTAAGCCCCTGGTAGCAGATGTGTCTTCCTGCTTCTTATCCGAGCCCGTGGACGTAACCAAATACGGTGTTATCTACGGCGGTGTCCAGAAGAACATCGGACCGGCAGGCGTGGTTATCGTTATCATCAGGGAAGACCTGATTACCGAGGACGTTCTGCCCGGCACACCGACCATGTTCAAGTATAAAATTCATGCAGACAACGGTTCCATGTACAACACACCGCCTGCATACGGCATTTATATCTGCGGCAAGGTATTCAAGTGGTTAAAGAAGCGCGGCGGCCTTGCAGCCATGAAGGAATACAACGAAAAGAAAGCCAAGGTTCTGTATGATTTCTTAGACGAAAGCAAGCTCTTCAAGGGTACTGTCAGAAAAGAAGACCGTTCCTTAATGAACGTTCCTTTCGTAACGGGAAGTGAAGAACTGGATGCCAAATTTGTAAAGGAAGCAACCGAAGCCGGTTTTGTCAACTTAAAGGGACACAGAACCGTCGGCGGTATGCGTGCAAGCATCTACAATGCAATGCCCATTGAAGGCGTGGAGAAGCTTGTGGAGTTCATGAAAGAATTTGAAAAAAACAATGCCTAATTGAGAAAGGTCTGGATAGAAAAATGTTTCAGTATTATTGCTTAAATCCCATTTCCAAAGTGGGTCTTGATAATTTCAGCACAGATTATGCAAAGACAGAGGATATTAACAGTGCGGAAGGCGTTCTCGTAAGAAGCGCTTCCATGCATGAGATGGAGCTTCCCGACAGCCTGCTTGCCGTAGCAAGAGCCGGAGCCGGTGTCAACAACATTCCTCTGGACAAATGTGCGGAAAAGGGTATCGTGGTATTCAACACACCCGGTGCCAATGCCAACGGCGTAAAAGAACTGGTTTTTGCGGGCATGCTGCTTGCAGCCAGAGATGTAGTAGGCGGTATCGAATGGGTAAAGGAAAATGCTTCCGATGAAAATATTGCAAAGACTGCCGAAAAAGAAAAGAAGAATTTTGCGGGTACCGAGCTTGCCGGCAAGAAATTAGGTGTTATCGGACTTGGCGCCATCGGCGTTAAGGTAGCCAATACTGCCAGACATTTCGGCATGGAAGTATACGGCTATGACCCTTATCTTTCCGTAAACGCAGCATGGAGCTTAAGCAGAGATGTAAAGCATGTGCTGAATGTGGAAGAGATTTACAAAACCTGTGATTACATCACCATCCATGTGCCTCTGTTAGATTCCACAAAGGGCATGATTAACAAAGAAGCCATCGGTATGATGAAGGACGGCGTTATTCTCCTTAACTTTGCAAGAGACCTTCTGGCAAACGAGCAGGACGTGCTGGACGCCATCGAAAGCGGCAAGGTACGCAGGTATGTATCCGATTTCCCCAATGCCACCACGGCAGGCAAAAAGGGATGCATCGTCATTCCGCACCTGGGCGCTTCTACCGAAGAGTCCGAGGACAACTGTGCGGTAATGGCAGTACAGGAAATGATGGATTATCTGGAAAACGGCAACATCCGCAACAGTGTAAACTATCCCAACTGCGATATGGGTGTCTGCGCACAGGCAGGAAGAATTGCTATCTTCCACAAGAATATTGCCAACATGATCGGTAAGTTCACCTCCTGCTTAGGCGACAACGGCATCAACATTACCGATATGACCAACAAATCCAGAGGAGAAGTGGCTTATACCATGATTGATGTGGAGAGCACGCCTACCAAGGACATTGTGGACAGTCTCAGCGCAATTGACGGTGTATTCCGTGTAAGATTAGTGAAATAAGGAAACGGTTATAAGCCATAGACAGTACAAAACATGAAAAAGCAAAAACCTCAGGTACAAAAAGTACCTGAGGTTTTTTCAGTTAAATAAAAAAGGATTGCCGTCGGGACCTATGCCGTCAATGCCTTTTAATACGGTATTGTTGGAAAGAAGAGCTGCCTCGCTCTGCAAATCCATGTAGCGGACCAGTACGTCTTCTACGGAAACACCCTGTTCGGCAGCGATTTCCTCCATAATGGGGCGGAGCTTGTCCAAAAGCTGCGCAGGCATCTGTACCTTTTGGGGACCCATGTCTTTTTTCAGGTTTTCTTTATATTTATTGATGCGGGATAAAAATTTTCTGTCATCTGCGGTCATTGATTTCACCTCTTTTCCCCGATATTTTATCATACATTGTCTTGTGGTGTATAGGTATTTTTGCTAAAATAAAGGTATTAAACAGTAGGAGGAATGGCTGATGGCGACAATAAGACCTTTTGCGGCGCTGCGTCCTGCAGACGGTATGGCGGAAAAGATAGCGGCCTTGCCGTATGATGTATATAACAGGAAAGAAGCAAAGGAGGCGGTGAAGGATGCACCTCATTCGTTTCTTAGGATTGACCGGGCGGAGACAACTTTACCGGATGATGTGGATACCTATGATGAACGGGTGTACAAAAGAGCGAAGGAGCTTCTTACCGAACAGGTGGAGAAGGGCGAATATATAACAGAGGACAAGCCCTGTTTTTATCTGTATGAGCTTGTGATGAACGGCAGAAGCCAGACCGGTGTGGTAGGCTGTGCTTCCATTGATGACTATTGCAGAAATGTCATTAAAAAGCATGAAAATACCCGCGCGGATAAAGAGGAAGACCGTATCCGCCATGTGGATACCTTAAGCGCCCAGACCGGTCCCATCTTTTTGGCATACCGGGACAGAGCGGATTTGCAGGCGCTGATTAAAAAAGGAAAAGAAGAAAAGCCCCTTTATGATTTTACCGCAGAGGACGGCATTACCCACAGGGTATACCGGATTGCGGATGAAGTCATGCAGGAGGAAATAGCCCGGATTTTTAAGGAGATGGACAGCCTTTATATTGCGGATGGCCATCACAGGGCGGCTTCCGCTGTAAAGGTGGGCTTAAAAAGAAGAGCCGAACACCCGGATTACACCGGTGAAGAGGAGTTCAATTATTTTCTTTCCGTAGTGTTTCCCGACAGTGAACTGATGATTATGGATTACAACCGTGTGGTGAAGGACTTAAACGGTCTTACTCCGGAAGCCTTTCTTTCCGCTGTTGAAAAATGCTTTACCGTGGAAGAAAAAGGCGCGGAACCGGTGAAGCCGGAGGGAAAAGGCGAGGTTGGCATGTATCTGGACGGAAAGGGCTATCTTCTTACCGTAAAAGAAGAGTTCCGAAGCGATGACCCTGTGAAGGGGCTGGATGTTTCCCTGCTGCAGGATTACCTGCTTTCCCCCATACTCGGTATCGGGGACCCCAAGACCGACAAACGGATAGATTTCGTAGGAGGCATCCGGGGACTGAAAGAGTTAAAGAAACGTACGGAAAGCGACTGCAGAGTGGCATTTTCCATGTATCCCACATCTATTGGGGAGCTGTTTTCCGTTGCGGATGCAGGACTGCTCATGCCGCCCAAATCCACCTGGTTTGAGCCGAAGTTAAGAAGCGGACTGTTTATACATACTTTTTAGAATACTTACCTGGGAGGGGCAATATGACAAAGAAATTATATAAAATGATGAACTGGCCTGTGATAGAGGAGATTATTTATTCGGAGTCGCAGGACCCGCATGCAACACTGGGACCGCATGTACAGGGGAACGGCACGCTGATTCAGGCATTTTTCCCGGGAGCACAAAAGGTGACCCTGCAGCTTACAAAGGATATGGCGGAAAAAGAAATGGAGCTTGCGGATGACGACGGATTTTTTGCAGTCTGGCTGCCTGTCAAGAATGTGGGAGCGTACCGGTACATTGTGTCCTATGAAAACGGCAGTGTGGAAACCATGCAGGATGCCTATCGCCACGAATGTCTGATTACGGCGGAGGATGAGGAAAAATTCGCAATGGGCGTACATTATACGGTTTATGAAAAGTTAGGCGCCCATCCTCTGAACTTAGACGGAGAAGACGGCGTGTATTTTGCCGTGTGGGCACCGAATGCCCTGCGTGTGAGCACTGTGGGGGATTTCAATCACTGGGACGGCAGAGTGCACCAGATGAGAAAGCTTCCCAGCGGTATTTTTGAAATCTTTATCCCGGGCGTAAAGGCGGGGGATAACTACAAATACGAAATTAAATTGAAAACCGGACTGACGTATCTGAAAGCCGATCCTTACGGCAATGCGGCGCAGCTCCGTCCGGAAACGGCATCGGTGGTAGCGGATTTGCGGAACTTTAAGTGGGAAGATAAAGAGTTTATCAAAAAGAGAAAAACCTTCCAGAAGGAAAATGCGCCCATCAGTGTATACGAACTGTATCTGGGCAGCTTCCTTGCACCAAAGGATGACGAAGAATATGCCAATTACCGGGAAATTGCGGACAAGCTGATTCCCTATGTAAAGGAAATGGGCTATACCCATGTGGAGCTGATGCCGGTTATGGAGCATCCCTTAGATGCTTCCTGGGGCTATCAGGTTATCGGTTATTATGCGCCGACCGCCAGATACGGCACGCCCGAGGACTTCATGTATTTTGTGAACGAGCTGCACAAAGCGGGCATCGGCGTGATTCTGGACTGGGTACCGGCGCACTTCCCGCGAGATATTTACGGGCTGTCCTCCTTTGACGGCACCTGTCTGTATGAGAACCCGGACGAACAGAGACGTTCCCATCCGCACTGGGGTACCCTGGTATTTGACTACGGCAGGCCGGAGGTTTCCAACTATCTGATTGCCAATGCGCTGTTCTGGGTGGAGAAATTCCATGCGGACGGTATCCGTATGGATGCGGTGGCTTCCATGCTGTATCTGGATTACGGCAGAAATCCGGGCGAATGGACGGCAAATATTTACGGCGGCAATGAAAACTTAGAGGCAGTGGAGCTGATTAAGCACTTAAATTCTATGATGGGCAAGCGAAATCCCGGTGTTTTGCGTATTGCGGAGGAAAGCACGGCATGGCCCATGGTAACGGGCAGCCTTGAAGACGGCGGACTGGGCTTTGATCTGAAGTGGAATATGGGCTGGATGAACGATTATCTGGATTATATCAAGTATGACCCGTATTTCAGAAGCCATCATCACAGCGAGCTGACCTTCAGCATGATTTATGCATACAGTGAGAAGTTCATGCTGGTATTTTCCCATGACGAAGCCGTACACGGCAAGTCCTCCATGCTGGGCAAAATGCCCGGAGAGCGGGAGCAGAAATTTGCCAACCTACGTCTGACCTATGCGTATATGTTCACCCATCCCGGCAGAAAGCTTTTGTTTATGGGACAGGATATCGGCGAATTTTCCGAATGGAACGAGATGCGCCAGACGGAATGGGAGCTGTTAAAATATCCTGACCACAAAGGCATGGCAGCGCTGGTGAAAAAATTAAATGAACTCTACACCACAAAGCCCGCCCTGTATGAGTGGGATGACAAGCCGGAAGGCTTTGCCTGGATAAACAGCATAAACAGTACGGAAAATCTGCTCACCTTTATGAGAAGAACCAGAAAGAAGGAGAGCCTTCTTGTGGTGGCAGCCAATTTCTCCGGCGTGGAAAAGCAGGTAAAAATCGGTATGCCGTATGAAGGCAGCTACAAGGAAATTTTAAATACGGATGCAGAGGAATTCGGCGGCAGCGGCATGGTAAACAAGCGCGCCAAGAGAGCGGTAAAGAAGGAATGGGACGACAGACCCTACTCCGTATCCATTACCCTGGCTCCTTTGTCCGTAAGTATTTTGGAGTTTCGTCCGGCAAATAAGACCGGAGAAAAAGACAGATAACAGAAAGGTTTGAACGGATATGAATACGATGACAGGAATTTGTCTTACCGCCACACTGGAGGATGAGTGGCAGCAGGTTACGAAGCAGGCATCCGTTTTTGAAAAATTCTTTGAAACCCTGCCGGAAAAGGCGCTTTCTTTAGGTATCCGCATTGTGCTTGCCATCCTTGCATTTATGATTGGAGCCCAGATTATCAAGTTAGTGCGCAGAATCGTAAAGAAGTCCATGACAAAGGCAAAAGCGGATGTGGGAGTCATCCAGTTTACGGACTCTTTTGTGAAAGTGGCATTATATATGCTTCTGGTATTCCTCATTGCGGGAAGCTTCGGTGTGGATGCCGCCAGCATCGTGGCAGTGCTCGGCTCCGCCGGTGTGGCAATCGGTCTTGCCATTCAGGGCAGTTTGTCCAACTTCGCAGGCGGTGTGCTGATTTTGCTCCTAAAGCCCTTTAAAGTGGGAGATTACATTGTGGAGGACAACAAGGGAAACGAGGGAACCGTAACGGAAATCCAGCTTTTTTATACCAAGCTTACTACCTATGACAATAAGGTGATTATTCTTCCCAACGGTACACTGGCAAATACCAGTATGACCAATGTGACGGAAAAAGCGAAGAGACGTCTGGATGTGCCGGTGGGCGTTGCCTACGATACAGACTTAAGGAAAGCCAAGAAGGTGCTGACGGATCTGTTGAAGGAAGACCCGGCTACCCTTAAAAAAGAAGAGATGTTTGTCTATGTGGACGAACTGGGCGATTCTGCCGTGAAGCTCTGCCTGCGCTGCTGGGTAAAGCAGGAGGACTACTGGCAGACCAGGTGGAGACTGACGGAACGGGTGAAATACACCCTGGATGAAGCCGGTATTTCCATTCCCTTCCCGCAGATTGACGTACATCAGAAATAAAGCCAAAGACTCCGGCGGACAGATGCCGGAGTTTTTGCAACAAAAAAAGATGCTGGAAAGCATCTTTTTTTAAGCTGAAAATGGGACTCGAACCCACGACCCCTTCATTACGAGTGAAGTGCTCT
>ERZ1026850.865-NODE-865-length-17539-cov-11.797300_pt1 | contig 17539 bp, 10 predicted proteins | sample MGYA00380155_ERZ1026850 | MGnify/ENA primary metagenome ERZ1026850 (study PRJEB33269, sample SAMEA4719791) | human gut metagenome | biome: human-associated habitat; feature: organic feature; material: feces | place: Cameroon | collected 2013-10 ... | reverse complement strand
TTTGATAAAAAGGTAACACACGGGTAACATATTGTAAATTGTTTTTATTTATGTAATACTTTATCTAATAATTAAATGGTGGTGATAAGATGCAATTAAATAGCAAAATGTCCAAACTTCTATTTGCTATATTGTTGTTTTTTCCATTTTTTGTTGGTGGATATTATGTTTTTTATTCCGCAGCGGTCGGCATTGTTCTTTTGATAGCGTTGCTTGTACATATCTTCAAAACAAAAAGTATCAAATACAGTAAGTCGTTTACATTTTTTGTTTTGCTCTTTATGAGCGTTATGTATTTTTTAACAAAATTTTGGGCTGTTGATAAATCTATGTCTATACATGGGTTTGTTAAGTTTTTTACTGCCTTTTTGTTTACATTGGCAATAATTCAAATAAGCAGAGAAGAACGGCAACAGCTTTTGTATAGTGTCCCTATAACTGCTGTTATTATGACTGCTTTTACTGAATTGATGGGATTTACAGAATTTGGTAAACATAGATTTTATGATAATATCGGCGATTTGCATGGTACATTTGAATATGCTAATGCGTTTGCGATTTATTTGCTTGTCGGTTTAATTATTGCATTGTGTTCAAATATAAAAATACCGTTTAAGTTGGTTACAATTGTTGTTTGTTCATATGGCATATACAAGAGTAATTCAAGAGCGGTATGGATGATTTCAGCATTTATGCTTGTGCTTATCGTGTTGTGCTATGTATTTAAAAATGTCAGCAAGTCAACACGAAAATTAATTGTCCTTCTTATTTTCTTATTTGGCGTTTTGTCATTTATAATCATATATAGATTTGGTATTGTTGAAAAGGTGTTTAATTATATAAATACCGATGGTTCGTTTAATGAGCGTTATCTTTATTATACCGATACTTTGCGCTATATTTTAAAACATCCGTTCGGAAAAGGTGCGTACGCTTTCTATTTTGCCCAGTCAAAATTCCAAAGTGCATATTATTATGCTATTGATGTGCATTGTGATTTGCTTCAATATGCAATAGAAATTGGTGTAATACCTGCTGTACTTTTTGCTGTCGTTGTTGTAAAACAACTTTTTTCAAAGCAAACTTCATTGCTTCAAAAACTTGTTATGACAGCAATAATGTTGCATAGTCTGTTTGATTATGATTTGCAGTTTATATCAATTCTGTTTGTGTTGCTGTTGTGCTTTGATTATCCGAATGTTGAAGAAAAAGAAATTGATTCAAAACTTATACCAACCGTTATAGCATCAGTCTTTGCTGTGCTTTATGTTGTGATTGGCTTGTCCGCTTTTTGTAATTATATCGGAGATCACCAAAAATCTGTTTATTATTACAAAAACACACCGTCGTTGATAATATTGATGCAATCAACTAATGACAAGCAATCGGGTTATGTACTCGCTCAAGAAGTATTAAAGCGAAACAATAGTGTTTATGAACCGAATAATGTAATGTCAAATATTTATTCGGCTGATAATAAATTCGGTAAGGCTATAAAGCAAATGGAACTTGTTATTGAAAAAGATCCACGAACTATGCAGCACTACCGTGATTACATTGATTTGCTTGTAAAAGCAAATAACTATTATGAAGAAAGGGGAGAAACAGAAAAATCTCAAAACTGCAAGAACAAAATTGCTTCAGTTGATGATATGATTATGGAGTTGAAAGAGAATACTGCAGCAAGAGGAATTTTGTACGGAAGAAAGCAGAATTTTGAGATTGGAAAAAAGTACAAAAAAATTATTAAAAAATTTAGTTAAAGGAGAAAAACTATGCAAAAATCAACAAAAAAGTTTTTGTCTGTTTTGCTTTCTATTGCAATGCTTTTGAGCTTTCCTATTGCAGTAAATGCTAATCAGGCATATGACGAAACATTCAACGGTACTTATGTTGCACCGTCAAGTACCAAAAATTATCTTATCAGCGGTGATGAAGCATCATTGACTGAATGGTATGGAGAAAGAGTAAAGACAAATAAAGGCGTATATTCTGTTCGCCAAAATCAGTATGGCTTGAATGAAGACGGCAATATCATTGAGGCAAAGCAACAAACAAAGTACACTCTTTGGCTTGCTCAATACGGTGTTGCAACTCTCAAATTTGTTGTACCTGAAGACGGTCAGTATGTAATTACTACATTAAGAAACAAGCAGTACAGCAATGATAAAAAGCCGTCTGTCAGTCACAATGATATTAGAGTATATGAAGATATTAACGGTAATAAAGATGCAACTAGTGAAATTGCTTCTGCAAAAGATAAAACCGATAATATTAGGTATGCTTCGGCTATGACACGTCAATATAAAAAGGGCGATGTGCTTTATATTGCTGCTTCAGCGGCATTTGGCGGTTATGAAACTCAAAGTTTGCTTGACAATGATAACTATTTCTGGAATCTTCGTCCAAATGATATGGTCTACGATATCGAAATCAGAAATGTAGATGATATAGATCCGAACACATGTACACACGCTTTTTCGCGTTATGTTTCAAGAGAACAACCGGACGATTCTTGTATAGAAACTGAAACAAGAGAATGTGCACTTTGCGGTAAAAGATTTACACTTGAAGATGAAAATCATAATTATATAGGGTTCGAGATAAAAGAGCCGGAAGATGCAAAGTGTGGGGAAAAACAGAAAGTAACTTTTGGAGACAAATGTTCTCGTTGCCAAAAAGAGAAATATGTTCACACTTATACAACATATACCAATCACAAATTAGGAGACGATAAAAAATTAGTTGACCCTAATGATGAAATTGTTAAAGACTTTTGGAGACATTATTCTTATAATGGTGATGTAAACCAAGGTTGGGAAGCTTTTTATGAAGGCACATGTGTTGACTGTGGCGAATATATTAAATATCAGCTCGAAGAATCACCATGTCGTGATGAAAAACATAAGGTAAAGCATGATTTTGGCGTGGATGAATCTACTATAGATTGTCAACATCCGGCAACTTGCAAGAAATGTGGATATACTGCAGCACCTCATAAGAATTATGTTGTATCTGACAAAAAAGAACCATATAAAAATACAAAATGTGTACATACATATTCAAAAAAATGCGGTATTTGTGATGAACATTATATAAACTATAGAGTAACTCATAAAAATATAAGATATGTTCAGGTTACACCTCAACATGATAATGTTTGTGGAACATATAAATTCCATTGTGACGAATGTGATGAGGACATGACATCTGTTCTTACATGTCATTCATATTATACAGTTAAAAATGCAGATGGCACATATACAAAGAAATGTGCTCGTTGCGGACAAGTAGTTGACAGAGATTATACTAACATGGGTAACCCTGGTGGCTCAACAGGTGGCTCAACAGGTGGTACAACAGGTGGTTCAACAGGTGGTACAACAGGTGGTACAACAGGTGGTACAACAGGTGGTACAACAGGCGGTGGAGGAGGATTTGTTCCTGCACCGGCTCCTGAAGATACAGACAAAAAGGATGACGACAAGAAACCTGAAACAAAGCCAAGTGAAACAACTCCTGCACCAAGCACATCAAAGAAGCCTGCTACAGTTACTGCAAGCAAGCCACAAGCAAAGCAAAAGGCTGTTGTTGTAACATGGAAGCCTGCAAAGGATGTAGACGGATATGAGGTTCAGGTCGCTACGGACAAGAAGTTCAAGAAGAACAAGAAGTCTGTAAAGGTTAACAATAAAAAGGCAAAGAAAAAGACTGTTAAAAATCTTAAGAAGGACAAGAAGTACTATGTTCGAGTAAGATCATATAAGATCGTAAACGGCAAAAAGGTTTACGGCAAATGGTCAAAGGTTAAGGCAGTAAAGACTAAGTGATTTGAAGTGATATAATTAATCCCCCTCTTGTATGAACAAGTCAGTGAATAATTGACACAAAAAATCCCTCTTGGTGCAGGATGTACATCAGGAGGGATGTTTTATATTTGCAGAAAAAAGATGTATATTTTCATGCTACTGTTATTGTTACTGCGAAATTTTCTTTAGGTAACATATGGAGAATTTATACGCATTATGTCGGTATTTCAATATGTTTCCTATGTTCGATAAAAAGGTAACACATAGGTAACATATTGCAAAATAATTGATTTTGTGCAATACTCTATTCGCTGATTAGTTTTGTACGACTTTGTTTTAAGCTGTAATTTCTTTAAGTGTTTTGTTTTGAGGTTTGGGACTTAATTACAAAACACTAAGTTGTTGTTAAAACAAGCTGTACCGCCTATGGGGTGACTGCCGATGCAAAGTCGGCAGTTGTGATGAAATGAATGAGCCACGATTATGGAAATTCTTTTGATGATGTTATTGGAGAGAAAAGAGAACGCATCATCAGAGGAGTTTCATATTACATAAGGCATACGGTTAGGGGAGAAACAGAGAAACCAAGGCTAATAAGAGATAAATGTGCATAAAGCACAACCGGTGGTAAAAAGAAATTATAGCTAAACAAGTTAAAAACTAAATCGAACAGAAAACCCTCCACGAATGGGAGGGTTTTTGCATATTCAGGAGCTTTATCGACACGCTGTAGGCTGTTGAGAAAGTTTCTGAATTTCGTTTTCTTGCGAAGGAAGATGTACGATGGTACCTCGACTGAGCAAAAAACGAAAAACGCCAAAAATGCTGTAAGTACGATACTTACAGCATTTTTAAAACCCCACCGTCAACACTTCGTGTTGCCACCTCCTTTTTTAAAAAGATGGGAGGCATAATTTTGTTAATTATATTTTGGCGTGTTTCAGGAGCTTTATCGACAGACTGAAAACCTCCCCGAATTGGGGAGGCTTTTGTTTGTTATGAATTTTTTATATTGTAGAGCTTGTCAGGGTAGTCTGTCATAATGCAGTCAGCGCCCATTTCAAGCAAGTACTTCATATCTTCTTCGTCATTAACTGTCCAATATTGCACAGCCATATTATGCTTGTGTGCATAGTTAATCATTTGTGCAGTTGCAAGGTTAAATCCAAGATTTTTGTACGGAGCACAGAATGGAATTTGCAAAACATTGCAAGGTGGCTCGTAGTTAGGGTCATCTTTGAGTGCTGCTTTCCAGAAATCAACAACTTCCGGAATTGATGTGCTTCGTGCAAGGTCAGGGTATTTCTCGTCAACATATGCACTCACTTCCTTGTGAAATGTGCCGAACACAACATTTTCAAGAATGCCTTTTTCAATCAAGGTGTTGTAGAGAATATCTACACCTTCTTTGCCCAAATCATCGCCGTTCTTGATTTCGATGATGTATTTGTATCTGCCGCCGCCTTGAGCAATGAGATAATCAAGAATGTCGTTGAGTTTGAGAATTCTCAAATCGTCAGGCACTTCGTCACCCTTAAGGTCGGCATACGGTGATTCGCCGTCTTCGTTTTCAAACTTCGCACCCATATTAAGAGTTCGGAGTTCTTCATATGTCTTGTTTTCAGGTCTGACTTTCTTTTCGCCGAAAACTTCAACGCTGTCGGAAGTTCTGTCGAGTGTGTCATCGTGCAAAAGAATGAGTTGCTTGTCTTTTGTGATGTGCAAGTCAAATTCAAAAACATCAATGCTGAAAGCAGGGTTCTCTGCACAGTTCTTGAATGCAAGCATTGTTTCTTCAGGTTCGATTCCGCCACCGCTTCTGTGACCCGAAATGTCGGTTTCCTGAAGTATGTATTTGTTGTCTGTTTCATATGTTTGGAGCTGGTCAGGTGTAGAACGGTGCTTGCCCGATACAGTCATCACTGTTGCAAGTGCTACAATCAACAAAACAACGATAGACAAAACTATCCATTTTGTCTTTTTTTTGTTTGATTTTTTGGTTTTTGTTTCTGCCATAATTATCCCTCTCTGTAAATATTATACAAATAATTTTACACAATAACTATAACAAATCTTAACATTATTTAATAAATAATGTTTTCAACAAAATATACAAAAATTAGTAAATATATATAAAGGCTTCCCGCTGTTCGAGGGAAGCCTTTTAGAAATAATGCGACTTATTCGGTTTTACTCATAACATTCAAAGGGTTCACCGGTTGACCTTTTAGCTTTGCAGACAGGTGCAAATGTGCGCCGTCACCGACTTCGCACGGAACTTTTCCGAGTGTGCCGATTGTGTTGCCGATGTCAACAAAATTGCCTTTTTTGACGGTTGCACTTTCAAGTCCGCAGTATCTCACAACAAATTTTCCGCCGTGGTCAATTTCTACGCACAAGCCGTACATTGAATCGGTGTAAACCTTTGTTACAAGTCCGTCATTAATTGCGGTTACCTTGTCGCCGAGTGCACCGCTGAAATCAACCGCCGTGTGCGCACGGTAATCGCCCATGGTTTTGTCGTAGGTCAGCTCCTCGCTGTAACCTTTTGAAACGGCGTCCGTTAGCGGATATTTGTAGTAGCTCTTGTACGGAGTGTTGCCCTTGCCCTGCGACATTGTGACATCTTTTTTTGCAGTCGGTTTTTGTGTGGAAGTCCTTGCTTCGCTTGTTGTTTGCGTTGTGGTTTCTTTTGCCGTAACTGCGTGCTGAACCTCGGTGGTTTCAACAATCGTTGTCGGCTCGTTTACCGTGCTGTCCTTGCCTTTTTGAGTGGTGGAAAAGTAAACTATCAAGCCAAGCGACACAATGCACAGGCAAACAACGGAAAACAACGCTTTTACATTTTTGTTGTCGTTCTTTTTTGAATTTGATGTAGACATAAAAAACACCTCGGTTATATTATCAACCGAGGTTTCGTTTTTTATTCATTTTTGACGGATTCGCTCAAAAGATTGAGTGTGTCACGCACGCATCCGATTGTGTCACCGCCAATGGTTTCAATCGATATAAAGGTCTTTTTGCCGGAATTCAGCTTTGCTCTGCCACGCATTTTTTCGTTGAGAGCAATGAGATATTCAGGCTTCACATCATTCAAGAAAAATTTTGCGTTTATGCCTGCTTGCCTGATTTCATAAATGCCGAGTTGCATTGCTGTGTTTCGCAAAAGTGCAATTTCTACAAGTCCGTACACGCTTGCAGGCGGAACACCGAAACGGTCGGTAAGTTCGTCATAAACATCGTTTGCTTCCTCGTTTGAACGGATGTTTGCAATGGTCTTGTACATATCAAGCCGTTGCGGAGTGGAGGTGATGTATGTTGACGGAATACTTGCATCAACAGGCAGGTCGATGAGGCACTCTTGCTCTTTTTCGTCAGGAACAGACTCGCCCTTTTCTTCACTGACAGCCTGTTCAAGCAGTTTGATGTACATATCGTATCCAACGCTTTCCATATGACCGTGTTGCTTGTTGCCGAGCAATGAGCCTGCACCTCTGATTTCGAGGTCACGCATAGCAATTTTGAAGCCTGAACCGAATTCGGTGTATTCACGGATTGCCTCAAGTCGCTTTTGTGCAATGTCGGTCAGTTCCTTGCCCTTGGCAAAGGTGAAGTAGGCATATGCACGCCTGCTGCTTCTGCCGACTCTGCCACGGATTTGGTGAAGTTGCGCAAGTCCGAGTTTGTTTGCGTTTTCAATTATCAATGTGTTTACATTCGGCACATCAATGCCTGTTTCGATGATTGTTGTGCACACCAAAATGTCAATTTCGGCATTGAGCAGTTTTTGCCAAACATCGGATAATTGCTCCTCGGTCATTTGACCGTGTGCAACTCCCACCGTTGCGTCTGGGAGTTCTTTTTTTATCTGCATTGCAATGTGGTCAATGGTTTCAATGTCGTTGTGCAAATAATAGCATTGACCGCCTCTTGCAAGCTCTTTTTCCATGGCTTCGATTATGATTCCAAAATCGTATTCAATAACATAGGTTTGCACAGGCTTTCTGTCGCCCGGTGCTTCTTCAAGCAGGCTCATATCACGGATTCCGCTCATAGCCATATTGAGTGTTCGTGGGATAGGTGTTGCCGAAAGGGTGAGAACATCAACTCTTGGGAATTTTTCCTTGATTTTTTCTTTTTGAGCAACGCCGAAACGCTGTTCTTCGTCAACAATCAGGAGTCCCAAATCTTTGAACTTGATGTCACCGCCAAATATTCTGTGAGTGCCGATTAACAGGTCAACCTTGCCTTTTTCAAGGTCACTCAGCACTTCCTTTTGCTTGGTTGCCGATACAAATCTGCTGAGCATTTCTATCCTCACAGGGAACGCTTCCATTCGTTTCAGTGCGGTTTGGAAGTGTTGCATTGCAAGAACGGTGGTTGGCACAAGGATTGCACATTGCTTGCCGTCACCAATACATTTGAATGCCGCACGCAAGGCAACTTCTGTTTTGCCGAATCCGACATCACCGCAAAGCAGTCTGTCCATAGGTGCGGTTTTTTCCATATCGCCCTTGATTTCGTCAATCGAACGGAGCTGGTCGTCTGTTTCTTCGTATGCAAATCGAAGCTCAAAATCTCGTTGCATATCAGTGTCCTCGGAAAATGCAAAACCCTTTGTATTCATTCGCTTTGAATACAGGGCAATAAGCTCTTTTGCCATATCCTGAAGCCCTGCACGAACCTTGGATTTAGTTTTGCTCCAATCACCCGAACCGAGGCGGTTAATCTTCACTCTTGAATCATCACGAGGTCCGATGTATTTTGAAACAAGGTCAAGTTGGGTTACGGGAACATAAAGATTGTCGCCTTTTGCGTAGCTGATTTTGATGTAGTCCTTGCTGACATTGTTTATTTCGAGTGCCTGTATGCCCTCAAAAATACCGATACCGTGGATGTTGTGAACAATGTAGTCGCCGATGACGAGTTCGTCAAGAGAATGAATAGCATCTTTTGAACTGAAATGCTTGTGCTTTTTCTTTGCTTGGTTAACTTTGCCGTAGGTAATGAGAGCAAACTTGCAAGTCGAAAGCTGAAATCCTGTCGATGTTGTGCCCGACATAACGGTTACAAGACCGTGGGCGAATTCGCTTGGCTTTTTGTCGCAGTAAATTGCTTGATAGCCCATTTCCTGCAAGTCGTAGGCAAGTGCCTTTGCCGATTTTGCTGTGCCGGCAAGTATGCAAACGGCGTATTTTGTTTTGATGAGAGGGAACAGCTCGTCTTTTAACTGGCTTAATGTTCCGCTCCAAGAATTGAATGTTTGACAGGTGAATGACGCAAGGTGTCTTATCGGTGTGTCAAAACTTCCACGAGGGAATGAGTCGAGATATATCGCCTTGCAGTTTTCGTAAATGCTCAAAAGGTCGGTGAAATCAAGGCTGAATTTGTCAATGCCCTTGCAGATTATGCCGTCCTCAAGAAGCCACTTGATGTCCTCAAGCATAAGTTTCTGCTGATTTTCGCACTTTTCCTTGCATTTTCCGCTTTCAAGCACAAACAGCAGACCGTCAAAATAATCAAACAGTCCGTTGCTGTTGTATGCAAGCGGAAGATATTTGTCGTTGCACGGCAGATTTACACCCTGCTTGAGTTTGTCGCTGTCGGCATAGAGTTTTTCTCTTGCTTTGATAGCTTTGCCCTTTAGTGAGCCTGCAAGCTCGTCAATCTTCTTTGCCTGAATTTCCTTTGACGGAAACAAAACTTCCGTTGCCGGAATAATGTCAATCTTGTCAACAATATCATTTCGCCTTTGGGTTGAAATATCAAATTTTGCGATAGAATCAACGGTGTCGCCCCAAAGCTCGATTCTCACCGGGTCGTCTGCTCCGGGAGGGAAGATGTCAATAAGTCCGCCTCTTACGCTGAACTGACTTGTGCCGTCAACTTGGTCAAATCGTGTGTAGCCCGCTTTTACGAGCTTGTTGACGGTTTCGTCAATGTCGATGTCCTCGCCCTCGCTGATGGTGAAAGAACGGTCAATGAGAGCCTGCGGAGGCATTGTCATTTGGCAAGATGCTTGCACCGATGCAACAACAATGTTGTATTCGCCCTTGATGATTTTTGATAGCACGCCGAGTCTTATGTGTTCAAACTCACGGCTTATGCCCTCAACATCAAGGAATGTGAACTCTCTCCTCGGATAGAGCAAAACTCCGTCTGTCATTGCGGACAAATCTTCGTAAACCTTGATTGCGCTTGCTTCATCGGGAGTAATTACAAAAGCCTTTTTCTCAAGGTCGTCACACAAAGAGTGAACAATGTGCACCTTGTTAATTTCGGGCAGACCAACAGCGCCCACAGGAAATTCGTGGGCGTTAACTGCTTCTTTTAAATTTTGGTATTCTTTGTCTTTTTCAAATATTTTTGAATAACAGCTCATATTTCGCCTTGTGCCTTTAACTGTTGTATTTGTTCATGGCTTCATCGGTTTTGCCGTTGACCATAAGCCTTACTGCCTTTGTTGCATTTTCAAGGGAAGATTGAAGCTCCTCCGATTTGTCTTTTGGAAATTCGCTCAAAACCCATTTTGCAAGGTCGTATGACGGATTTGGCTTTTTGTCAACTCCGATTTTAATTCGTGGGAATTCTTCAGAACCAAGGCAGGAAATAATGCTTTTGATTCCGTTGTGACCGCCGGCACTGCCTTTTCTTCTGATTCTCGTTTTGCCTATGTCAAGGCTGATGTCGTCATATATTACTATGATGTTTTCGTTTGGAATATTATAGTATTCCGCAGCTTCCATAATTGCCTCACCGCTGAGGTTCATCATCGTTTGCGGTTTCATAATCAAACAACGCTTGCCGTCAACCATCTCGTCTGCAATAAGAGCCTGGAATTTTGACTTTTTGATTTCAAACCCCTCTTCTTTTGCAAGTTGGTCAACAGCCTTGAAGCCTGTGTTGTGTCTTGTGTTTGCGTATTTAGGACCCGGATTTCCAAGTCCCGCAATGATGTATTCTATTTTTCCTCGTCTGAATGAAAACATTTGTTATTCCTCGATTTGTTCTTCGTTTTCTGTGATTATTTTTGTAACCTTGACTTTTTCGGCTCTGCGTCCGTCGGTTTCTATAACTTCAAAATGCAGGTCGCCGTAGTCAAAGCAGTCGCCGATTTCAGGTATTTTGTCTGTGTTTTCCATAACCCAGCCGTTGAGTGTGGTCACATTGGTGTTCTTGTCGTTGATTTCGAAATATTCAAACACATCATCAAGGTTTGCCATACCGTCAACAATGCAGGTTGTGTCATTAATTTTTTCAATGTCAACCTCAACCTCGTCGTGCTCGTCCCAAATTTCGCCCACAAGTTCTTCAATTATGTCCTCAAGTGTCACAATGCCCTCCGTACCGCCGAATTCGTCAATAACAACGGCAAGATGGGTTTTGTTCTTTTGGAATATTCTCAAAAGTTTGCTGATTTTTGTATCGGGGCTGACGGTCGGAACAGTCTTGATGATTGTGCGCAACGATTTCAATCCACGGCTTCTGATGTCCTCAAAATCACGGTGGTGAATGATGCCCACAATGTTGTCGATGTCGCCGATATAAACAGGCAATCTGCTGTATCCGCTTGATTTGAATATCTTTTCAATGTCGGATAATTTTGCGTATTTGTCAACCGCTTCAACATCAATTCTCGGAGTGAGGATGTCGCTTGCGTAAAGGTCGTCAAATTCAATTGATGAACGGATGAGTTCGCTTTCGTTTTCGCTGATTTCACCGCCTGTTTGAGCCTCGTCAACATAGGTTTTCAGTTCTTCTTCTGTCACAGCACTGTTTTTTTCAAGGTGGAACATTTTGTTGAGCAGAAGTTTCCAACCTCTGAACAGCATGTTGAGAGGGTAGAACAGAAACACGAAAAACTTAACTGCCGGAGCAACTGCAACGGCAAAGGTTTCTGCCTTTTCTTTTGCAATGGTTTTTGGTGTGATTTCGCCAAAAATCAACACAACGATGGTCATAACCACCGTGCTCACGGTTGCGCCAAGGTCGCTGTTGTCGCCCAAAAGTCCTGTAAAAAACAGGGTTGCAATAGAGGTTGAAGCAATGTTTACGATGTTGTTGCCAATTAAAATTGTTGAAAGCACAATGTCAAAATCATCTGCCAACTTCAATGTTCGCTCGATTTTTTTGCTTTTTTCGCCCTGCTCCATAGCCTTCAACTTCACCTTGTTGAGTGAAGAAAACGCTGTTTCGGCTGACGAAAAAAATGCCGAAAACATTACTAATACAATCATCACGATTAATAAGGGTGTGTTCATTTCTGCTCCTTTGTTCAAAAATTGCTTTAAAGGGCATATCTGTGTGATATGCCCTTATTTTGTTTATGCGAAAAACCTGTTGTTATTCAGTTTTTTCAAATTCGCTAAATTCTCTTTCAGAGTCATCTTTCTCGTAGTTGTACATATTTTCATCTTTAACATGCTTTGCAATGTACTCATCTCTGTCAAACAATTCGTCTGCCTTAACTTTCCAAGCCTTTGCAGCCTCAATTGTTTTGTCAAACAAAGCGTTTGCACTTTCAGGATGTTGCATTTCTGTTGAATATGCACCTGTTTCGGCAACCATCTTGCTGATGGCACCCGGGTTGTCAAGCACAGGACATGGACGAAGCATATTGTTTGAGAATGGTTGGTTCTTCTTGTAAGCCATAAAGATAGGGCTTTGAAGAGCCTCCAATACGCTGCATTCCTTGATGTTTACATTTGAATAGTGAACAAATGCACATGGCTCGCAGTCACCGTTTGAATTGATGTGGAAATAGTGTCTGCCACCTGCGATACAGCCCTGAACATACTCGCCGTCATTCCAGAAATCAAGAGCGAAGATAGCTTTTGTCTTGCGCCACTCGTGCATCTTTTTGTACATAAGAGCACGCTGTTCAGGAGATACCATAAGATCGGTTACGGCACCGTTGCCTGTTGGCATATATGTAAAGAACCAAGCAAACTTTACGCCCTGTTCAATGAGCCAATCCATATATTCGTCTGATGCCAAAACATCAGTGTTCTTGCTTGTGTAGCAAAGAGAAGCACCAAACGGAACGCCTCTGTCCTTAAGACGCTTCATAGCGGCTGTGCACTTTTTGAATGTACCGTTTCCACGGCGGAAGTCGTTTTCTTCTTCGTATCCCTCAATAGAGAATGCAGGGTAGAAGTTGCCAACCTCTTTGATTTCGTCAGCAAAGCTGTCGTCAATCAATGTGCCGTTTGTAAAGCTGAGGAATGCACAATCAGGGTTTTCACGGCAAAGACGCATCAAATCTGCTCTTCTCATAGTAGGCTCACCGCCTGTGTAAAGATACATATATGTGCCGAGTTCCTTGCCCTGTCTGATGATTCTTGCAAGGTCGTCATATGAAAGACTGCTTGTGTGGCCGTATTCGGCAGCCCAACAGCCTGTGCACTTGAGGTTGCATGCTGCGGTTGGGTCCATAAGGATTGCCCAAGGCACATTACAGCCGTATTTTTCGATAGCTGCCATACGCTTTGTGTAGCTGTTTACAGCAACATTCATAAGTGGCGGAACGAGCTTTTCAAGAACATGCTCATCTGTGTTGCAAATGATGTCCTTAACAAATCTCATCCAGTTGTTGTTTGGGTCGTCCATAACTTTGTGGAGACCTGCATATGTTGAACGATTAACACGCTTTACATCTGCTTTTTCAATTAAATTCAAAATTTTCGGTGCGTTTCTGTCAAAATCTTTTCTGGCATACTTGATAGCATTTCTGATAGCAAAATCAACTACTTGCTCTTTAAGTGACATGGTTTTACCTCTCTTACGGGGCACAGCCCCTCTTTCATCTGATAAATTCAATTAAACCTTTAATTGCTAATTATAATAGTACTTATAAAACTGTTTGTCAAGATAGATTTGTCTAAATTACAATTTAGTAATGTTCTTAAAACCTAAGTTGGAATTTTAGACGATATGTTTTATCTGTCTTGTTTTTGTATTTGTCGTTGCAATGTGCGCCCCAGCTGTCGTATCCGCCGACACCCTGCTGTCTTGCAATAACTCTCACAACGGTTTTGTCGTATTCAGGCATATCCTTTTCGTGCCAAATGTTTTCAATTTCCTTTGGCAGATAGTGGCAAGCGTTTAATTCGCAAACAGGCTCTGCAACAATGCCAAACGACTTTTTGTCGCCGATGAGAGTTGCGTATCTCACTCCTGTTCTGTTTCCGCATTCTTGCGGTTTGAGATAATTAACCCACATATCGTTTACAGTGGTGGTGTACAATCCGATTTTTGCAGATGCACATCTGTCAATGTAGTTTTCGTCAGGACCTGCGCCAAGATATGTGATGCTTTCAAAATCTTTTGGAAGCTCAAACAAAAGGCTGACTTCAGGGATTTCAGGCAATGTTTCGTTTGGCTTGAATTCAAGGCTGATTTCCATACCCTTTGATGTGATTGTGTATACCACAATGGCTCTTGAAACAGGTTGTGTGCAAACTTCCGCACCGCCCACAACAACAACTTTTTTGCCGTTGTCGAGGATTTGATAATTCTCAATTCTCCATTTTGTGTTGTTGAAGATGCCCGGTGTGTCGCCTGCATCTCTCCAGCAACCGAGTCTGCTTCCGGCTCTTGAGCCTCTGTCGTTGTCGGTGAGTGCTCTCCAGAAGTTAAGTCGCATAGGTGCTTGAAGCATTTCTTCGCCGTTGACTTTGATTGAGTAAAGCTGATTGCGCTCTCGTCTTTCAAAGCGAATGTTGATGTCGTCACTGATTATGCGGAGCGAACCGTAGGTGTCGTCAACAAGGAGAGGAATGTCCTCCTCCAATTCATCGTATGTGTTGACAAACTCATTTATAACAAATTGCTCTTCTGCAACAATGTGACCCGCCTTGCACCAAGAGGTGTCCTCTTTTGTGCGAAGCTCAAGGTTGATATAATATTCGGTTGATGATGCCTTTGCAAGTTCAAGATTGATTGTTTTTTTGTCAAACGGCTCAAGGTCAACTGTGACTGTGCCCTCGCTGAACACTCCCTTGTCACTGCATTGGCTCCAGTGCAAATCGTATTCTTTAAGGTTTGTAAACAAATTTTTGTTTTTAATTTCGATAATTCCACGCTCTGCGTCAATAGGCTTGAAATCAACATTTTGATATAGTTTTTTGATTTCCGTAAGTTTTGGAGTAACGGTTCTGTCGCCAAACAAAAGACCGTTTCCGCAGAAGTGACCGTCGTGTGGATTTTCGCCGAAATCACCGCCGTATGCAAGATATTCCTTGCCGTTCTCGTCGGTTGTCATTATGCTTTGGTCAACCCAATCCCAAACAAATCCGCCTTGGAGGCAAGGATATTTGTCCCAAAGAGTGGTGTATTCGTCTGTTGAACCGCAGGAATTGCCCATTGCGTGTGTGAATTCACAGAGAATATACGGTCTGCCGTCTCTGCCTGTGAGTGCGTATTCTTCACATTCCCAAGGTTTTGCGTACATCTTGCTTTGAACATCCGAAAGTTCTTTTTCGTCCGGTGCTCTGTCACATTCAAAATGCACAAATCTTGATTTGTCGTTGTCTTTGAGCCACTTGTACATCTTCTTTGGTGTTTCACCGCCGAGTGATTCGTTGCCAAGACTCCAACAAACAACGCAGGAATAGTTCTTGTCACGCTGATACAAAGCCTTGATTCGCTCCACGCAGGCCTTTTCCCATTCGGGACGGGAAGCAGGGAGTTGCGGACAGCCGATGATGGTTGACCAGCCTGTACCGTGAGTTTCCATATTGTTCTCGTCAATTACATACAGTCCGTATTCGTCACAAAGTTCATACCATCTCGGTGTGTTCGGATAGTGCGAAGTACGAACCGCATTGATGTTGTTTTTCTTCATAAGTTCGATATCTTGACGCATAACATCCTCTGTGATGTATCTGCCTTTGTGACAATCAAACTCATGTCTGTTTGTACCTTTGAACACAATTCGTCTGCCGTTGATTCGGATAATTCCGTCTCTGATTTCAACGGTTCTGAAACCGATTTTGTGAGATATGTATTCAATCGGTGCGCCGTTGTTTTTGAGTGTGAGCACAACGGTGTAAAGGTGAGGGGATTCACTGCTCCAAGGTTTAACATTTGTAACAATCGCCTTGAGGTCTGTAACATGTTCCTCGCTTGCATATTGACTGTCGAGGGCAACCATTGTGCCGTCATCGTCGAATACGGTCATATCAAGGCTCAATCCCTCGTATGCACCGTTTGTTTTGACTTGAACTGTCAAATATCCGTCATGAAGTTGTGAGTCAGGCTCTGCGTGAATTTCAAAATCACGGATATATTCTCTCTCTGTTGTGTAGATGTAGACATCACGGAAGATACCGCCCAAACGCCACATATCCTGACATTCAAGCCAACTTCCCGTGCACCAACGGTAAACTTCAACGCCGATAACATTTGAACCCTCAACAAGATGACGGGTGATGTCAAACTCGGCTCTGTTGAATGTTGATTCGCTGTATCCTACTCTCTCGCCGTTTACATAGAGATAAAATGCCGATTCAACACCCTCAAAGCAGAGAACAACTCTTCTGTTGAGCACTGCCTGATTGATGTGAAATCTTTTGAGATAACAGCCGACAGGGTTGTGCTTTACAGGTGCGTTTGGCGGGCAAATATCTTCGCTTCCCTCCCAAGGGTAACGAACATTGCAGTATTGCGGTTGGTCATAGCCTTGCATTTGCCACGAGCACGGCACGATTATAGAATCCCAATTGTGCGAATCGTAGTTTGGGTCTGCAAAATCCGATGGCTTGTACGCATAGTTTTTGTATAGCTTAAATTTCCATTTGCCGTTCAAAAGTTTGCATCTTGAAGAAGCGTATCTGTCCGCCTTTTTTGCTTCTTCAACATTTTCGTATGGCATAAGAGTTGCATGTTGCGGAAGTCTGTTTACTCCCACAATTTCAGGATTGCTCTGCCATTCGGTATATCCGTCAATAAAGTTTCTTTCCATATATTTTCTCCCTCGGGTTTGTTATATATTCGAGTAAAGTTTGCTTGTTATCTTCTGTGGATAGCGCCCTCTTGGTATCCCTCTCTCTTGACAACTACACCGATTGAACGGAGCAGAATAATCAAATCGAGTTTCAAGCTCCATTTGTCGCAGTATTCTTTGTCAAGTTTCATTTTCTTCATAAGAGAAATATCGTCACGGCCGTTGATTTGTGCCCAACCGGTAAGTCCCGGTCTGAAACGATAAACGCCGTATTCAAGTCGAAGTCTGTGCGCTCTGATTTCGCTTGAAATGAGCGGTCGAGGACCAACAAAACTCATATCTCCTTTGAGAATGTTCCACAATTGCGGAAGCTCGTCCATGCTTGTTTTTCGAAGAAAAGCGCCGAATTTTGTGATGTATTGTTCAGGATTTTCAAGTTCGCCGGTGGCACAGTTCGGTGTGTCGTTTTTCATTGTTTGGAATTTGTAAATCTTAAACGGCTTTCCGCTTCTGCCTCTGCGTTCGTGGCTGAAAAACACCTTGCAGTTCGGTGTAAAATAGTTGACTGCTATAATGAACAAAAATAGCGGTGATAAAATAATCAGACTGAAAAATGAAACTACAATGTCAAACAAGCGTTTCCACTTTGTAGCCCCAAAATATTTGTGCAAAAACTGTTTCATTTATTCTTCCTTAATTCATCAAATAATTGTGTTCGGTCACAACAAAATGTGCCGTGTTGGGTACAAAACCCCAATATATAGTTTATAGACTAAATGATTAT
>ERZ1026850.859-NODE-859-length-17637-cov-4.204698_pt1 | contig 17637 bp, 18 predicted proteins | sample MGYA00380155_ERZ1026850 | MGnify/ENA primary metagenome ERZ1026850 (study PRJEB33269, sample SAMEA4719791) | human gut metagenome | biome: human-associated habitat; feature: organic feature; material: feces | place: Cameroon | collected 2013-10 ... | reverse complement strand
CATGGAGAACACCGTGTTGGGAACGTTGAGGCCTCCGAAGCGGCGCGGCATGGAAATGCCCCAAAGGCCGGCCTTGCGTGTGGCGTCGAGGTTTTCGTAGGTCTTGCTGGCGTAAATCATGCGACCGTCTTCGAGGTGCGGACCCTCGAGGTCGACGCTCTCCGAGTTGGGCTCGAGAATGTTGGCGGCCACGTCGCCCGTGATGTCGAGCAGGCGCTTGTAGTTCTCAATGGCGTCGTCGTAGTTGACGGGAGCGTCGTCGAACTGGTCCTTGTCGACATACTCTCTCTCCTTCAACTCAACGATGCGCTGCATCAGCGGATGATTGAGATGGAATTCAATCTCAGGATGATCACTATAATAGTTTGCCATAGTTGTATGCTTTGTGACGCCCACCGCCCCTTGGGGTGTGACAGGGCAGTTAGGCTGTGTCTTTTATTTAGAATTCTGTTTGTAGTACTTAATCATCTTCGGTACGACATCTTCCACATTGCCCACGATCACGTAGTCGGCAATCTTGTTGATGGGAGCCTCGGGGTCGTTGTTGATTGAGATGATGATGCCGGCGTCTTGCATACCAGCGATGTGCTGGATTTGTCCAGAGATACCGCAAGCGATGTAAACCTTGGGATGAACGGTGACACCCGTCTGTCCCACCTGGCGGTCGTGGTCGACCCAGCCGGCGTCGACTGCGGCGCGGCTTGCGCCCACCTCACCGTGGAGCTCCTTGGCAAGCTGGAAGAGCATGTCGAAGTTTTCCTTGCTTCCTACGCCATATCCACCAGCCACAACGATGGGGGCGGCCTTCAGGTTGTTCTTGGCGGCCTCCACCTGGCGGTCGATAACCTTCACTACAAAGTCGGTCTCGGGCACGTATTTGGCCACATCGGGATAAACCACCTCGCCCTTTGCGTTGCCTTCGTAGATGGCTTTCTGCATGACGCCGCTACGAACGGTGGCCATTTGTGGGCGGTGGTCAGGGTTGACGATGGTTGCCACGATGTTTCCGCCGAATGCGGGGCGGATTTGGTAGAGCAGGTTGTCGTAGTGCTTGCCGCTCTTCTTGTCGTCGAAGTCGCCAATCTCGAGCTGGGTGCAGTCGGCAGTCAGGCCGCTGGTCAGCGACGACGACACGCGAGGTCCGAGGTCGCGGCCGATGACGGTAGCGCCAAGCAGGGCGATCTGCGGGTTCTCCTCCTTGAAGAGGTTGACGAGAATGTCGGTGTGGGGAGCCGATGTGTAGGGGAAGAGCCCCTCGGCGTCGAACACAAAGAGCTTGTCGACACCATAGGGAAGGATCTGGTCTTCCACTTTGTTCTTGATTCCTGTTCCTGCCACCACGGCGTTGAGGTCTACGCCCAACTGGTTGGCCAGCTTGCGGCCCTTGGTGAGCAATTCCTGAGATACTTCGGCAACGGTAGTGCCTTCAATCTCGCAATATACAAAAACGTTGTTCATATCTGCTTAGCCAATAATCTTTTCGTCCAACAATTCCTTGATGAGGCTCTCCACGTCAGCGTCGCTGCTGGTGAGCGTCTTGCTCTCTTTGGCCTGGAACACGATGTTTTGCACGGCCTTCACCTTTGTGGGTGAACCTGCCAAACCACACTGCTCGTAGTCGGCTCCGCAGTCGGCGATGCTCCACTGGCCCAGCGTGAGGTAGGGGCGCGAAGCGTAGAGGTCGGTCCAAGGCTCGTCTCCCTTGCGCTCCATGGGGCATGTGGCGTACTTGTATTTCATGACGCGCTTGGCGTTGCAGGGGCGTGCGGGTGCAGCCGTTCCGTTCACGGTGATGAGCACCGGCAGGGGAGCGACAACCGTCTCTACGCCGCCGTCGATGTGGCGACGGATGGTAGCCTTGCCGTCTTCCACCTTGATGACCTCCTCAGCGTAGGTCACCTGGTTGAGTCCGAGCTTCTGTGCCACCTGCGGTCCCACCTGTGCGGTGTCGCCATCGATGGCCTGTCGTCCGCCAATCACGAGGTCCACATGTCCCAGTTCGCGGTCGATCTTGGCAATGGCCTGCGAGAGGAAATACGAGGTGGCGAGGGTGTCGGCACCGGCGCTCTTGCGGTCGGTGAGAAGGAATCCGTCGTCGGCGCCTCTGTAGAGTCCTTGGCGGATGATTTCACCGGCTCTTGGAGGACCCATGGTGAGCATGGTTACAGTAGTTCCAGGGTTCAGGTCTTTAATGCGGAGCGCTTGCTCCAAGGCGTTCAAGTCTTCGGGATTGAAGATAGCAGGCAGTGCGGCGCGGTTGACTGTGCCTTCGGCTGTCATGGCATCCTTACCCACATTTCTTGTGTCGGGTACTTGCTTGGCAAGCACAACAATTTTCAATTTCATATAAATGATATATAATTGTGATATTTCCGAAATACGGGCGCAAATATACAAATATTTTACTCTCCCGCCAAACAAATGGTACTAAAACCGCAAGTCTCTGCACAAAACAAAGTGTTTGTGCAGTATTGTGTTCCCGTGCTTTGTGCATGCAAGCGTTTGCACTTGGGTCTGGGGTGAAAGCGAGTTGTCGATGGCCACCGTGTTCTCATTGATAGTCCCCACCTATAAATAATAAAAGGAGGGACGTGGCTGTCCTCGCGACAGTTGTGCCCCTCCCGAACCAAATTACAAATGTTTCCTTATTTTAGTATAATCATGCTTAGGGTTTTTTGCTTTTGAAGCTCATGTTGTCTGCGGCTGTGGCGAAGATGTTTCCCACATACTTGTCGTTGGCTGTGGATTGCATGTCCCTGAGCGTACGTTGCACCAGTTGCTTTTCGGGGTTTGACAGCAGGTGAATGTAATTGGCGCAGAGGCTCGATATCTTGTTGGCCACGGCCGTCACCAGCGGCAGCTTGTCGCTCTGCTTGCGTCCCCACGTTTTTCCGTTCCATTCGAGATCTCTGCGGAGCTCGTCGTTTTGCTTGAGGTAGATGGAGCGCAAGGTTCCAAACGCCTGCATGAACTCCAGGGCGGTCTTGGGCTTTTCGTTCAGTTCCGTGTCCTTTTTGTTGGTCGATGGAGCTTGTGGGTCTTTTCCGTAGATCTCCACCACGTGTCCGACGGCCCGGTCGCCCCTCTTGGCCCATGTGAGCATGTAGGCGTAGCGCATGCTCTCGTCCTTGGGGTCGCGCATGAGTTGCATGTTGTAGTTGTTGTCGATCTCCACGGGGAAGACGTATGTGCTCTTGTTGCCCACGTCGTAGGCCAACCTAATTTCCTTTTTAGAGCCCGACTCGGTGCCGGCAGTTTTTACGAACGACTGAAACGAGGCGCTGCTGCATTCGAGCATGGTGTCGTCGAACTTCTGCAGGACGCTGATGGGTGCATCAAACTGGTATTTGTGGATGTAGCCACCTTCGTACTGGTCGTTCACGACGAGTGTCACCTGCTTGTTTTTCAGCAGTTTCGTGGTGAAGTTGTTGAACGCTTCCGACATCTGGTCGACCGATTTCTGTGCCATGACCTGTGTGGAGGCCAAGGCCAAGCAGCAGCTTAGTGCCAGCTTTTTCAGTATGTTCTTGTTCATGAGATAAGAGTGTTTTAGAGTTTGGGCGTCGCCTTTCGGCATTGCGCCTTGGATGTTTTTATATGTGATGCGATGATTTTTTTCTTCCGTCCAACCATTCGTTGGTGCGTTAGTATATCTCTTCGGTTTCCTCGTCGCTCTCGGTGAGTCCCGCCAGTTGCATCTGCGTGTTGAGCGAGTCGAGAGCCTCTTCGAAGAGCTCCTCTTGCGAGCGCTTCAACTGTTTCAGCGCTTCTGCCACCAGATGGTCGTCGATGTCGCTCAGCGACTCAAGGCCGATGTCGACCGTCGATGTTGTTTCTTTGGCTATGTGCACCTGCGCCGGTTGCACCTCTGGCCAGCTGATGGGCGACGCCAGATCGCTTGGCTTGGCCTCGGCCAGCAGCACCTTGGGGGGTGCGGGCGAGAAGTAATGGCGGCGATAACGCTTCACGTTCTTCTCCGTTTCCTCCTTGATACGCAGCGTGTCGGCCTTCTTGCGCTTGGCCGTGGGCTTTGTCTTGGTGTTGGCGGGCGTGGCCAGGGTGTCGACGATGGTGGGTTGCTGGTTGTCGGCCAACCACGGGTTGCCTGGTTCGGCGCTGGGCCACACCATGCCTATGATGAGCGCCAGCGAGGCGGCGGCCGCCAGGGCCACGTACCACTTGGCATGGCGGTTCTTGTTAGCCGTCTTTCGTGGCATGCCCTCGTCGAAATAGGCGAACATCAGACGGTAGTTCTCCAAGTCGGCGTCCACCTGCGGATGGTCGTTAAACCATCTTGCGATGCGCTGTTCCTCCTCAAGCGAGGTCTCGCCCTCCATGAAGCGTTCGAGCAGATTCCTGATATTGTCGTTTGTCATAAGCACTTGCCTTTTTTTATTTGTTCCAACAGTCGTTTTCTTGCCCTTGAGAGTAGCGTTCCCACTGATCGTGGCGAGATGCCCACGATGGCGGCAATCTCTTCGGCGCTAAGTTTCTCCACCTGCCTGAGGTGTAGCACCTGGTATTCGGTGGGCGGCAGTTTTTTGAGAGCCTTGTCGAGCCATTTGCCGTAGCTCTCTTCTTCCACCCGTTCCGATGCCCGCTCGGTGGCGGCGATGTTTCGCGCCTGTTCGAGCCCTACGGTGTGCTCCTTTCTGAGTCGGTCGATGGTAAGGTGCCGCGCCATGGTGGCCACCAGTCCTAAGGCGTGTTGCCGCGAACTGACGCTTTCCCTGAGGGCCCACATCTTGATGAGCGAGTCTTGCGCCACATCGTCTGCCCAATCGGATGCCGATGGGTAGCTAAGGGCTTTCTGCAAGGCCAGCGCTCTCAGTTGTGGCACTATGTCGACAAACTCTTGTTCAGTCATTGTTTTCTTTGGTTCCTATTCTATAAACGCAAACATGTGGCCTTTATCAACGACGTTAACGTTTTTTAAGTATTAACCCCAAATCGGTCGTTAGACCGAAATAGGTGAGTTATTATGATTTTATGGCTTCTTTCCAACTCTTGTCAGCGTTTCTTTCGGCATCTTGCTTCCATTCGCGTTTCGCCATAGCCCGCTATGGCTTCAACGAGAATGTCGCAACCTGCTCGAAACAAACACTAACAAGAATTGAAATCTAATGACCAATTTGGGTTAAACATAGGTATGCCTAAGTTTGTGGGCATAGTAGGGCGAGGGTGATGTTCTGTTCGGTATTTTGGTGTAAAAGTTGTGCGGCGTTTTGGGTTGAACCAGCCAGCGAAATCGTCGTTTTTCCGCACTCGCCGTCCCCATTTTGCGTTGCGCGCCCACCGTTAGGCATCTTTCGTTTTGCGATACCTACCTAACCGCACCTCGAAAGGCCATGTTTCGAGGCACGAAAGACCCTCTATCGTCTCTCGGTTAGGCATGTTTCGCAGCGCAAAATGTTAATTGTGGAAGGCAAAAATCTTTGTTCTTTACATAACGCTTTGGTTATCAGTAGGTTGCGTAATAGTGCTGAGAATCGCGTATTTCAGCCCAATCCTTCCGTCGTTGCCACCAACGATGTAGATTTCAGTATAGTTTGTTGCCATAATTCGCATTCCCATTATCAGGCATGGGCGCTGAACGGCCCATCAGCAACGCTCCCTCCCTTACGGAGGAAAGACGCCAAAATAACAATTCGCAAACGCCTTGTTTTATTTTCTTTAGCTCGTCCCAACGCCTTATTTTACATGGTTTGCCCCATCAAATAAGCGAGAACTGCCTCATGAAGGCAATCCTCGCTTATCCAAAACAATAGTGATATGGCTATGAAGTTAGCTTGCGATCGTGCGCCCTGCGCCATTATAGCGGATACTCGTCGAAGGCGTAGAGCACGGTCGAGAGGTAGCGCTCTCCGGTGTCGGGCAGCAGGGCCACGATGGTCTTGCCCTTGTTTTCGGGGCGCTTGGCCAACTGGGCTGCGGCGAAGGCGGCTGCACCCGATGAGATGCCCACCAACATCCCATCGTTCTGGGCCAACTGGCGACCGGCGCGGATGGCGTCGTCGCCCGCGATGTCGAGCACCTCGTCGACCACGCTGGCGTCGTAGGTCTTGGGCACAAAGCCGGCGCCAATGCCCTGGATCTTATGTGCGCCCGATGGGCCGCCGTTGAGCACGGGCGATGAGGCGGGCTCCACGGCCACCACCTTCACGTTGGGGTTTTGCTCCTTCAGGTACTTGCCGATACCCGAGATGGTGCCACCGGTTCCCACGCCCGCCACGAAGATGTCGATCTTGCCGTCGGTGTCGTTCCATATCTCCACACCCGTGGTCTCGTAATGCTTGCGTGGGTTGGCCGGGTTCTCAAACTGTTCGAGGATCACCGCCCCGGGAATGCTTTGGCGCAACGCCTCGGCGGCCTTGATGGCTCCGGGCATGCCGTCCTTTCCAGGTGTCAGTTTCACATGCGCCCCATAAGCTTTCACAAGGTTGCGACGTTCCACGCTCATCGTCTCGGGCATGGTGAGGATGAGCTTGTAGCCCTTCACGGCGGAGGCCAACGCCAGGCCCACGCCCGTGTTGCCGCTGGTGGGCTCGATGATGGTGGCGCCCGGCTTGAGGGTTCCCTTCCGCTCGGCATCTTCTATCATGGCCAGGCCCACGCGGTCTTTCACGCTGCCGCCAGGGTTAAAAAACTCCACCTTCGCTATGATGGGCGTGTCGAGGCCCTGAAGAGCGGAAAACTTGCTGAGTTCGACCAGTGGCGTGTGGCCAATGAGGTCGGTGATGTTCTTGTGTATCATAATCGTAAACTTGGGGTTGTTCGTTTTGTCTTGGCATGTCGCGCTATGGCTCACGCCCCTGCCAATGGAGGCTCGGCTGGTGGGGTAAGGCCGCGCCGGCGAGGTTACTTCACGGCCTCAAACGCCTGGTCGAGGTCGTCGATGAGGTCTTGGTAATGCTCCGTTCCGATGCTCAGGCGGATGGTTCCGTCGTAGATGCCCTGCTGCGTGGCCTCCTCCTCAGAGAGTTCCGAGTGGGTGGTGCTCTTCGGATGCACCACCAGCGACTTCACATCGGCCACGTTGGCCAAGTTGGAGAAGATTTGCAGGTGGTCGATGAAGTCCCACGCCTTCTGTTGGTCGCCATCGATCTCAAAGGTGAAGATGGATCCGGCGCCGTTGGGGAAGTAGCGCTCGTAGAGATCGTGGTTGGGGTGGTCGGGCAGCGACGGGTGGTTGATCTTCTTTACCTGTGGCTGGCTCTTCAGATACTCAATGACCTTCAGCGTGTTGAACACGTGGCGCTCCACACGGAGGCTCAGCGTCTCCAAGCCCTGCAGCAGCACCCAGGCGTTGAACGGCGAGATGCAAGCGCCCTCATCGCGCAGAAGAAGGGCGCGCACACGGGTAACAAACGGGGCGGGAATGTTGCCGAAGACCAAGCCGTAGTACGACTCGTCGGGCTGGGTGAAACCGGGGAACTTATCGTTTTGGAAGTAATCGAACTTGCCTCCGTCGACAATGACGCCACCCAGGCTCGATCCGTGGCCACCTATAAACTTTGTGGCCGAGTGCACCACAATGTCGGCTCCGTGCTCCAACGGACGGATGAGGTAGGGCGTGCCGAAGGTGTTGTCGATCACCACCGGAATGCCGTGGCGGTGGGCTATCTCGGCCGTGCGCTCAATATCGGAGATGTTGGAGTTGGGGTTGCACAGGGTTTCGATGAACACCAGCTTGGTGTTGGGTTGGATGGCGGCCTCCAGGGCATCGTAATCGTCGGGGTCGACAAACGTGGTGGAGATGCCGTATTTCGACAGGGTGTGCTTCAGCAGGTTATAGGTGCCGCCATAGATGGTCTGCGTGGCCACCACGTGGTCGCTGGCATAGGCCAGGTTGGTGATGGCGTAGGTAACGGCTGCGGCACCTGAGGCAACGGCCAGTCCGCCCACTCCGCCTTCCAGTTTCGCCACGCGCTCCTCAAAAACGCCCTGTGTGGTGTTGGTCAGACGACCGTAGATGTTGCCGGCATCCTTCAGATGGAAACGGTCGCTGGCATGCTGGGCGCTATGAAACACATACGAGGTGGTTTGGTAGATGGGCACGGCGCGGGCGTCGGTTGCGGGGTCGGCCTGTTCCTGACCTACGTGAAGTTGAAGTGTCTCGAAGTGAAGTTTCTTTTCGTTGCTCATTGTTATTCCCTTTCGCTTTTTTAACCGCCGTGGGCCTTAATGGGAGGTCGGCGGTGGGTTCGCCTAATACATTTATTGATATTAACTGTTCACGGTTGCAAAGGTACAACCATCCGTCATTTCCTGAAATAGCTAACATGTGGCATTTGGCATACCACGATTGTGGTATTTGGCACCTTTCGGTTCTTCAGAGTGACGCTCCACCTTATTTATATATACAAGGGCCAATGTCGGATGTGCGTTTTGAGGATGTTTTTTCTTGTCATGTTGCATCATAATTCGTTACACCATGAAATCCGCTGGAACAAGTAAGGCGGTTGCCGTTCGTGGTTTCCGCCATTTCCACTTCTCAGCCTCGATAGGTGGACAAGCAGACTGTCATTTGTCGAAAAATAAGGAATGAAACTGAAAAATGTAAGAAATTGGCCATTCTTTGTAAGAAATATCCTACTCGGTTGACGATTTTTCCCATTACTTTGCAACCGAGGAGCGACATGCTGCCATCGGTTGTCGAACTCCCTCATACTTCAATCCACCATAAACCAAGTAAACGAACATGAAATTACTGAAACAAGGAATGCGCGACGCAGACGTAAAATTCTTACAATCTGAACTGTCTCGCTTAGGATATGACCTCAAGGCCGACGGCGACTTCGGCCCCGGCACGCTCAAGGCCGTGAAAGCCTTCCAGCAGAAACATGGCTTGGGAGCCGACGGCGTTGTGGGCAACGGCACATGGGAGGTGTTGCTCTTCGACGGGCGGCCCGCGCACGAGCACCTTACCGACGAGGATTTCTGCCTCGCCGCAAAGCTCATCGAGTGTGAGCCGGCTGCGCTCAAGGCGGTGCAGAAAGTGGAGACGGGCGGCCGAGGAGGATTCTTCGCGCCAAGCAAGCCTGCCATCCTCTTCGAGGGCCATGTGTTCTGGAGCCAACTCAAGCAGCGCCGCATCAACCCCGAGAGGTTCGCAGCCGCCAACCCGGGCATACTCTATCCCAGGTGGAGCAAGGCACACTACAAGGGCGGATTGGCCGAATATGCGCGCCTGGAGCAAGCCCGCAAGATCCATGTCGACGCCGCCAACGCGTCGGCAAGTTGGGGCATGTTCCAAATCATGGGCTTCCACTACGCGCTCTGTGGATACAAGAGCGTGTCGCAGTTTGTGGCGTTCATGAGCCAGAGTGAGCGCAACCAGCTCATCGTGTTCTGCCGCTTCATACGCAAGTCTGCAGGCATGCTTCCCGCATTGCAGGCGAAAAACTGGGCTTCCTTCGCCCGTCTCTACAATGGTAGCGGTTACGCCGAAAACCAGTATGACAAGAAGTTGCTCAACGCCTACCGAACCTTTGCCGCAAAATAAGGCAACTCTCGAACATCCTTCCCACTCTAACGATCCACATAAGAAACCAGCTTATTCATCCAAAGGACCTGGCAAGATTTTAAAAGGTTCTATCTTGTCAAACCGTCCAGGCTAAGAACCTACGCATTAAAAACCTACAATTATGGATTTATCAAAGAAAACCACAAGCACGTTGGAAAGCCTTCCCTTTTACAATCTGATTGGCGGCCCGCTCAACGCCTGCATCAGGGCACAGGCCGAAGCGGCGCAGACCACGGTGAATTTCATCAAGGAAGTGGGGCTGGAGGAGGAGAAGGATGGCGTTATCGAAGCCATCTATGTGCATTTCACCTTTGTGCAGAACGGACGCAAGGTAACCATCAGCGTACCGCTGCTCACCATCGTGCCCATTCCCTACATTGCCATCAACTCCATCGACATCAAGTTTAAGGCTACCGTGAGTGGCGTGGAGACCGACTCGTTCAGTTCTAACTACTCGAACGAGTACAACGAGAACTACAACTACTCGAGAAACTACAAGAGTCGGAACAAGAGAAAGACCACCAGCCTCCAAACGTCCTTCTCGAGCAAGCACGACTCTAAGTGTACGCAAGACTCTTCGTTCAGCGTTGAGTCGACCATCGACGTGGAGGTGCATGCTGGACAAGAGTCGATGCCGGCCGGTATGGCCAAGGTGCTCGAAATGTTGGGAGCCGCCATGGACCTCGTATCGCCCGATGGAGAGCTCTCGGTCAACGACACCACGTTCTATGTGGAGTCGGGCAAGAGGGCAAGAGTCATCGCACAGTACAAGACACCCAAGGGACTTTACGACTCTGAAGGCATCAAGTGTAAGGGCGCAACAGGCAAGCCTAACGCCATGGACAAGACGATGGAGTTTGAATTGGAGGCAAAAAGCGAGCCCTACGAGATCTCGTGCGGCGACGTGCAGAAGGTGCTGGTGAAGGTTACCGAAGTGGCCGCTCCGACGGCAAAGGCCACATCATCATCCGCAACAACCGCCTAACGCGCCCTCTGGGCCGTATTCCAGTTATTAACTCTTAATCTTACAAGGTTATGGCAACCATTGACACGACTCCTTCCACCATCGCTACCAATGCCTTGCAATCGTTGCCGTTTGGAACACTCATTGGCGGACCGTTGGCGGCCTGTGTCGAAGCGCAGGCCAAGGCGGCAAAAAGCTCATGGGAGTTTATACGCGACGTGGGACTCACCGATAACGGAGACGGCGGGCACAAAGCCGTTTACGTGAACTTTGAGTACCGCAAGGACGGGCGATCGGTGATGCTCAGTCTGCCATTGCTGACCATTGTGCCCATTCCTTATCTGGCCATCCGAGAGATCGAGATCGCCTTCAAGGCGCGTATCTCGGCGGCAGCGTCCACCTCAAAGACCGACCACAAGTCGCTCGCCGTTGAGGCTGGAATGAAATCGAAGGTGGGATTCAATGCGCTTGTGGCCAGCGGCAGCGTGGAAATGAGCACCAGCATAACGAGCAAGAAAGACTCTACCGCCACACGCGACTCCAAGTACAGCGTGGAATACACGATGGACGTGAACGTCAAGGCGGGACAAGACGACATGCCGGCCGGTATGGCCAAGGTGCTGGAAATGCTCAACAGCTCTATCGACTCTATTGACACCAAGGGTGAACTGCACGTCTCCGATCAGGTGGTAAGCTTGGCGGGCGGAGGAAGCACCTACATTTCGTACAAGAACAATGAGGGCTATTATGCGCCCAACGACATCAAACTGTACGAATACAAGGACAATCACGCTGGCACTATCGTCAGTAACGATGACTGCCAGAAGGCCTCCGACGACTCTGGTGTGCTCTGTGTGTTTAAGAAAGAGGGATTCTATTGTGTAAAGGCCGGTGAGAAAATGCTGGTCATCAACGTAACCAAATAGCAACCGACTATGCCAGACGACAAGAACAAAGGCACGGGGACAACTCCTGCCAGCAACACACAGCCCACGGGACAGACGCCCGCAGCGGGTGGCGAAGGTGCCCAAGGCCAGTCTGGAACGGGCGGCGGCAATCTCTTGGGAACCGCCATGGGCGTGATCAAGGGTTTCGTTTCGTCAGGTGGCGGAGGCGAGAGCGGCAAGGCCGGTAGCGCCCAAGGCGACGCCAAGGGTGGCGAAAGTGGTGCAGCTGCCAGCCAGGGAACCGCTTCCAACGGTGCAAACCTGAACATCGGCGACTTGGAACAGCAGGAGGAAAACATGCTCGGCGCAAATCAGGACGGCACCTCCAGCGGCGCCAACGGCTTGCAATCGGCCTTGGAAAACAGTGAGGCGAGCCAACCTTCGATGGCCGACCAGATCAAGGAACTCAACGAGGTGCAGGTCGACAAGGCATTTGTCGCCGACTCATTGAACCTGCTTGGAACGCTGTCGTTCGACAAGATCATTGGCAATCCGTTAAGAGCGGCCATCAAAGCACAGCGCGACCTGGCCAAGGAAACGCTTAGTTACATACGCGAAGAGGGCCTGAATGTGGACGAAAAGGGACAAGGACAAATCGTCTACGTCACCATGAGTTTCCTCCGCGACGGCAAACAGGTGAAGATGCGGGTGCCCCTGCTCACCTTGATGCCCGTGCCCAGGCTCTCCATCACAAACATGACTTATACGTTCAAGGCCAAGGTTGATGCGCTGTCGGCGGTGGTGGCGTCGGTGGGAAGCGGTGGAACGCCCATCCTCAACACGACGTCGGGTGGTGGGAGCAAACCCTCCTCATCACCCCAGACGGCCCCAGCGGGTGGCGCTTCAGCCAAGCCCGCCCCTGGCGCAGAGGGCGGAAAAGCCAAGGGCGGCACGTCGACCCAGGTGGCTGCGGCCAAGTCCGACAACGCCTCAGGGGGGATGACGTCGATCACGGCCTCAGCCATGCCCATTGCAACAGACGCGAAAGCCTCGGCGGCGCCGGCCATAGCGGCCAGCTATTCGTCGAAGAAGGACTCGGGTGCCACCCGCGACTCGCGCTATAGCGTGGAGACAACGATGGACATCACCATCACGGCCAGCGAGGGAGAGATGCCACGTGGCATCGACCGATTGCTGGGAGTGCTCGACGATTCGACCGAGGTCATCGACCCCAACGGCACGTTGCAGGTGTCGGCCGACCAGACATCGTTGGTCAATGGCTATGCCGCCATCTCCGTATCGTACCGCAACGGGCGGGGCGCTTACCAGCCCAAGACCGTGAAATGCATACCACTCAGCGGCAAAAAGGCTCCAAGTCTATTGGAGAATGGCGACGAAATGTTGCTCGTCTTCAATGAGAAGGGCGCCTACAAGGTGTCGGCCGACAAGTTGCAACGCATCGTATTCGTATCCTAAAAACCATTTCATTATGGCAAATCTGCAAGTTGTGATAGCCTCGGTGCTGCGCGACGTACTGTTAGCGCAGCACGAGGCTAACCTCCTCACCGAAGCGCTCGCCAAGCAATATCGCGAGGCGGGAGTGCTGAGCCAGTTGAACCTGCCCGCCGTAACCATTGGCGACATGGAACTCTCGTTCCGGTTCGCCATTGCCAACAGCGGCGAGGCGCACGGCGCCACGCCTCACGAGCCAGTTGGCGAGCCGCAGCAACAGTGTGGCGAGGCTGCCGCAAGCGACACCCCGTCGACGCTCGAAAGCATTGCGTCGATGCTGCCCAGCAGCGTCGCGTCGATGGAGGTCATTGTCGATGCCGAACAACTGGCGGCCCTGCCCGAAAGCGTCATTCAAAGCGTTACGCTCAAAGTGTCGACCCAGGGCGGCGTAAAGATCACCGATTCATAAACCTCTGACCATGCACTATGACTGAAGGCAAACCAAAGAAAGTCAACGAGAGCACTTACTCGATGGATATGAGCCTGGCCGAGATGCTCACCGCCATGATCGAATCGACCATTGCGGCCGACCAGAAAGCGGCCGAGGACTACCTGAGGGTGTTGCGCACCTATGCGCTGGAACCCGCCGACGGCCCTGACGGCCACGAGAAACTCAAGATGGTGGACTTCGAGATGACCGACGCCGACGGCCAACGGCAGATCGTGTCGATCCCCAAGCTGTCGCTGCTTCCATTGCCTGTGCTACGTGTTGCCGAGGCCACATTCGACATGGAAGCGCAGATAGAGATCAACACTTCTGTCAGCGAGAAGGAACAAAAGGACTTCCGAAAGCGTTTTCCGCTGCTCAAGCAGCAACTGCAAACGAAGATCCAGTCGACGCAAGAGGGTGTGGAAACCGACGACGCAGAGATCGAACAGACCATTGCGGCCGCCGGAGTCCGCGTGCGAATGCTGAGGCCAGGCGTAACGCCCAGTGAGACGCAGAAGGATGTGCAGAAGATGACCAACGTGAAGGTACACATCAAACTGGAGCCCGTGCTGCTGCCCGACGGCATGCGCGGACTGCTGCAAGCCACCGAGAACAACATCCAAGTGTTGAACAAGGACCCATTTAATCATTAACCATTCATCCCATTAGCTATGAACAGCAACCAACAAAAGACACCCGGACTGAACTGTCCGAAGTGCGGGGCTTTCATCCCCACCAGCATCAGCGAACTGTTATCAGCCAGCGGACTGCGCTGCCCGCAGTGCCATCTCGTACTCACCATCAATCGACATGAGTCGAAACGCGCGATGGAGATACTGAAGAATGTTGATGAGGCACAACAAAACCTCAAGAAGGCTACATCATTCCAACGATAAACCCACCCTGTTATGCCAGATGGAACCAACACTAACGCCAGTCGGCAGGTCGTGAGCGCCCTCAATTCCATCCCCTTCGGAAACATCATCGGCGGACCGCTGGCTGCTTGCGTGCAAGCGCAGGCCGAGGCTGCGCAGACCACCTTAAACTACATCCGCGGCTTCACCATGACCGAATCGCATCTCGACGTTGAGGGCGCCGAGCCCATCACCGTGAGCTTTTCGTTCCTTATGGAAGGCGTGCCGACACGCATGACGGTGCCGCTCATGACCATCGTGCCCATTCCCTACATGCGCATTGAGCATGTAGACCTGTCGTTCACGGCCGACATCACGGCGTGCGACAACGAGAAGATGGAGGCGAAGTTTGCCTCGGAGGGATACCAGGGCGTCGAGGAGGACGAGAAGTCGGTATCCATGCAAAGCAAGATGGGGGTACACGTCAGGGCCTCGACGGGCGACATACCATCGGGCATGGCGAAGATGCTCGACTTCTTTGCCAACAACCTCGTTGTGCAGGAGACGCTCACCACCAAGGAAGTGGAGGATATGAAGCTTGAGGCCGCGCGCCAACGGGCCATCCGCAAGAACGACATGGTGGAGAAGGAGCGCATCGAAGCACAGCAAGCGCTTGAACGACAGAAGCAAAAGGAGGAAGAACGGAAGAAGAAAGAGGCGGAGGACAAGTACCGCTACGGCCTGATTGCCGGCCTTGTGCAAGGTGTGAAAAAGCGCAAACTGCGCCTTGCCGAGGAAGAACTGAAACGAATACTTCGCGTCATAGAGGAAGAGGAGGCGCGTTGCAACAAGATTGCCGCCCTCGTGGAGGCTGTGAAAAAGCGGCGGGAACGCTTAGACGAAGAGGAGCAGAAACGCAAGGAAGAGGAGCAGAAACGCAAGGAAGAGGAAAGACAACGCAAAGAAAAAGAAGAGCAAGATAAGGCCTCGTCGTCCACTACCGGCCCTTACATCAGGCCTTCCGCCGGCTCATCTTCGGGTTCCAGCGGTACCTATGTCAGGCCTTCCACAGGCTCATCGTCGACTACCGGACAATACGTTAGGCCTTCCACCGGCTCATCTTCGGGTTCCAGCGGTACCTATGTCAGGCCTTCCACAGGCTCGTCGTCGACTACCGGACAATACGTTAGGCCTTCCACTGGCTCATCTTCGGGTTCCAGCGGTACCTATGTTAGGCCTTCCACAGGCTCGTCGTCGGGTTCCAGCGGGTCATCGTCAGCCTCTGGCGGGGCTTCATCAAGCTCGTCCTCAAGCCGTAGGCTTATGCCCAACAGGTCCAAAAGAGTAGTGGCACCATCAAGCTCAAGCGGATCTGCCAGCGAGAAATCGGATGACCCAGAGTCGCTTTCGAAGACCATCGATAGTATCAAAGGGAGAAGATTTAGCAATTTAATCCGTAATATCAAACGCAAGAAATGACCCACGACGCAACGACAAGCGGTGAGTTGCTGCGCAACGACAAGGCCAACGCTCACAAGCAGACCTCGATATTGAAGAGCACAGGCGAGGCTTTGTGGCTCCACGACGTGATGTGCCAAACGCTAACCGACTGCGTTGAGGCGCAACGACAAGCCACTGAGCGATCGCTTGAGCTCATTGAGCGCACGGCGTTCCACGCCACTGGCGACCGCTCTGAGCCCATCATGGTGAGCTTCTCGCTCCAGATGGACGGCGAGCCTTACACCCTCCGCGTGCCGTTGCTGATGTTGGTGCCGTTGCCTTTCTTGCAAATCAGCCAGGCCGACCTCACCTTTTACGTAAACGTCATGTCGGACAAGTGTTATCCTCAACAAAAAATAAAGGTGCGCCTGTCGCCTTCCAATGAGGATTTGGAGGACTTGCAACGAAGCGAATACGTGCGCAACAACATACGCGTAAACATCAAGGCCTACGCCGATGCGCCCACTGGGGGCATGGCGCGCCTGTTACAATTGGCGGGAACCCGCTGCCTACGCATCCGAAAGGTCGACGAGTAGGCAGGCTTGCCGCAAACCACCATTCACGAACGATTAATCCCCAACGAATATGCCTCAATCCCGTGTCACCGACCCAAAAGAGCTGCAGAAGTCCCCACTGGGCGAGCTCGACTTTAACCGCATCATCGGCGGGCCTCTCTCAGCCTGTGTCAATGCGCAGGAAGAGGCGGCGCAAGCCACGCTCGATTATCTCAACGGGGTGGTGTTTAGGAAGAAAGACGATGATGAGAGTTGCCTTGAGCCTGTCACCATGACGTTCTATTTTGAGAGTGGCGGTGTGGTCAACCGACTCACTATGCCGTTGCTCTGCATCGTGCCCGTGCCCTATCTGCGAATCGACCAGGTGAACCTGAGGTTCCAAGCCACCGTTACGGAGAGCAGCATGAAGGAGGAAAAGCTTGAGCTCAAGGCCAAATACTCCGCGCCGGGCGACTCGGCCGAGATAACCGACGTCAGTCAGGAGAAGTTCCTGAGCAAGCGATGCATCGACGTGGACCTCAATGTAACCACGGCCGACATGCCAATGGGCATCTCGAAACTCATCGAGATATTCAACAACCAATTGGTGGAGATCAAGCAATACGAACCCGCCGAGCCAGCACTCCCCACCGCACCGACTGAACCTATAGCGCCCGCTGAGCCCGAGAAACCCATTGAGCCTGCTGAACCCATCGAACCCGAGAAGCCCGAACCCAACTACAACATACAGTTACTCACCAAGGTCAGCAAGTCGCAAAAGGCCGACATCATCAACGCCATCAACTCGACAAACCGTACGGGCAAACCGATCACGGCGGCGGCCCTCAACAACATCTTGAAGTCGGAAAAGAAAACTATTCCCATCGAAACAACCCAGGCTACGGCAAAGGCCATCGTGCAAACGTTGAAGAGGAAGAACATCGCCGCCATCATGGTGGAGGTGTAGCCGGCGGAGGCTGCCGAAAAAAGCTACAACTATCCACGCCACGAAAGCCATCTTTCGCAATGCGATAGATGCCAAACCGATTTGCGCCACCTTTCTAACCGCGACTCGTTTAGGAAGCTGGCGCAAACGCATGGCTCATTTTGCGCCTTTTCACAGTGCCGAACACTCCTGTCGTGGCTGTGGAAAGTCGAAATCTTACACCAGCTTGCTAACTTCCGAGAATCTTGTATTGATGAAAAACCGACTGATATTGTGGAGATAATGAGCGGGTGAAACTTGAATAAAAGCGTGCTTTTGTAACCGTATAGGTACGAATTATGACATGTTGTTACATAAACGCGCGCTTTTCTTGTAAAATATTGGTTGTTAACAAGTGTTTTTGTAACTTTGCACAAGCCAGCCTTTGCAGGCTATTACACATTTTTTTCCTGACTTCGTCATTGCGTACCCCAAAAATCTTCGTCAAAGAGTTTAGCGATTTTCTGATGTCTTGCCATCAGCAT
>ERZ1026850.857-NODE-857-length-17674-cov-7.350020_pt1 | contig 17674 bp, 21 predicted proteins | sample MGYA00380155_ERZ1026850 | MGnify/ENA primary metagenome ERZ1026850 (study PRJEB33269, sample SAMEA4719791) | human gut metagenome | biome: human-associated habitat; feature: organic feature; material: feces | place: Cameroon | collected 2013-10 ... | reverse complement strand
TGCCCGCCGAGCCTTGGGGTACATATCATTTGAACGACCTTTCCGCGTGATGCGCCGCAGTATCTCTTTAGCAATATTTTTATTACCATATATATATATTACTACTGTTGCTGTGAAAAAGCAAGACGAAATTCATATTTCTATGCATTATGGTGAACTAAATAAGAAAGAATTTAGCGGTATCTTAACATGAAATGTAAAATTTGCAAGAGAGACATACCCGACAACTCAATATTTTGCTGTTGGTGCGGTGAAAAGCAGCTCCGAGAACGGAAGAAGAAGGACGAAATAAAAGTCCCTAAGCCCCGGCAGCTCAAGTCCGGTAAGTGGAACATCGAGCTGAAAGCCGAGGGATGGAGCACAACAGAGGACACGCCCGAAGAGTGCATCGTCAAAGCCAAAGCGATCCGCGCCGGTTTCCTTGAGGCGAGGAAAGCCGCTCCGAAGATAACCGTCAAGGCAGTAATGCAAAGATACATTGACCGCCGTGCGCTGCGTTCCCCGTCCACATTACACGGCTATGAAACCATTATGAACACTCGGTTCAAGGATATAATCGACTGTGATATAAATACCGTCGATTGGCAGGAAGCAATTAACAAGGAAGCAAAGAACATCAGCCCGAAAACCTTGAAAAATGCTTGGGGGTTTGCTCATGCTGCTATGGAAGATGCAGGGATAACCCCGCCGAAAGTGGTTCTGCCTCAAACCGTCAAAAAGGAACTTCCGTGGCTCGACTATGAGCAAATCGGGGTGTTCCTGAAAGCGGTACGCGGGACAAGCGGGGAACTGGGCGCACTGCTTGCGCTCCACTCTCTGCGGCGTTCTGAGATACTCGCAGTCACCGTCGGCAAAATAGACCGAGAGCGCAATGTCATATTGGTAGAGGGCGCTGTCGTGCGCGGCAAGAATGGCATGGTTGAGAAAGAAACGAACAAAACCAGCGCGTCACGCCGTGAAGTGCCTATTATGATACCTCGCTTACTTGAGCTAATACCGGACGCACCGCCGGACACGAAGCTGATCCCATACAAGGCGAACTCTCTATATGACAAGATCAACCGCGTATGCCGGAAAGCTGGGCTGCCGGAAGTTGGCGTACACGGTCTGCGCCGGTCGTTCGCTTCTCTGGCGTATCATCTCAAGTGGGACATGATGACCACAATGCGTATTGGCGGGTGGGATGATGATAAAGTAGTCCGGGAAATCTACACAAAACTTTCATCCAAGGACATAGACAAGGACGTCAAGAAGATGCTCCGCTTCTACAAAAATTCCGAACAAAAATCCGAACGCAAATAATTTTTGCTGATTTTACAGCGTGTTTGAGGTTTTCTTCACGGGTTCGACTCCCGTACCCTGCTCCATAAAAATAGAAATCCCGTAGTCATTGAGACTACGGGATTTTCTTTATATTTCAATGGCTTGCGGGATTTTGACGCTATCGGAATTGCGATATTTTTATCTCATTTCTGATAGTTCTATCGGGCTTTTAAGGTGCGATTTTACGAACGGATTTACGAACGCGCAACTATGCTGTGATAGTACGCCGAAAGTTTTTCTTTCGGATCGGGGCCGTCCTTATCGAACAGAAATTCTTTTGCAAGCTCTCCGAAAAATTCCGGAGTAGCTACGCCGAATTTCATAGCGGTGTTGTAGTAGTCCGAGAACATCATATTCATAACAACGTTCCAACACCATTCAGATATATGCTCGAACTTCACACCCAGTGCAGACGCAACGGCGTTCGTCTGGTCAACCGTCCAATGCCCGCCGGTCGTTCCGTCGTCGTTCTGCATCTTGGAATACCAGAGCATGACATCTTCATGTGTCAGAGCTTCGGCATGATATCCGCAGTGCTCCAGATGTTCGACAGCGTCCAGGCATTCAATCATGCTTTTGACGGCCTCTGCGGAGCGCTCAGAGACGGGCAACTCCATAAATTCGGCTAATCCCTTTTCAAGACGCGCTTTGTAGTCGGTGATATACTCTTTATTCATGTGTTTAACCTCTCAGAATCGCCCACAATCAACTTTGCATGATGTGGGTATATAAACTGTCTACATCCTGCTCCGTAAACGTCAGAGTGCCCACAACGGGCAATGTGACGGGCGCGGAGTATTTCGCCGCTATCGGCTTCAAGTGCTGGTACACCTTGTCGATATCAACGTTACCGGCTTCGTCAATCAGATTCAGCGCGGCAAAGGCTTTGTGTTTGCTCAGTTTCTGGAGCAGTGCCGGAGCGTCCGAGACGTAAGCCGACGCCGCAGCCGCAACCAGCCATTTATTTACACCGGACATCTTCGAGATGATCTCCGTATCAAGATACCGGGCAACCCCGGCTTGGACTCTGTCTATACTGACCATGTTTCAAATCCTTTCATTACAGCAGGGGAGGCATACGCCTCCCCCGGTTTGCTATGGTTTAGGTGGTCGTGCCGGTGGTGGGCGTCACGGGCTGCACCTTGACTTCACCCCAACCGGGGCATACGCTGCTGTTGGGAATGACGGTCTTAGTCAGACCCATAAGCGCGGCAACCTGAGACTGAAGCACGCTGACAGCGGCGTTATTGACGCCGTTGTAAACGAGCTGCTGTTTCTCAAAGTCGTTGAAGCGATCCTTCAGCGCCCCGACCTGGCCGTTGATGCTGTTGTACACGTCAACGAGCTTCTTGTCGACATCAGCCTGCGCCTTGAGAATGGCGTTTTCCTGCACAAGGCCGAGCTCATAACGGCTGACGGGCTTTTCATCGCTGGAAGCGGTGCGACCGGCACCGAGAGCAGCGGCGAGAGCCGCGCCCGCAGCCATGCCAGAGAGATCAGCCGCAGCGTTACCGCCGCCGAAGAGTCCGCCGAGACCGCCGTTGAAAAGGCCAGAGTTGAGAGCACCAAGCGCGGTGCCGATTATGCCGGTAGTAAGACCGGCGTCGCCAGTGGCTTTACTTGCGTATTCCATGTTTTCCTCCTGTCATAAAAATTTTGTTCGTCCGTAGCGCTCCGGACTTTCTGACAAGAGCGTACAAAAAAAGTGCGCCTGATAAAATCAATCAGACGCACAATATTTACACAAGTTTATTGCTTGAGCCTTTCATACCAAGATTGACCAGACCAAGCGGAATATAATTTATCCATGCCGGAATCATACCAGTTTTGCAGCCCGTTCCGGGAGACGTCAAGGACTTCAGCGGCTTTTTCGCGTGTGAGGTCTTGACGCCCGCAAAGCCTCACGGCGTCAGCTTCTCGCGCTGTTAAGTTGGCTTGCGATATGGCACCGTCAATGAGCCAAGGCGGAAACGGTGCCTGTAAGAATCTTTCAATGTCTCTGTTGCGCTGTGCATTATTCAACCGGCATCACCGCCCAGATAATAACAGACTTTTGCACAAAATGCAAGTGAGCCGGAGTAGTACCGACTCACCTTTCCCATGATTTTTTCTCTATGTCCTTGATGTATTCAATGCCTGGGCGCGCCTTTTTCAATTCCTCGAAGCGCTTTATTGCCGCGCGTCTCTCCTTGCCGGGGAAAGTCTCTGTTGCCGTCTCGACCTTTGTACCGTCCTCGTACTCTGTGAAATATCGGATGTAATACGTTATGCCGTTGTAGCCGTTGTAACGCTCAAGCAAGACGCTATCTTTACTCGGCATCGTAGCAAGCGCGTTGTATCTGGCGGCTAAGTCTTGCCGGTACTCTATGAGTTGAGTTACTAAGTGCTTGCACTCTGCAATCAGCCGGGCGGCCTTATCATCATAGCTGCGCACATCGTCGAAGCTGGCGCAGGTGTCCGGGCGCTTCAACCATCCCCAAATCTTTATATCTGCTTCTTTGCTCGGGCTTCCGTAGCGGGTGAATAATTCGTCTATGTAACTCATGGTTTCCTTTCTGCCCTCGTGACCTCCGGGGCGGGTCATGTATTATACGGCGAAACAGTCAATGACGATCCAAGCGGCGAGCCCGTCCGGGTTGTTGTCGTCTGCGCCCCATTTGATGATTGAACCAACCGCAAGCGGGGCAAAGGTTATGAGCGCGTCGCATTGTCCCGTGCGCTTATTCTTGATTATGCAATGAAACTTCATTTCTCAAATCTCCTTGTATTATTTGTGCTTCTTCGTTCTGGGCGGTTTAGTCGCCGCACCTCGGCTTTTTTATTTTAGAGATTATGACATCCGGTAGCTTTTGCGAACGATTCAAGGGCCTTCTTTGCGGCCTCGTGAGCCGCTTTCAATTCTGCATTTTCTCGGTTTGCGCATGACGCATAGAAGAGCTTTTCTTCGTTGTCCGCGAGAATTTCAAAAATCTGCTGATTGCTCATTTTCAAATCTCCTTTCAATCGGTGGGGCGCGGCTTATGCCGTCGCCCCTATTCTTGCGTAACCTGTAGTTTCACCGTCAGCGGTGAACACCTGAGAGCCGTATTTAGTGCGAATCTCGGACATTGTGCGCTTGCCGCGGTGCCACTTGCTGCCCTCTTCGATGTGGTGCCAGTACCACATCTTTTTGTTGTTACTCCAACGGCAACCAGCGGCTTTCAGCTCCTCTTTGTGTTCTCTGGTATTGCCGCCGATCCAGAGCCAGCAGCCACACAGTTCCACTTCCAGCCCGTCAAGCTTCAGCAGCTTTTCCAGTATCTCGCGGAACTCTTCCGGGGCTTCGGTGCACTGCTGATCTTCACCGTGGGTGCTGTTCCATGCGTGCTTCAGCTCTTCGTGCTTCTGCTCATACTCAAGATTGATGATCTTCATCGTTTCCACGTCGCCGCCCCTGTCGGGATGGTTCAGCATCACAAGGCGTCTATATTCTTTCTTGAGATCGTCGAGGGTCTTAATGTTGGTGAAGTATTTCATGTTCTTATCTCCTTATCTCTGAGCCTGTCGGCCTCGGTCGATGTGCCTTTATGATAACCGTTAACGGTTAGAAAGTCAAGCTCAAATTTGCACAAACGTTAACGGTTATTTTTGTGCAGTTTATACGTTTACGGTTACGGCCTTGCGTGGTATACTCTTTCCGAGGTGATGTAATGGCTGTTACTGAAGCTCATAAGAGAGCAAGTAAAAAATGGAACGATAGCCGCGACAATATCATGTTACGGCCAGAAAAGACCGAAGGCCAGCAGATCAGGCAAGCAGCCGCCGAGGCTGGGCAGAGTGTACAAGCGTTTGTTTTGAGCTGCTGCCGGGAATATATGAAAAGGGGGTGAAACAATGGGACAGACTGACAGTCAGTTTAAGGCTTTTATAAGATTTATACTTGACGACATCAACGAAATGCAGAACGAAGAAGACGCCGCAAAGGTCAAAGAAAAGCTCGCAAAGATCGCCGACAATCTGCAAAAGACGCTTGAAGACTGATTAAACAACACTATTTAGACGGGGAGAAATTCCCCGTCTTTTTTTATGCCCTTTTTCGATGACTTGAAATCTCTTTAATTCTCTTTAATACTCTGTTTAACTCTTAGATTCTCCCGTTCCCTTTAATTCTCTGCGCCCGTTCTCTATACTCGTAGTATATATAATAACTATACGTATTCTTTCCGCCCTCAGTCCCTTAGTATTATAATATCTCCTATAGCTATAAAGACGTTACCGCTGAACCCGTATATATTATAATATCCCTTATATCTATGGCTTAAAGTTATATATTCTATGGCTTGTCTTCGCGCGCGCAGGTTTCCGACAGTCTACTCACTACAGCCAAGGTTAGAGCTATTGACAACGTAGAGTATACCGTGTTATCCTTGCGCCGACAGATGAAAGCCCACGAAGTTCGCTCAATACATATTATGCGAACCAAATTGATATACAAAGCGGTAAAAGTGTATAGTTTCTGTTGCTCTTCTGCCCAAGTGATTACACATCGTAGTCAATTAGCCGTCTCCGTCCCCGCCTGGGTGCAATTATCCCCGGCGCGGGCGGCCTGGGCGCTGCTCCTTGCGTAGCCGTTCCGGGGTTGACCCTCCCCCAATGGGGGTAGCGGAAAAAGAGACGCACACCTGAATATATATATAATTACAATTTCCAGACACTTGAGACGACTTCCACAACTTAGGGGGGTACCGGAAAAACAAGGGGGCACGTATTTTGAGCAAGGCCAGAAAAAATATCAGAACCCCGCGGACAGCTTTGGTAGAAGATGGTTTACTTCTGTGCCCCAAGTGCAGGCGACTGTTGGGCAAAGCGTATCTCGGCGGATCAGCAACGAAGATCGAGGTTGTCTGTGACAGCAAAGAGTGTCATTTCCCAGTAAGGTTTGAGGTTTGATGTATGCCTCCGGTTGGGTATCTCCTTCCCGCACCGGAGCTACAAAGGGGAGGTTCAGCCACGCCTCCCCGATATTATGTCTCATTAGCTCAGTTGGTCAGAGCGCGCGGCTGTTAACCGCGAGGTCGAAGGTTCGAGCCCTTCATGTGACGCCAATTTGAATATGCACGCGCCTTTGTGAGGGCATGACCCCGCGCGTCGGAAAAGGCCATGAGCCATAGTCCAGGGAACGAGTTTTTCTCTGGGTTATGGCTCGTTTTGCATTTTAGGGGGTGAACATGGCAAAAAAGCGGGCAGTAAAAACCATCACGAAAAAAACAATAACGCTCGACTTTGGCGAGATCAGCGAACCGCAGCGAATGTTTATGAGCGCGTCATCGTTCTTTATCTGCTACGGCGGCGCAAAGGGCGGCGGCAAGTCTCATGTCATGCGGCTTAAAGCTGTCGGAATGTGCCTGAGATATCCGGGAATACGAATCCTGATGATCCGCTGCCATTACCCCGAATTGGAAGAAAACCTCGTGCGGCCGATCCTCAAATGGGTGCCGCAGGAAATGTACGCCTATAACGGGACTAGCCATCTGATGACCTTTGACAACGGCTCAATCATCAAGTTTGGCCATTACGACGGCGACAGCGCCGAGAACGAATATCAGGGCGTCGAGTATGACTGCATCTTCATCGATGAGGCAACTCAGATAACAGAGCGCGCTTTTCAGTATCTGCAAGGCTGTATTCGAGGCACAAACAGTTTCCCGAAAAGGTTTTACCTGAGCTGCAACCCCGGCGGCGTCGGCCACAGGTGGGTAAAGCGGCTCTTCATCGACCGGAAGTATATAACCGACGACAAAGACCCAGAAAAGAACGAAAACCCCGACGATTATACATTCATCCCGGCGACAGTTGATGATAACCCTTGGCTGATCAATTCCTCGCCGATGTATAAAAAGCAGCTCGCCCAGATGCCGGAAGATCAGGTGATGGCCTTCAGGTACGGCGACTGGAACGCGCTGTCAGGCAGCTATTTCAAAAACTTCTCGCTGGCGACGCACACACTGCCGCCGTTTGCAATCCCAACGCATTGGCCGAGATACCGCAGTTTTGACTACGGCTTTGATATGTTCGCCTGCTGCTGGTGGGCGGTCGACGAGGACGGGCGAAGCTGGTGTTACCGGTACTTTGAGCAAAAGGGGCTTGTAATAAAGGACGCGGCAAAAGCAATCGTTGACCACACGCCGCCCGGCGAGAATGTGCAGATCACCTATGCTCCGCCGGATATGTGGGCAAAGTCAAAGGACACCGGGCGCGAGATCGCCGAAGTGTTCCGCGAAAACGGTGTGCCGATCGTCAAGGCAAACAACAACCGCATTCAGGGGCACATGATCCTCAAGGACATGATGACGCCGGGTGAGCTAAAAGACCCGTTTGTCAAGGAGCTGTATTCAGAGGGCGCGCCTGACAAGCTGCCCATGCTCATGTTCTTCCGGGACGAGAGCGTGGCGCATTGCACGGACGACATCTGCGATATTCAGTCCGACGATGCAAATCCGAACGACTGCGCCAAGCAGCCGCACAGCATAACGCACAGCGTTGATGCTTGCAGATATTACGCGATTTCCCGTGTCCTCGCCGCGGAGCAGGAGCAAGACGCAAAGGCATTCTTCGATGACGAAGAAGAGTCCGAGCAGGACTATGACGATTTCATGTGCGGCGGCGACATTTGTGATTCGTACATGAACTACTGAGAGGAGAAACCTACATGATATACGCAATTCTCGCATGGAACGTGATACTCACAGCCTTCGTTGTGTGGGCGTTCATTAAGGCCATAGCGTACAAGAACGATCAGCTTGCCAAAATGACCAGCCTCGCGCTTGATTCCACCATCATAGGTAAGAAAATAAATGCCTATTCTGATGCACTCGCCATGACGCAGGATATCCAGCGCACTCACGCCGATATCCTCGAAAAGCTCCGCAAGGAGTTTGACGACGTAATTGCTGACGATCTCAAGACCCGTGCCGACAGCGAGCGCCTTTTCACCGAGGGGCTGCGCGGGATTCTTGATTACGGCCAGCAGATACCATCACTTAACAAGGAGGTAATACGCCATGAGTGACGAAAGTCTCGGAGTATTCAACGGCAAGGACAGGCCAGATTTCGCTACAGCTTGGAACTTCTATGAAAAAGGCTTGCAGTTCAACAACTCCATAAACCTCGACGAGACTGTCAAGAGCAACGAAAATTTTTATATCGGTAAATAGCTTGCCGATACAAAATCCCTGAAAAAATCTGGAAGCCTAAACGAGACAAAACATCTTATGGAGGATGAATAATGATCGACTTAGTTGGTGAAAAATACGGGCGTTTGACCGTTGTTGAGTTTGACCGTCTGCAAAACCACAAGACATATTGGAAGTGCGTATGCGACTGCGGTCTAACTGTTATTGCCACCGGGAACAACCTGAGAAGCGGAAACACGCAGTCATGCGGCTGCCTACACAGAGAAAAAGTTGCTGATATCGGCAGGCGAAATGCCGGACATGGCGAGAGCCACAACAACCGAACCCGGCTGTACACAATTTGGTGCGGTATGCGTCAGCGATGCAATAACCCCAACCGCGCGGCGTACAAGCTTTACGGCGGCAAGGGCGTCAAGCTCTGCGATGATTGGAATGACTACGGTGCATTCAAAACGTGGGCTATAAACAACGGTTATGCTGACACTCTTTCGATAGACCGCATTGATTCCAACGGCGGATATTCCCCCGAAAATTGTCGCTGGATAACGCCGAGCGAAAACACAGCGAGAGCCAACAAGAATCATACGACTCGCAAGGTAATCAGAGGTGAAGGCTCATCGAAGGTGAGCCAGCCGCAACGCATAGGCGGTGAAAAGATATAATCCGCCCACGAGGCAGGGACACCTTTACAGGGTGAAAAGATATGCTGAACTCATGGGAAACCATGAGAACTATCGGATAAAAAGCCGGTAGGGTAACAGATGAAGCAATGGGAGGGCGTTCAGGCAAACGGACTTCCCACGCCGCAGTTCAACATCATCAAGCGCGTTGTTGGCTTCACTACGGCGACGATAACCACCGACAACATCAAGGTCAATGCGACCCTGCTCAATAAAACGGCGCGTGCCGATGACTTTGTCGAGCCGGTACGCATCATCAACGACGAGTTTGAGTTTTTGACCGAGATGAACGACATCCCGGCGCTTATGCGGGAGTTCACCAGAAACGCCGCTGTCGACGGCGACGGGTGTATGTACACCTATTGGGATGAATCCATTGAGGCGGGCAACGGTGTCAAGGGCGGCATAAAGACGGAGATCGTGCCGAACACTCGAGTGTTCTTCGGGAATCCGAATGATCGCGATGTGCAGTCTCAGCCGTATATTCAGATTTCAACCCGCGAGATCGTCCGCAGAGCGAAGCGCAGAGCAAAGGCAAACAAAATCACCGATTGGCAGAACATCATCGCCGACTGCGATTCTGCCACGGCCACGGACAGCGTTAAGCGCACCGACGATAAAGTCACAACCATTTTGACCATGTGGCGCGACGAAGATACCGGCGAGATATGGGCTTATGAGAGCACGCAGAACTGTGACATCAAGAAGCCGTGGAACCTCGGTATAAAGCTCTATCCCATCTGCTGGCTGAGTTGGGACTACATACAGGATTGCTATCACGGGCAGGCCATGATAACCGGCCTTATCCCGAACCAGATTTTCATAAACAAGGCATTTGCAATGTCGATGCTGTCGATGATGCGCTCGGCTTGGCCGAAGTACGTGTACGACAGAACGAGGATCAAGAATTGGGATAACCGCGTCGGCGGCGCTATCGGTGTTGCTGGAGGCGATATCAACAGCGTTGCAAAGGCAATAGACCCCGCGTCGATTTCCCCGCAGATTGCGCAGTTTATTGAGCTGGCAATTACCAAGACGGAAGAGAGCTTAGGCGCGACCTCTGTTGCCCTCGGCGACACCAGACCGGACAACACCTCGGCAATCATCGCCTTGCAGCGCGCGGCAGCTACGCCGTCCGAAATGACCAAGCAGAATCTCTATCAGGCCATCGAAAGCCTGTTCCGCATCTACCTTGAGTTTATCGGCGAGAACTACGGCAAGCGCACGGTGGACATGGAACCTCCTGATAAGACGCAACGGGCTATGCGGTTTGCCGAAGAGCCAGTGCCAGAAAAAATCCCTGTCGATTTTGACTTCGGTTTCATCAAGGAAAATCCTTGGCTGCTCAAGCTGGATGTCGGTGCAAGCGCCTATTATTCCGAGATCGCGTCTATACAGACCCTTGAAAACGCGCTGATGAACGGGCACATGACGTTCCTGCAATTCCTCGAACGTATACCCGATGACTATATGCCGAAGCGCCGCGCGCTCATTGCAGAGCTCAAAGCGCAGCAGGCCGCGCCCGCCCTACCTCCGGCACAGCCGGGGGCGGCGCAGGGCGGGGATGTTGTTCCGAATACGGAGCAGCCCATGAATTCAGATATCCCGACCGGCGGGGGATATGGGAATTTGCAGAGAGCGATCAACCAAGCCGGAAGCACTGAAGGAATGATTTAGACCGGGACACCAACGGTTTAAACATATAAACAATCTTTTGAGCCGGGACACCAACGGCAGAAAGGAAACACAATGGACGAGATCACCAACACCGCCGAGCTGGGCGACGCCGGTATAACCGAAGCCGACCTTGCGGCATTTGACACTGACTGGAACGAAACCGCGCCTGACGAGGACGATTTTGACCTCAGTGACGACACCTCCGATGCTGAGCCTGATACCGAGGATGTAGCTGAATCCGAAGATACCGGCAGCGAAGAGGACACAACCACGGAGGAACCGGCAGAGTCGGAAACTCCGGATGAAGAGGACAAGCAGACCGAAACCGAAGAGCAGCAGGAGGAAAAGGGACACCAACTTTACACTCTGAAAACTCCAAAGGGCGAGAAGCAGTGTTCTCTTGACGAGGTTCTTGTTTTCGCGAACAAGGGCATGGACTACGACGGTATACGGCAGGATCGCGACCGTCTGCGGGATTTCCTCAAGGAAATGGCCGCACCGCTGAATCTCAGCGTCGAGGAACTTATCGACAATACCCGCGCCCGGATGCTTATCCAGCAGAAAAAGGAAGCGGGCGAAGAGCTGAGCGAAATGGAAGCACTTACCATCATTCAGCGCAACAGGGCTGAAAAGCAGGCCGAGGCACAGGCGACGGATGAAAAAGCCGCCAGCGAGGCCGCAAAGGCTCAGATGATACGGGCATTCGTAAACGAATTTCCCGATGTAAAGGCTACGGACATCCCCGCCGATGTTTGGGCGGAGTGCAGCCGTACCGGCGATCTCGCCGGGGCTTACCGTAAATATGCGGACGGCCTAAAAGACAGCGAGATCAAAAGACTCACGAAAGAGAACGAAACTCTCAAACAAAACCAGAAGAATAAGGACAGGAGTACCGGCCCGCGAAGGAGCGCCGGTGCAGCAACACCGAAAGACCCCTTCGATGAGGCATGGGATTCCTTCTGATATGGAGGATTTTATAAAAAATGGCAATCAACCTTGCTTCAAAGGCTTCCCCTAAAGTAGTAGAAAGATTCAAGGTCGGCTCTATGACCGAGGGTCTTTTTACCAATGATTACGAATGGACTGGCGTTGCCACCGTTCGTGTTTACAGCGTAGATACGCTTCCCCTGAATGACTACGACAAGACCAAGGTCGACGGAACTTCCCGTTTCGGTGCTCTCACCGAGGTCGGCGATACCATTCAGGAAATGACCGTGAAGGACGACAAGTCCTTCAACGGCATTATCGACAAGGGTAACAACACCGCTCAGCTTCAGATCAAGGCAGCTTCCAAGATTCTGAAGCGTGAGACCGATGAAGTCCTCATCCCCTATGTTGACAAGTACCGCCTTAATGTTCTCGCCAACGAGGCCAGTCAGCTCGCCCAGAGCTCCACTGAACTCACCAAAGCCACCATCCTTGAGACGATTTTCAATGCAGGCGCGGCAATGAGCAATAAGCTCGTTCCCCTTGCCGGTCGAGTCGTGTACATAGGCGAAACTCTCGCGGTCAAACTCAAGCTTTCCGATCAGGTAGTCGGCCTTGAAAAGGCCGGTCAGGCCGCCGTCGTAAACGGCGTCTGCGGCACCATCGGCGGTATGCAGGTTCGCATCGTTCCCGACGTGTATCTGCCAACCGGCGTCAACTTTATGATCGTCAAGAAAGGCGTTGCCTGCGCTCCCAAGAAGATCGAGACCTTCCGTGTGCTTGAAAATCAGTACATCGTTGACGGTCACATCGCGCAGGGGCGTATGCTTCACGACTGCTTCGTCCTCGGCTCCAAGGCTGACGGTATCTACGTCCACGCGAAGAGCGGCGCTCTGACTGCACCGACTATCACCGTTGCAAGCGGTCAGGCCACCATTGCGAGCCCTTCGAGCGAGACCGGCACTACCATCAAGTACACCCTTGACGGCTCCAACCCCAAGACCAGTCCCACCGCCGCGACTTACAGCGACAAGGTCACTGTCACTGCCGGTACCAAGGTCAGAGCGTTCGCGTCCAAGGCCGGTTCTCTCAATTCCGGCATTGCCGAAGCAACCGCGTAATCCAACTTATAGGGCGCAGCGAAAAACTACGCCCTATCTTCAAACGGAGGACAATATGCCCGAATCAATTATTGTGGCACTAATAACTGCGGCAGTGACGCTTTTCGGCGTGCTTGCCAGCAACAGCAAAGTGCAGACGGAAACAAGGGTCAAAATGGAGGAACTGACACGCGAGGTCAGGGAGCACAACAATTTTGCCCGTCGTATGCCTGTCGTAGAAGAGCAGATCAAGGTAATCAATCACAGAATAAGCGACCTCGAAGAGGCGCAGAAGTAGGAGGAAAACTATGGAACTCGGAATAGCAAACGTAGCCGCAATCACCGTTCTGGTGTATCTCATTGCGGCTGGAATTAAGGCAACCCCGCTGGACAACAAATGGCTTCCTGTCATTTGCGGTGTGGCCGGTATCATACTCGGCCTTGCAGCGCTGTATTTCGGTATGCCGGATTTCCCGGCACATGACCCGATCAATGCAGCCGCGATAGGCGCAGTGTCTGGCCTTGCAGCTACGGGCATTAATCAGATCGGCAAGCAGCTTGCCAAGCCGGATTATACCGACGATACGGAGGATTATTAAATGAGCACCACCGCGCAGGAGGTATTCGAGACGGCTATGAACCTGATGGATGAAGTCAACGAATCCACAGGCGCAGCGGATACCTCCGACACCAAAGAGTACAAAAACAGAACGCTGGCTATATTGAACCTCCTGCGCGGTGAGTTGTTCCCGTACTCGGACACTTACGAGGCCACAGAGGCGGGCAAAAGGCCTATCGCCGCGAAGATAACAGACTTCGTCACGCCGATAGGCCTTGACGACTATATATGCCAGTCTGTGATGCCGTGCGGGCTTGTGGCGCATCTTCTCATGCAGGAAGATCCCTCGACCGCGAACTTCTTTCAGCAGAGATATGACGAACTCAAGTCTTTGCTTGCGAGGGGCATGCCCGCCGAGAGCGCAGACATTGAAGATATCTACGGAGTCTGCGGCGGGCTGAGCCCGTACAACGAATTCGGAATGTGGAGTTGAGAACATGGAAACAAGAGGCAGACCCCCGGAGTACAACACTCCGCAGAAACTGCGTTTGGCAGTTGAGAGCTATTTCAAGGACTGCAAAGAAGAGGGCGTTTTCCCGGACTTTGCAGGAATGAAACGCGCGCTGAAGCTCAGCAAGCGTGACATTGATGAAATGACCGACGAGAAGAACCCCGCTTGCGAGGATTACCGGTATATCTTCGAGTGCGCCCGCGACCAGCGCGAAAGCTGGCTTGCCCGCCGCATGGTAACAGAACCCAAGGCCGCGAACGGCTGCATGAATGCTCTCAAGCAGGAACAGAACGGCGGCTACATGGATAAGGCTGGGGACAAGACCACGCCGGTGGTAAAGGTCGAGATAAGCGGTGTGGGCGGCATGAGTGCGTTCGATTGAGGAGTGACAGAGGTTGGCAAGCATAAGCGCAGCGACAAATGAAAAAGTCTTTCAGCTGAAATCATTCCTTGGTCTGAACCAGAACCCCGACGGCGATACCAAACTCAAGCTCGGTGAAGCCGCGGATATGCGAAACTTCACCATCACCCGCGACGGCAACTTGCAGCGCAGGGCGGGCACGCTGACCCTCAAGGGGCTTGCCAAGGAATACTCCCTCACTGATGCCGCTTCGTCAGCTGCCGTCTTTACCGGCGCAGCTGAAAACCTCAAGCTCAAGATGTTCCCTACGGCAAGCATAACCGACGGGCTTATCGTCCTGAGCGGCGACGAGGTTTCGGTATCGTATGCAAACGCCGCATCCTACACCGGGTATTACTGGCGGCGCGACGCAAGCCACGTTTGGAAGCTGCACAGCGTCACCGCCGACGGCGATGGGTACACATGGAAGTTTTACCGCGTCACCGCCGTCCCGCAGGGCAGCAACCTCAAGGTGGCCGGAATATGGACAGGCTTTGTCAGCGGGCACGAGCAGCTGCTTGCAGCCTGCGACGGGAAGCTCTGGAAGCTCTACGATGACACAACCGGCGAATTTGTGCGCGTGGCGCTCGGATATATAGACACCAGCAAGAACGTCCATATGTTCGGTTTCTCCGGTATCGTATATATGCTCAACGGCTCGCAGTACAAGCAGTGGGACGGCACGACATTTCAGGACGTCCACGGTTACAGACCGCTCGTGCGCGTCTCCGTCCCTCCTGCCGGTGGCGGTGAGAAAATGGAGGAGATCAACCGGCTCTGCGGCGAGCGTCGTCTATGGATTTCCCCCGACGGAACAGAGAAAACCTTTGCGCTGCCCGAGAAGAACATTCAGAGCGTCGACTACGTGAAGAGCTTCGCCACCGGGCAGAACTTAGCCGCCTCGAAGTACACTGTCGACCTTGCCGCAGGAACCGTGACGTTCAGTGAAGCTCCGGCGCAGTCCGTAAATGCCTATGAAATAGGCTGGACGGTAGGAACCACATTCCGCAGTCAGGTCACGGCGATGCGCTACTCCGAGCTTTATAACAGCACACAGGACACGCGAGTATTCATCTACGGAGACGGCAGCAACAAGGCACTGTACTCCGGCATTGATTACGATGGCCAGCCGAGAGCTGACTACTTCCCTGACCTTTTTGAAATGGCGATTGGCGACGCAAATACGCCTATCACGGCGCTTATCCGGCACTACTCCACGCTGATGGTCTACAAGAGCAACAGCGCGTACCGCGTCGAGTACGGCAGTATCACTCTGGCTGACGGTCTTGTAACCGCCGCATTTTACTCTGTGCCGGTCAACAGAACGATAGGTAACACAGCCCTCGGACAGTCTCAGCTCGTGTTAAACAGCCCTCGTACGCTGTTTGGTAAGGAATGCTACGAGTGGAGAAACAATGCGTCGTATTCTTCCAATCTTTCCCTCGACGAGCGTCAGGCAAAGCGTATGTCAGACCGCGTATATGCGGCGCTGGCGGAGTTTGATCTTGCAGAGTGCAAGTGCTACGACGATAACCACAATCAGGAGTATTACGTGTGCTATGACGGCAAGGCGCTTGTGAACAACTACGCCGCCGACGCATGGTACATATACACCGGCTTTGACGTGGCCTGCATGGCGAGTTTCCATGGAGACTTATACATCGGCACATCCGATGGGCGTTTCAAGCGCATGGCTTACGAATACCTTTCCGACGACGGCGAGCCGATAGACGCATACTGGGAGTCCGGCTCCATGAGCTTCGGTTCGGACTATATGCGGAAATACGCCGCATCCCTCTGGATAGGTGTTAAGCCTGAGAGCAACAGCGAAGTGTACGTGACAGTTCAGACCGACAGGAAGAGCGTCTACACCGAGAAGATAGTTGCATCAAGGCTTTCGACCTTTGACCCGGCAAACTTCGCGCATTGGAGCTTTTCAGTAAACCGCAAGCCACATATGAAGAAGCTCAAAATAAAGGCAAAGAAATTCGTGTTTTACAAGCTGATCTTCAAGTCGGATTCTTCCGATTCCACGGCGACGCTGCTTGCAGCGAATATCCGGGTCAGACAGACCGGCTACGCAAAATAGGAGAGAGATATGCTGACAAAACTTCTCGCAGATTTGTATATCATATCGCTGCTCGACGACGAGCCCAACGACGTCGGGGGTATGTCCTCGGCGGAGCTGAAGGCCAAGTTCGACGAAGCGGCGAACACTATCAAGACCTACATAAATGAAACCCTGATACCGGAGCTCGCTGGTGCTAACGGTGCAGAGAGCGTCGGCATCGACACTGTCCCCGGCCTTACCGGGGTGAGCACGGTGCAGGCGGCTCTTGCGAAAATTGAAGAGCAGATGGCTGAGATGACTCAGGGCGCTGTTGCCGACGAGTCCATAACAACCGCAAAGCTCGCGGCTCTTGCCGTGACCTCCGCAAAGCTTGCTGCGGCAGCGGTTGGAACCGACAAGATACAGGACGGCGCTGTCACCTCGGTAAAGCTGGCAGACCTCGCAGTCACAGCGGCACGGCTGGCAGACCTTGCAGTTGAGACTGCAAAGATAAAAGATAAAGCCGTAACTACCGAGAAAATCGCCGACAAGGCTGTGACTACGGCGCAGCTCGGTGACGCGAGCGTCGGGACGGTGCAGCTTGATGCGCTGTCGGTCACGGCGGCTAAACTCGCTGCGCTTGCAGTCGGTACGGAGAAGATAAAGGACGGTGCTGTCACCACGGCAAAGCTGGCAGACCATGCGGTATCGGTCGATTACACGGTAACGCTCGACACAACGTGGAGCGGTGACGCTGCCCCGTACACCAAGGAGCAGACGATAAACGGCATTCTGGCAGCAGATGCGCCGCTCATTGACCTCGCACCGTCGGCGACCTTCACGGACGCGGAAAAGCAGGCGGACGCATGGGCGCTCATTTACCGTGCGGTGACGGCGGCGAACAAGATAACGTTCTACGCCAAGGCAAAGCCGACAGTCTCGATACCGTTGCAGATACGCTGCATAAGAAAGTGAGGGGAAAGGAATGGGCGAAGCATTCATAACACGCCGGGGCGGGGGAACACCCTACGCGGTGATCGGCGTAACATACCCCTCGGGGAGCGTCTGCACCTGCACGAGCGGGACGCTGACGCTGACAGCAAAGGACACGAGCGGCAAGGCACTGTTCGTTATCCCCGCTGCCGGGACGTGGACAGTCAAAGCTGTCAAAGGCAGCCAGAGCGCGAGCAAGGCTGTAAGCATCACCGCCGAGGGACAGATCGCGACTGTGACACTGGCATATGAGCTGGTGCTGTTTGATGGTTTGAACGGTGG
>ERZ1026850.854-NODE-854-length-17736-cov-18.792942_pt1 | contig 17736 bp, 30 predicted proteins | sample MGYA00380155_ERZ1026850 | MGnify/ENA primary metagenome ERZ1026850 (study PRJEB33269, sample SAMEA4719791) | human gut metagenome | biome: human-associated habitat; feature: organic feature; material: feces | place: Cameroon | collected 2013-10 ... | reverse complement strand
GGGGGGGGGCTTACCAGAAGCCCCAGTTCTCTTCGTTCATTTAAACCCTTGCTTAAGCAGTGAGTTTAATGCGGGCCAGGGTGTGTAGCGGGTACACATATTGCTCATTGTCTACAAAGCGCACGAACAGGGCTGCCCCGTCAACGTAGGCCGTTACATTGTCAAACGTAACCTCTTTAAACGGCTTGCCGTCGTTAAAGGAGTTGTCTCTGGGGGTGATTTCATTTGCAAAGATGATGTTAACTTTCATGAGGTGTCCTTATGTTTAAGTGAGTTTAGCGTTTTGAAGCGACGGCGGCGGCAACGAACACCAGGATTACAGCAAGTGCAATCGGGCCCCAGAACGGGAGCAGCACCCACAGCCAGGACCAGGCGATAACGCCAGTCAGTTTCAGGGTTACGAAGATAAGGCCCAGTACAGAACAGATTCCCATTTTCATTGGTACTCCTAATTAGGTTTGGATTGTGTCGCCAACTTTTAAACTCAGAGCGGAGGCTTCATCTTTGTACCACCGCTCTGTCTCAGACTTGTGCCCCCAGCAGTCATACTCCAGGGTTACACGGTACACCTGGTACTGCTCGTCCCATACGGGTGCATCTACTCGGGTGACAGTTGAATCTAGTACATTCATTTACTCCTCCCTACCCAACGACCGCCGTCATCGAGCAACATCGGAATTAACTGCGGACAACCCTCGGTGATTACCATCACACCCAGGATTGGTTTCTTACGAGTCAGCCTGCCGTACGCAAAGGCCATGCTCTTGCGGTCAATCAAACACCCAGCGTACGCACCAAAGTAAAGAGCCGTGCTGCTTGCTGCGTATTGCACCTCAAAGCGACCATGCTCGTGGCCCAGGACAAGAGAGGTTCTTTCGTGGCTGGCGTTGAGCATGAAGTCGCCCGACACCTGATGTTGGAATCTAACCGGGCCAAGCGGGGTATTGAGTACCCACGCGTCAGCCCATGACCAGTTTGGAGCCCCATGCTCAGGGAAAAGAATGTCACGGTACTTTTTGATAAACTGCACTGGTAGACCGTGAGCCTTCGCGCGGCGATACACGAGGCTGCCGTGATTGGAGTCACATACCAGAAGGTTCGGGAATAGTTCATGCAGCTGCTCCAGTACTAACTTAGCTTTCTCCAGCTCCACCCCGGCGCTATCCAGGTTCGGGTCTGAGTCATGAAAACTGATTGCGTGCCCGTCCGTCTCGTCGCCAACCTGCACCACCATGTCCGGGCAGTACTCATCCCGTACGCTTCTCAGGAACTCTATAGCGTCAACGTGAGTATAAGGAGCATGCAAATCACCAACAACGAGGATGCGATGACAAGTATCGGGAACAACTGTAGCCCCAATGTCATCAGTAGGGCTGGGCTGTATAAGCTTTCGAGCTTCTTGTAATCCTCGGTTTGCATTCGCTTTGCTCCCCTTATTGTCCACGAAGATGCTGCGCCAGTAGCGTACAAGTTGTCGAGACACTTGCGGGGCAGGAATCCCCATTCCCACAACCGTGCGTATTGTTCGGGCACTGATATCTTCGCCCGGAACCTTGCCGAATGCTAGCACATACTCGTACGCCCAGGTAGCTTCTGCATTATTTTGGAAGCGCTTTAAAATCGCCTGATGCTGCTCTTTCGTAAACAGTTTGATTAGACTGACTTTTGCCAAGGGTTGCCTCTCTTATGTTGTTCCTACTCGTATCACATTAATTCTCGGTAAATCACAGAATAAAGCCCAGGTCAACAAATAATTTTATTTAATTATCTATTTGACTTGAGCTGATTCTCATGTTACCCTAACCCCCTACACCACCCAAGGGTCCACCTATCATCACTCCACGATAAGCTTGTACTCCCCGGGGAAGAAGGTAACGCCGTCCCCAGGGTCTTCTGAACCATTATCCGGGTTAAGGAGTTCCACCTCCCACGTAATGGGGTCGTAACCAATAACCCGATGCTGTGTCCCCGGAGCGTAGTACAACGCCAGCTTAGGGTCGATAGGCTCTGGCCCAAGCTCCAGCATCTCCACAATACTGCCCGGTTTGATACTCATTCTATCTTCTCCTTACTGTACATGCTCGTACCCATCTCAGCTTCCGCCGGGAACGGTACTTGACCGATGATGCCATAGTTGGGCCACAGCTGGTGGATACGCTTAGGTGCGTCCTCCATGCACTGCTTAACCAACAGGCTCGCCTCTCTGCCTACTTCCGGGTTTGCACTATCCAGATACAGTGCGTCGTGTACGTTCGTAATCAGGCACACCTGATTGTCGAACCAATCACGCGCCAGCATTGCACGCAGAACCATACCAGCTGCTACCGCCATCAGGAAGAATGCCTCCCCCTGGCACCAGTAGTTCGCCATCTCGGTTTCTTTGTAGTCCATCACCTTCTGCTTGCGCTGCCCGGGCACTACTTCCTTCCACTGCTCCTTCTGACGGAAGCTGTAGCGCGCCCCCGCCGGGCTAGTCCAGGTGCCAATGCGGTAGATGCGGTAGCTGCCATCATCTGCCTGCTCCCGGTATATACGGCCAGCTGCCCCGGTACGCTCTACTTCTTCCTTGATAACGGCGCGGAACCCGATGGTTGTTGGGAACAACTTAGCCTCGTTATCCAGGAACGCCTGTGCGTACTCTACGGTACACCCAGTAGCAAAGGCGATACCCTTGGCCGTAGCGCCGTACTGCGCAGCGAAGCTAGGGGTTTTAATGTCCGTACGCTGCTGCTTCCAGTACTTGTAGTCCGGCCCGTCGGCGTTGTGGCACAGGTCATACATCTCTTCGTAGGTTTTGTTCTCCTTGAACGCTAGGCGGTAGCAGTGCATGTCCACCCGGTTCTGCAGTAGCCCCAGCAGTTTAAGGTCTCCAGTGTGAACACATGACATAACCACTTCCAGGGCAGAGTAGTCAACCTCAGTGATACGACCAGACTCTCCGAAACGAGAGGTGAACATCTGCTTAACCCGGCTCGTCCCATCGCGCGGTAGATTCTGGAGGTTCGGGTTAGAGCCCGACAGTCTCCCGGTGACAGTGGCACAGGTGTTAAGACGGTGGTGGATAATACCTGAACCATCAGGGTTCTGAGGTATGACGTATTGAAGCATGCCCGAGGTCTTTTTAACTGACCCATCTTCGTTGTACTCCGTTCGCAGGTAGTAGGTTCCTGTGTCCTTCTCCAGAGCGCCCAGCTCGTTCACCAATCGACAGAACTCGAACCCGTGACGGGCCAGCGCCTCCATAGCGTCGGTGCTGGTGCTATATACTGGCGTCCCATCCTGCAGGTTCCGGGCTTGCCTGAACTCTCCACGCTCAGCGTACTTCTCTCGGATTACCTCGGGGAGTTCCTGTATGTTAACCAGGCCCGGGCAGAAGTAGAGGTCCTCTTCCCACTTTAGTTTCTCTTCCTCTGTGTCTACGCGGAACACTTTAGGAAGCCCTTTGTTCTTGCCTGACGCATACTTAGTACACTGTTCCAAGCAGAATGGGGTGGCCCCATCCACAGGTACCCATGTACCTAGAACTTCGTACGCGTCCATTTTCACGTACTGCGGCGGGTCATACGGCACCTTCTTGCGATACTTGATAGGCCCGCCGTACACCAGTGCGGACATATGGAAGTCTGAACCGAAGTTGAACTCCAGAGTATCCGGCAAATCCTTGGGGATGTACTGCTGCAGCTCCTGCTTAATCTCCAGGATACGCTGCTCCTGCTCCGACTGGTTCTGCCGGGCCACCGGCATGTTCACGAACAGTCCGAACCACTCGCAATAAGCCCACGCTAGCAGGGCGTCCATACGCTCCCACACATACTGCATTTGCCCGCGCTCTGCGAAGATACTGCACTGGCCGTAGAAGCACAGGGCCGTATTAGGAATGTCCCCGTTCACCAGATAGTCGTGCAGCAGCACCGGGTCGATATCTGAGGTGAGCATACCCTGTTCCCACAGAATCTTAACGCCGTCTACTTTGTGCGTACCCCCATACTTCGGAGCAGTCTCGTCCAAAGACGGGTACATGCTCTGGAAGTCCGATGCGATGTATTCCCCGTGCATTGTGCAGAATACGCGCCCGCCGCGCTTGAGGAAGGCTTCGAACTGCTGCCGCTGGTACGTGAGGAACCAGCTAATTTCATACGCTGCGTTGTGAGCAACAATGAGCCAGCAATCCTCTGGGATATTGAGCCACTGGCAGCCAGTCGGCGCACTGTTCGCTGAAATAAACTCAAGTCGGCTATTGAATCGCACCGACTGAGTAGCGCCGACAGTTGTTGTTCCATCTGCTTGCGTCGTGTCAATTCGCCACGCTGACTCCACAACGTAGTTATCCGGGCAGTACGGGCTTGCTTTAGAGCCGTAATATTCATTGTTCTGTGTCTCCAGGTCAATGTGCATTATGCTGGTTGTCATACTACACGCATCTCCTCTACATCAAAGTCCTCGTGCGGGATGTCATACCGGATCCGGCTATCATTCAACCAGTAGGCCGCGAGCTCTGCGTGGTAGAGTTCTTTGAAGCACCCCAGTACTTCGGTTCCGTGGTCCTCATATCCCCAACGGTAGCTATAAACTAGCATATACACTTTCATTTCCACTTAGCCCTCCGAGCCTTATTAATCGCCAAATGCACAATCAGCTGGCTACTGTCCAGCGCGAATCGTTTACGGAAAGTACCTGCAGATGCAGCGTACGCCTTGATTACCTCCTCGTCGAGGTAGTTGATGTCGGACGGTTTAAGCATAAATCAAATCCCCTATTAGGTGTATAGGGTAAAGTAGTTCCCACTCCACCTGATTATAACTGGCACCCAGCTCGACCACGCAGTACTCCCCGGTAGTGCGGTGACGTACTACGTATCCGGCACGGATAAGTCCAGTGTAATCTACCTTCATAAAGCCTCCTGTGTACCTACATAGCGCCCTCTAGGAAGGCGCTAGGGAAGTCACTAGTTAATCTGGCCTTCGTTAAAACGGCAACGACCCGGCTCGAACGCCACCTCGAACTGCAGGAGCGACTCTTTACCAGACAGCGCCATCTTGTTCTTCGGCGTACTGATGCCCCGGATGTTTTGCATGTGCGGCTGCTCGTTCCTGTCCAAGCACCCCATCATGATCGCCAAATCCAAGGCACCTTGTACACCAATCTTACTCTGCTTCATCGCTGTGAGCGGTGGGAACAGAAGGTTGTAACCTTCGAGTGAAAGCTGCATGGTTCCGATAACTGCACAGTCATTCTCGCACCCAAGGATTCGCAGCTCCTGCCACTTGGCCTCAAGGTTCTGGTGCTCGGACTCCATAGTACCACCACGGATGTTCGCCACCATATCGATAATGATTACCGCCGGGCGCATCTCCTCCATGAGTGTAGAGATTTGGGCCATCGTAAGAGAGTGCGCCGCCTTGATACGGATACGGTCGGCCCTGCCTACTTTCTCCAAATAGGCTGGCACAAACTCTTGCTTACTGTGCCGGTCCTTAATCTCCGCCAGCGTCCAATGCAGCGCCGCTTGGTATACCCTCGGCACAGTGCGCGTCGCCGGACCCTCGTTAACCAGCCATAGAATCGGGCGGTCCCCATAGACGTCCTGCTGCTCTTGCATCTGCTTAGCAAAGTCCACAGCAATAGCAGCAAGCAGGCTAGTTTTACCAGAGTCAACAGGAGCAGCCACGGCGATGCAGTCACCACCGCGGAGTCCACGGATGCTGCTAGCGAGTTGCTCGAACACGCCCAGTTTAAGACCGCCGCTCTCATCAGTCGCGGCAAGTATCTCGTCAACACTTCCGCTCTCCCATTCCAGCAGCGAATCATGAACAGCAGCGCCGTCCCCGTACTTGCGCTGGAGGTGTTTCATCTCCAGCAGGTAATCAACTTCCTCCCCACCCTGGTAGCGCTGGGTGAGAGCCGCGACCTCCCCGCTGTACGCCAGCTCGTTCAGGGTCTGCACAATCCCCACCACAGAATCCTGTGGTACGGCTTGTACTCCCCGCATAAGCTCGTCCATAATCACCCGCTCTTCGCGGGAGAGATGCCCGGCCCGGAGGTTCAGCATACTCTGCATTGCGTCCCACTGCACCTCCTGGTGCTCTGGGTACGTGTTCCAGTACAGCCCCACCCAATCCAGTAGGTTTGAGGTGTCCGGCGCTAGCATGCTCTTGGGTATCTGCTCTCGCAGTCGGTTCCAGACCTTCTGCGTGCACATTGCCTTGACTACTATTAGGTCCAATTAAACCTCCTTAGGAACGCAGATTGCTTTAGCAGTATACACTCGGAAGGTGTCGAACTTCTCCTCGAACGCCTTCGCCGCTTTGTTGCAGGCCGCTTGCGTCGTGAACTCCTGCGTAGTCAGTGCAGCAAAGTCTGTGTCACTTACCGCACTGCCATTGATTGCCATAATCAGAATCCAAATACCCATTATATAACCTTATCGATGAGAATATAAAAGTTCGTTGGACTTGATAACTGCGAAGTCTCTCGAGCTATCTACTGTGCGCATTAATTCCGCTGTAGTTTGTGCATCGTCCTCGGAGTTATGCACTGCCAGAACCTCCAACGCTCGATAACGGGACTCGTCCTGCTCTTGGTCAAAGTAATAACCTATTACACATACACACCACTTCATAGTAATGCCCCCAGTATCTCTTTGATTTCTGCGTCCTTCGGGTCCGCAGCGAAGTAATGCTCTCGGCACTGCATGAACGGGCGCAATGCCCTGCGCGCTGCCGCTACCCCAGCATGCCCCGCTGGGTCATTATCCAGCATCAGAATCACTTCCGGGCGATTCTGAATCAGCCAGGCCCGCAGCTGCGTGGGCAAGCGTGTACCCAGCATAGCTATAGCCTGCACGTTCAACGCACTGTAGCTCGTAACTGCGTGCTGTATCTTCCGGGCTGATAGATAGTCCTCGGTGAGCACGACCCTTAGAGGTGCGCCCGCAGCTACAGCCGGTGCTACGGCAGGTCCCGCGGCAGCGAAGGGTATCGGCTGCCCGTACATTACCCACTTCGGTTGCTGCCGAGCATGAACAGCCCTGCCCAAGCCAGCACTCCCTACACGGAATAGTATCCGCTGTTTCTCGTTGCTCCATTCTGCATCCCCCACCATTTCAGGCATGATTCCTTTTGAAGCAAGGAACCCGTAAAGAAAGCTCTGCGTTTCCGCAGGCGCTTGGCTAATGCGGATTGCATCTGCAGGTGCAGAGGGCTGCACCCTCGGCTCTTCCTGTAACTGTATGCGCTGGTACTGCTTGTGCTCCTTGCCCACCTGCTTGCAGCGGTGGCAATAGTATTCCCAGGCATCCGGGTTATTGTAGAGCACCCCGGCGGCGTCCCTGCCACAGCACCGAAAGCGTGCCCTCTGCCCCACGGCCAGGCGCTTGCACGCTCTAAGCCAGGGCTGGTCCATCACTTAATCTCTAGAGAGTTCGCGTAGGTTAGTGAGGACTTATTTACCGCCCCTAAACTTGCCTCTTGCAGTTGTTTGCCGCTATGCAGCCAGTAGATATTACCGGACTCCATCTTAATAGCCCAGTAACCCCCAGCTCCCCAGGTGAATGGAACCCCAATCCTTACATGGGGCTGTGCCGGTTCATAAGTTATCACGTTAGAGGACATCAGCTTTCTCCTTACGTTTGATATCCATAGCCATGCGGCGCAGGTCATGTGCCAGTTGCAGGGCTGCATCCGGTGCTAAGTTAATACCTATCGCATTGCGCGATAGTGTGCTACCCGTTCGTGGAATAACCATTAACCCAACGTGCGCGTTAGCCTCGTCGCTCCACTTACCAGAATCGGAGGAGGTCATCTGCACCACCAGACGCTGGTCGTTGTCCTCGTCTCGGACAGAGTTGAAATACATGACGCTATCCGGAACCGGGGGCAGCTCGTCGTCCGGCTGTTCTACCACGTCCCAGAAGCTGCCGCATCCTCTATAGATAGTACCCGCAACATAGTGTCCAACGCCCTCGGTTAACTCGATATCAATATCTATTGAGGCCCCATTTTTAACTGCTTTGACCACCTTGCCGCGCATAATCTTTCCGTCAACAGGTGCACGGCGCTGAACCTTATCACCAACTTTAAACTTAGACATAATCAACCCTCTACAATGTTATCGAAACCGCCCCAATCGTCTACTACCTTGGTGCCTAGCTCTATTAACTCTTCCTTGAAACCATAATCAGAGTACACCATGATGTACTCCGCCGCCTTCTCCGGATTATCCAGCACCCAGCTAATCAGTTGCTGCTTAGAAAGTTGTGACACCTCCTTGAACACGGCCAGTAACTGCGGGTCCTCCGCAGGTGGCACGTCCAGTGGAATCGTGAAATTGTGTGCAGATGCAGAGAGCCACGCATCCGGCTCAACTACTTTCGGGTCGCGCTCAATCGGCAGGTTCTTGAATGTCTCTGGCTTGAGCACGTGCTCCAACACGCTGCCAAGAATGCTAAGGTCCAGCACCTCATCCGGTGTGTGTTCGTGCATGTACCCTACGCCGACGTTGGTGCATTCGGGGATAATCTGTACGAACTCAGCAGAGTCAGTGTATATCCCTTTCTGTAAGTGCGCGTCCGTCCGCCCCAGTCGAGCAGCCAGCTCCTTGGCAAACGTATCAGAGCAACAGCGCATGTACCGCTGGTGCGTTATGATGCCGTCGCCTCGGCGGTCAAAGCTAATCATCGCCTTGACCCCAGCCCAGAAGCCCGTGTCGTCCTTGGCGGATGCCCCGCTGCCCTCGCAGCCTACCTCTTCATCCACGAAGAAGCAGTAGCGTCCATGCACCCCACGCTTAATCATCTCCAGCATCAGGTAGATACCGGCACCGCAGTCTGCCCCGAGACAATCTGCAACCTGTGGATTCCGCAGGAACACTACGCCTTTGTTAGTGATGGCGATGTCCGGCGCTGCACTGCCGGGCCGGGCCACCGTGTCGAGGTGTGAGGTAAACGCTACGTCGCTCTGCTCGGAGTCGCCGATGAGCACGAAGTAGTTACCATGTGCATCCCGCACGTACCGCCCGGTACCAGCAAGAGCGCTGCCCAGTAGCGGCTCGAACCACTTGGTACTGCCCCAGCTTGGTCGGTGCGTTGTGAGAATCTTTGTCAGTAGTTTAAGGTCAACACCATACATTAAGCTGCCTCCTGTGCTTCTTCATCTTCTTCTTTGCCGAGATAAGGCTCATCTAGCAGGGCCGCAGCCTCCTCTGTGAGAATCAGACCATGCACTAGGTGCTCTTCTGTGTGCACATCCATGACATTGTAGCCCTGTGCACATACTAGGCCATTTGAATCGTGCATGATACCTTCCACAGCGCACTCTACTGCATCATTATCGTGAACCCACGCATCATGATACTCTGACCACGAACAATCATAACTAGGGTATACCTGTCCGCGGCCGATTACTTCTACGTAAGTGTCACCGATGCAGCTCCGGCATACGTACCCACCACCCGCAATCTCCAGCATATCCTCTTCATCGAATCGCCCACCACAATCTTCACAAGTGCAGCGCCCGTCGTTGATGTAGATATATCCATCAGAATCCTGGGCCTCATAATCGTAGTGGGATGTGATAACGAATGCATTATCGTCATACTCATCCACCCCCTCAATATCCCCATCTAAGTAAGGCATAAGCACTGCGCCATCATACTCTGGGTGTGGGATACGTGCCAGCATTTCGCCATCTAAGCAGTCCACATTGCGCTCGTACCCATTAGCACGCAGGATGGCATCCGCAGCATCTCCATAGGCACGGACGTACTCGTTGGTTTCGATGTTAACGATAGCTCGGGCGAGCACTTTGAAGTCGTCACCAAAAAGTTCCCCAGTGTACTGGATGAACAGACGCAGACCATTATCAGGCAGGCCGTGGCTGGTTGTGGCGTATACTCGCACCGGGCTTCGCTCGAAGCTGAACCCGGTCATGCAGCTGCCGGGGCCGCTCTCGTATGCATCGTACCACTCCCGCTCGGTCTTGCACAGGTACGTGGTTGGGTCCACGTTCATAGCCTTGAGGTCTTCGATACGTTCCCGGAAGTCTACACCACTACCGTAATAGTTGGCGAGCCACTTACCTACTCGCATCTCTACGCAGCGATACTCGGTAATTGCGGCATAGTCTTTGTGCAGCCGCGGCTGCCCCAGCATTACTACAGGCTCACCGTTGCGGAAGCCGAAGCCCAGCGGGATTGCAAAGCGAGACACAACAAACCCGTGCAACTTCATAAGCAAGGCCGCCGCCTGATAGTCACCCTCGTACCCACTGTACCCATAGCAGGAGTATTTGACACGGAGAGAATGCGTAGGCGCCAGCATAATCTCTTCGAACAACTCTACGGCCTGCTTGTGCACCTTGTATCCGGTAAAGTTTTGCACTGCTTCCACTACGCGCTCAGTGACTACATCGTGACCGTCGTATAAGGTTCTGCTGTGGATGCTGAACGCCTCCTGCAAGGAGCGGCTAGCCGCACAAACTAATCCATACATAGGCCCGCTGTGGGTATCAACGACGTGCAGCGGCCCAGCGCTTCTGGACAGCTCCGTGCCCTCAACTGTGAAATTGCCAAGAGCTACAGCGTACCCCGGTAGCTCCATGGACAGCCTATAGAAGCCGCGCAAAAGTGCACGGGTTTTGTTGCCCTGTACGCGCTCACTTCCACGAGTTAATAGGTCTTGAAGCTGGCACCAGTAATCCCCGGAAGAGAACATGTTATCCTTCATTGGAAGGGCACTATCCCCCTCTGGGAATTTAATAGTCCAGCTCTCATAATCCGGTACCTTTACCGCCTCGGTTACTTTGTTAGTCTCTTGCATTTTCTTTATCTCCGGAGTTGAAAGTATTTCATCATAAACCAAAAGGTCAGCGCGCATACCACTTATTGAGTCTGCGCTGCTTGTAATACGAGCGGACCGAGTGCCTAAAACTTTCATACGCTCCACGGTAGCCTCTTGCACGAAGTTCTGATACCACATCGAAGTTAATGTGCTCTTGCAATTGGCGCGCGGCAGATTCTGTATACTCCCGGTACGTCGTGAGCACCACCGCAGAGTCCTGCCTACGAACTCTGAGGAGTCTACGTTCGACCGGGATGATGCCTTTGAGTTCATCTGGAACCTCTTTGAATATTTCCCACGGGCACCCGCACTTGCCCTGCGTTTCCAGCAAGCGCCAGCACAGCAGCGCGGTTTCGTCTACTGTGAGCATAGGCTGGCCTTGAATACAACGTTGCGGGCCACCAGTTCAACTCGCAGCGCGCCGCCATAGAAATCATATGCTGTTAACACTTTGTGCTTGCGCCACCCTACACTGCACAACACTTCTGTATTATCCAGAATACCACCGTCTAAATTAGCCCGATGCAAGGTGCCGTCGGTTGTTCTAAATAGGTCGTACTTAATCATATTACACCCCGCACATTAAAACGGTGGCAGTAGCCGCGCAGGGTCATACCCAGGCGCTTTGCTTGCCGCTCGTAGTGCTGGCGCAGTGCTGCCTTTGCGCTGTACTCCCGCGCCAGCCCGTCAATAGTTTGTTGCTGCTTACGCATAAGCAGCGTCTCAGGATTCTTCCCGTGCATTCTTACCTCAGATATCGTTGTTGCTTACGCCATCCACGGTCAGAGTTACCGCGGCGTTAGGTTCTTGTTCTTGCACCGCTTGAAGCACGCGAGCACCCAGCTCTTTACAGCCGCCCTCGGGATTCTCAAAGAGGTCGTACTCAGGGCGCGGCTGCTGAATCGGCCGCCCCTGTTCTTGCTGCTGAATCTGTACAGTGCAGTACGGCACCGGGTTGTTTACGTCGCTACCCAGCACCAGCATAGCGCTGGTAACGATGACGTTGATGATGTTAACCATAAAGTTGTCTCCAGTCGGAAATGATACCGAGATTCACGGCGTCCAGCACAGTGCGCGCCGCCATTTCGGTGTAGGTGTCCACGAACTCTAGTGGGGATTCCTGCTCAACGTCCTTGTCAGAGAATATAACCACCGTGAAGTTGTATCCGTCGTAGGTGCGGTTGCACCATAAGTACCAGAGCTCATGCTCCGGGTACACCAGTATCGCCTTCATTCTACACCTCTCTGACTTCCACCAGCTGCACAACATGCATAACCGAGTGCAACGCCATGCTGTAGGTCTTATACACTGCCGGGTCACGCTTAACCCGGAAATTAGCAAAGTACCTCACCCACTCCCAATACTCTTTGCGGATAGCGTCCAAATCGCGTGAGCACACCACTACTTCGGCGTCATCATCCCGATACTGCACAATAACTGCGTACATAGTAACCTCACTCGTTAGTGACATTCACATAGCGCCCACTAGGACGCTATAGGCTTGACACTATACGTACTCCCCTAAACCCTCATATTGCCATTTGTTATGGCGGCCCCGGGTAGGTACCTCGAATGCATCCGCATCGTTGGCTGCAGGGCACAAGGCCCACCACTTGATAACCGGAATCTTATAAATCATGCCGCCACCTTCAAGGTTGCATCCAGCGTAGAATCCAGCACAGCACGTACATCCACACCCTGACTAATGAGCATGCTCACCAAATCAGAGTCGCTTACGCCAGTCTCCTTGGCCTTCTTGATGGCGTTTTTAACGCGCCCCAGCGCTTGCAGGCGCACCGCGTCGGCATCCAGTGCGTTGTTCTTCACCTGCTCCGCTTCGGCGGCGTACAGGGCCATACAGGAGCTATAGAAGCTGGCTACGATAACCTCGCGCCCCTGCTTATCGGCTTGTTTATAGTCCAGACGCATTGTGTCCAGCTCAATGCCCAGCTTCTCAGCCGACGCATAGCACTTTTTAGCGCTGAATTCGTACTTGCCGGAATCCTTGTTGAACTTGATAGGCAGCAGCGTACGCAGCACCATATCAAAGTCTGCGGCATCGCTGCGCTGCATATCCGTAGCCCAGGAAACGTTGCTGCTTACCAGACCGTGAAACAGCGCGCTGATAGTGATGTTGCGCTTTGCTTCCACTACGTCGCCCAGCGCTTTACGAATGCAGTTAGCAGCGGTGAGTTTGAATACCTTACCAGTTGAGTTAGTCATAATGCACCTCGTTGATTGGTTGTTTAATTACTTCACATAGCACCCCGTAGGATGCTATAGGCTGTAATTATTAAAGCATATCCACGATGAGCGCGCTGTTATCTGTGTCTACCCACATACCGGCAGTGCCCTGCGCCCACACTTCAATGTCAGCAATGCTGAATTTAGAGAAGTCAATCTTGACCATGCTACCCTCCGAACTGCCCTTGTGAGTACCAACCTTGCGGGGCCTTGCTGCTGCCCTTTGTTTTGGTCTTGCCGCGTACAGTCGTACTGAATGTAGCAGATTGCTTTGTCCGCATATACCCTGCGCGGTTCAGTGCATCACGGCGCTTTCTCAATTCCGAACCGGACAACTTCTCAAGTCCGGCGAATTGTTGCGCTAACTTCTCACGATATTTCATTGTGTACCTCTCAAAGTTAATGGTTAACGCCCTAGCTGGACGCTAACTCTTAACCTTGTTACCCACTGCACAACCGTGGAACCTGTGGTTCAGGTCTCGACACTATTCTTTTACGGGGCAGTGTCTCAGCGCCCCGGTAGTATTCGGCTTGTTAGCCCCGCCCTCTAGCCCTACGGCTCCGTTGCGGTCTTGCTTTTTAGCCGACTGTATAGGCTCGGTCGTCATCGCACCAATCAAGGTGCTGGGCCTCCCCGCAAATCAGCTTACTGCTTGGTTATGTTGCCAATCCTTATGCTCAAGTTTAAAGCAGGTCTTCTATGACCCTCACAACCTTACTACTATAAACCTTTAAGAGGACTACTTTAACGTCTAGCCTAATCCGACGGGACACACTTCCTTGTGCCCTAGAGTGGTTATCCTTGCCTTGCTTGCTATCTAAGTTACTAGGTGAATCCGAACTTGTCAAGCGCTATTTCTTACTGCATCGGGAGCCTGTTAACCTCCCTTGTGAGCTATAGCCTCTCAGCGGGCGACACTCTGGCTCCTGCCTTGCTCCACCACGGTGGGACACTTGCCGGGCTAGTCACGCCCTTGTTGGGTTGTAGTACCCTTCCGAACTGCTACCGTGGGAGCCGGTAGCGACCCTTACTGCTTACTTCGGGATTCAATCTAGCTTATGTCCTTCGCGGTGTCAACTCTTTTTATTCGAGTATCTAACCCTTCACACTATCTAGCTTTAATCCGGCTGAATCTCTCGACTCTGCCCCGGTTAGCCTAGCTAGTCGCTAGTGCCTCCCGGTGATTGAACTATAGCCCTATTGAACCAAAAGAAGCAAGCACTTTTTAAACTTTTTATCCCTAAGAGCAAAAAGGGTAAGCAGGGCAAATACTTAGAGCCATCATACTTAGAGCCAACATAGAACCACGCTAGGGATAGCTCTAGCCACTACTAGCCATACTACCTGGTACTGCATAGAGGTGAACGTAGTGCCCGTACGTAGTGTAAGGGCACGTAGTGAACCGGTGACTATGTAGGTATGTCTGCTTACTGCGTAAGCAATAGGGACATACTAGTGAGTACTAGTGAGTAGTAGTGTATATAGTGCCCTAAAACCCTCCTACTCCGGTAACATCATTTCGTATCAGCTTTCGAATGAAAGTAATAGCAAGGGGATAGCGCCAGAGTGTGGATGTGCGCCCTAGTGGGGAGCGCGCAGCGTAGCATAGAATCAGCACAATGTAAAGCACTAAGGATAGCCAATGGATAGCCTAGTGCGCACTAGTGATAGCACAGGCACGCACTGCTGGCACACTAGGTGGCCCACGGAGGCCCGCACGGCACACGCAGTACGCGCACGGTACGCGCAAAATAGGTAAGACGGAGCGCCCACCCAGCGCCCCATAGAGCGCCCTAGCGGCCCCACAGTGCACGCACAGGGATAGCCGTAGGGTAGCACTAGCGATAGCCCTAGCGCAGCGCAGGGAGCCACTGAGGCCCTCTGGTGCCTACTAGTGCGCCCTAGGGGTGCCCCCCCCCCTAAATTCTCCCAGGACACCCCTATGGGGGCAATTGGGCGCGTTGAGGGTGAGGGAGGGGCTCGCGTGAGTCTAATAAATTTCAGGTCCAGGTATAGACGTGCATCCCCAGGCTTACCCCAAGCCACCCCAGGGCTTACTCTAGAGATTTCCTAGAGATAGCCCCAGAGTTTACACTGAGTATAGCAGCTCCACTGCAGCCTCAACCGCGCTCTGCTTCTGCTCTGCAGTAGCCTCGGGTGTAGCTAAATCATCAGCATCAATCCACAGTTGCTGCAGAGCCAGTACCTGCTCATCCAGAGCATCAGGGAAATCCCGGATACCTCCAGGTACAACCTTATCCCGGCGCTTAATATCCTCCACCGTAATGTCGTAACCTGACTTATTGGCGTAGTACTCCATGATAGCCCGCGTCAGAATGTCCAGGTCCCGCAGTAAAGTTCCTTGCATTATTTGTACCCCGCTACTCTCAGCTCTTTCATATAGTTAAAGTCAGTGTTGTTGGTCATGCTCAAGTCAATGGTCCAGCTATAAGCTAAGCCATTGGTAGCATCATCCATCCGCACCAATCCTGGTCCACCGGTTACACTTGCAACCAGGTTCGTGTTATCCATACCGGACGCCGCCACCCTGGTGTTGGTCAGGGCTGTATAAGGGACTTCCGAGATATTACCATCAAATGCTAGCATCTGCCGCAGAGAAATCTGCACAGTACTACCCTTGAGGTACGCTGCATCCGCTGCGTTGTTGAAGCGCAAGAAGCAGCGCATATCATCAATAGCCTTAAACTCTTCGCCCAGGCTATGCTGGAACTGCAAGTTCACATCCGATTTAGTGGACACCAGCTTGTTGTTATTCCAACTCTGCGTGTCCCCCTTAGCATTCAGCAGCAACGCCGCCGGGCGCAGGTAGTGGTAACGTCTCTGCCAACCTTTCACAGTGTTGTTCTGTAAGAACCATGCTTGCGTATTAGAACCGCCAAAGCGAATGTTCTTAGGCTCAAACATCACCTGGTTGTTGGTGGCGTTGTTGTTACCAAAGTAGAGGTCGTAGTCGCAGTTGTATGGACTTACACTATCCACAACGACGTACTTGCCCCGCAACGATACCGCCTGGTCGCAGTTAACCGCCGTGATATTACGGAGTACGTTCGGCCGGTCCGCGATGTTAAAGCTGGCATCCGTATAGTAGTGAGATACCGCGCTAATCACTTTGGAGGTAGGGGTACCTTTGATGATGATATTCTCAGCTCTGCACCCCACCAGGTTGTTTAGCAGCACTCCTTCGGAGGACTGGGTACGTCCTAGGTTGTGTACTGTAATATCCAGCACCTCGCAGTCTTCACACAGGTTAAATGCCGCTGCGCTACCGTTAGGTGTGCCATCTTTCATTGGCTTGTGCTGTACCGCTCCAACAATACTGCAGTTGGTGCTGTTGCTGATAAAGCCAATACTATAGTAGGTCTTGGACTGGTTCGGCTCAACGACATCCAGATTCCATGCTTTGCACCGGTGGTTAGACGGGGTTTCTGGCGGAGTATCAGAACCCATACCAATAAGCTGTGTCCAGCCAGAGCCGGAGATGTTATAAGCTTGGCAGTCTTGTGAGTTCACGAAGTTAACCCCGTAACCCCCGTCTGTATACGGCGCAATATAAATTGCGTCCAGCCGCAGGTCATGTACGCTCGCACCAAGGCACTCAATAAAGCTCGGGTTGTCTCGGATATACTGCTTCTGCGCTGGGTTAACGTAGCTGGTATTGATGGTGCTCTTACCGGCCCACACACCGCTGTCATAGGCAGCAAATACCAGGTCCCGGTTAATTTCGTAGGAGCTACCAATCACTATAGCCCCACGTCCTTTACTAAACACAGGGTTCTCAAAAACAATCCTGGAGGCAGGGCCAACCCCGAACAGCTCGATACCACTCAGCAGGAACACAGGGTAGGTGCACCGATAAAACGTGCGCGTACCTGGGACAAATACCCGGGTAATGCCTTTGGCGTAAGCCTCTCTAATCGCTGTTTGGATTGCTAGGCAGTCGTCGGTTACACCATCACCCTTTGCGCCGTAATCCCGCACGTCCACATAGTCTAAACCCAGTACAGGGTATTGTGCTCTTACTAAATCTGTCAGTGCCATGCATCCTCACTTATCGTTTCAATTCAGCCAGGGCTGCGTTTACATTCTTGTACTGGTTCCCAATGGCCTTGCTCTGCCACTGCCTGCGCTCCCACAGGCCCCAGCACACTTTATTCGGCTTACCATTAACCAGCTGCGAGCAATCGTACTTGACCCCGTTGCGCGTAATGTAGCGCCAACGCAGAACCTCTTTGCTGGCTCCGGCATAATCCAGCTGCGCTAGCTTACGCTTAACTCCACTGTTATTGAATCCGGCTACGCCTATGTTATATGTGAAGTCCAAGGCGCCCAGCAGAGCTACGTCAGAGAGCTGCATAGGAAGCCCGTCAAGGGCTTTTGCGTGCTCCCCTGCTGATTGTATCAGTTGCCTCTGACAATCGCTCAGCGTGGCTCTCTGGCCCATTTTGACGCCCTTTGTCTCCCCGTAGCAGATTGTCGGTATACCGGCGCTGTCTTTGTAGGCGGTAAGGCTTAAGCCCTCGTTGTGCTGGATTACCCCAGTGATAGCACCGCCGAGCATAGTGGCCCCCGTGAGGGCCGCTACAACCTTAGTCCTTAAACTCATATTTAATAGTCCCCTTACGTGCCTGCTCTTCT
>ERZ1026850.853-NODE-853-length-17759-cov-4.725429_pt1 | contig 17759 bp, 13 predicted proteins | sample MGYA00380155_ERZ1026850 | MGnify/ENA primary metagenome ERZ1026850 (study PRJEB33269, sample SAMEA4719791) | human gut metagenome | biome: human-associated habitat; feature: organic feature; material: feces | place: Cameroon | collected 2013-10 ... | reverse complement strand
GCCGATACACAGGTACATCTGTCTGTATTTCCGATGTACTGCATACCGGCTTGATCTTTTTTAAACTGTAACTATCCGGAATAGTCCCTTCCGCTTACAGCACCTTGGATAGGAAATCCTGCAGACGCTGGCACTGCGGATTGTTAAAGATTTCGGAAGGTGTATTTTCTTCCATAATAATTCCTTCATCCATAAACAGCACCTTCGTTCCGACCTCTCTTGCAAATCCCATTTCATGGGTAACAACCACCATCGTCATACCGGAATCTGCAAGCTCCTTCATAACGGCAAGAACCTCACCTACCATCTCCGGATCGAGTGCGGAGGTCGGCTCATCAAACAGCATGACCCTTGGATTCATGGCAAGGGAGCGGACAATCGCAATACGCTGCTTCTGTCCACCGGATAACTGGCTCGGGAAGGAATCTGCCTTTTCTTTCAGGCCGACACGCTCTAAAAGCTTCAAAGCATTCTCACTGGCTTCCTCCCTGCTCTGCAGCTTCAGCTTCACAGGTGCAAGGGTAATATTATCCATAATGGAAAGGTTATTAAACAGGTTAAAGTTCTGGAATACCATGCCCATATGCTGACGTACGTGATTGATGTTTACCTTATCACTTGTAATCAGCTGTCCATCGAACCAGATCTCACCACTTGTCGGTGTTTCCAGTAAATTGAGGCATCTAAGGAACGTACTTTTACCGGAGCCGGATGGACCGATAATAACGATCTTTTCTCCCTGATGTACATGATAATTCACGCCACGAAGTACGTGGTTATTATCAAATTTTTTATGAAGATCCTTAACGATTATCACTCTTACGCAGCCTCCTCTCCAATACACCCAGCAGAATGGTTAAAATCTTGATAATCACAAAGTAAATCACTGCTGCGCCAATCAATGGCATAAATGCTTCGTAGGTTCTCGAAGAAATCTGGTTTGCGGCTCTGGTAAGATCTGTCAGACTCACGTAGCCGACAATCGCGGTCTCCTTTAACAGCACGATAAATTCATTACCGATCGGAGGCAGCACATTCTTGATTGCCTGTGGAATGACTATATAGATCATGGTCTGTGCCTTGGATAAACCAAGGGATCTGCCTGCTTCCGTCTGTCCTTTGTCTACTGCAAGGATTCCGGCACGGACAATCTCTGCCACATAAGCGCCGCTGTTGATACCAAAGGAAAGAACTGCGACAAGTACACCATTCTTACAGCTCTTCATAATGATGAACCACATAATTAACAGCTGCAGCACCGACGGTGTTCCACGGATCACGTCAATATAGCAGTTCGCGATAAAGGACCAGATGGTTCCCTTTCCTTTCTTTCCGGTGGAAAGCTTCATCAGTGCAATCACCGTTCCAATTACCAGTCCGAGGATTGCGGCAAAAAACGCAACCTTCAGTGTCACTCCCAGTCCGGCAAAATATAATTTCCACCGGTCTTCTGCAAGGAATGCTTTATAAAAGCTTCCTTCTACCTTGTTCAACCATTCCAACATTTGTGCTTAACCCTTCCTGTCTGACTATGTATATGTATGTGCTCTACATGTACCTGGATACTAAATTCGTACTTCGCTTCGCTCGTTCTCATTAAGTGTCCCGGTACCGTTCGCACTAAGCTCAGACTTCTCCTTCGGATCGTCTTCTCTAAGTGCTCTACATGAAAAGAGGATAGCATAATATGCTATCCTCTTTGATATGCTATACGCTATATTGAATATTAACACAAAAATGATTATTCTTCAATATATGTCTTTACCAGTTCATCAAAAGTTCCATCTGCCTTTAATTCTTCAATAGCCTTGTTGATGGCATCTACTAAAGCGGTATCTCCCTTGGGAACTGCAATTGCATAATATTCCGGTTCGAACTCAAACTGTGCACCGTCTACTGCAGTAATCTTGGAACCGTCATCCTGGAACTTGCTTTCGAATACGAGTGCCGGATTCTTGTCAATGATGACACAGTCTACTCTTCCGTTGATCAGATCGTTTACCGCATCCACACCCTTGTTATAGGTATTCACTGTAGTTCCTTCGATATCGGATGCAATGAAGTCACCTGTTGTTCCAAGCTGGACACCGATGGTCTTGTTCTTCAGATCCTCTGCAGTTGCAATCTCACTTCCCTCAGGAAGAAGAACATACTGGACTGCTTCATAGTAAGGCTCGGAGAAATCAACTGCTTCTTTTCTTTCATCGGTTATGGTCATACCTGCAATTGCAACATCAATCTTGTTACCGATGGAGGATACTAAGGATGCGAACTCCATGTTGTCTACCTGAACGTCTACGCCAAGCTTCTCACCGATTGCCTTGATTAAAGCGATATCGAAACCATCTGCTTCTCCGTCATCCCCAACATACTCAAACGGAGGGAACTCTGCGTTCGTACCTGCGGTAAGAACACCATCTGCAAGTGCTTCGGAAACAGCGGCTTCTGCGTCAGCGGTTTCTTCTGCTGCATCTGCAGCTTCTGCAGTTTCTTCTACTGCTGCATCGTCTGTTGTGGTATCAGCTTCTGCTTCAGTAGTTTCTGCTGTGGTGTCTGTGGCTTCTGTGCTGCTTCCGCATGCGGTCAGCATAGCCATTGTCATTGCTGCTGTTAATAAAACGGCTAATAATTTTTTCATAACTCTCCTCATTTCTGCGTTTTCAAACGCGAATCTAGTTTCTAAAACAACTAAAATCTATCACGGCAGATTCGGAAAGTCAATAGTTTATGCAGTTTTTTGTTATAGTTATACATGCCTTAAATGGTAAAGGTCATCTCCTTATCAAGATACACGGATTTTTTCTTCCCATCCTTCACCACATAAATTTCCCAGCTGCTGTTCTTTCCGATCAGGAACAGATCCGGGCGGATGCTGTAACGGTTCGTTGCGGCACGTTCCTCAAGCTTCTCCGTAATCCGGATGTAATATCCTTCTTCGGAAAGTGTCACGGCAGCTCTTCCCAGATACTTCATTCTGCCTTTGCCATTATCGTTATAAACTCTCACACTTCTTCGCAGATAGAGAAGTAACAGTACAATCGCAGCCAGAGACAGAACCGTTCCTGAAGTAATGGACAGCATCTTAATGACCGGTGTAAAGACTGCCCATCTGCGCTTCAGCACAAGCGGTTCACCTCCCGCATCCTCCGGCTGTGCCGCTGCCGTAGGAAGTACCACGCTCTCTTCTTCTACGATCTTTGGCAGCACCTGCTGGGTTGGAGATGGCGACGGCGGCACAAGGACAGGCTCCGGTGTCAGCGAGGGCTTTGGCACGGCAGGCTTTTCCTTCTTTCTCACCGGAGCTTCTTCGGTTACTTCTGCAACAACCGGTACCGCAGACGGAGAAGGCTTCACAACCGGTTCTGCCGAAGGAACCGGTGTCGGCAGTGGCTCCTTTGGGGCTTCCTCACCGCCGCCATTTCCATCGTTTCCATCACTTCCGCCATTGCCATCTCCGTCCCCCTCCTGCCCGGAGGAATTGCCATTGTCACCGGTATTCTCCTTTGGTGGATCAGGAATATAAATCTCCTCTCCCTCTTCCCTGCCACAGGTTTTCTCATAATAATCAATATCCTCCGGTGTTTTCGTACAGGTGAGCTCATAGGATTCTATCGTTTCTTCTGTCTTCCCACAGTTCATCCCATATCCGGTCACTTGTCCTTCCGTTATGCTGCAGGAAAGGCGGTAGCCCGTAATGCTTCCGTCCTTTCCACAGGCAGGATAGCGATGCCCTCCGCATTCATATACCCTAAAGCCGTCACACCCATGTCCATTTCCGTCCCAATCATGAATCGAGCCACAATCATAAGAATGATATTCGATATGGCTCTGGCAGGAATCATTATGACTTCCCTCTGCATAGCAGGAATCACTATGGCTATGGTAAACTGCCGTATAGCAGGCTCCGCCCTGGCTCGTGCTTCCCTCATGGGTATGCACCGTTTCTTCTCCGTAACAGCCGCCTCCGTTTACCTCATCCCCGGTATGTACATGATAAACCGGAGTGCTGTAGCATCTGCCACCTTCTGTTTCATTTCCTTCATGGGCATGGTATACAGGGTTTGAAAAGCATTCACCTCCATTCTGTGCATCTCCGGAATGTTCATGCCTTATGGTCTGTGCCGAAGCCTGCATTCCCATTCCTGAAAGCAATAAGGTTCCTGTCATCAGCATGCCGAAAAAGGCTGCTGCCATTCTTCCCTTTTTATTCCTGCTTACAACTCTTCGTTTCTTTTTCTGTCCGATATTCTTTGTTCTTCTTAAAATCAGTTCAAATTTTCTCACGTTTCTTTCCTTTCTGTTTTAAAATAAAAAAGATATCTTTACATGGATGACCACAGAAAGATACCCTTCATTCAATACGCATATTTACTTGTCAATTAAGGAAAGTGTTTGTAGAATAGCACAGCTTCGGGCGCACGTCAACCGGTTTTTTCAGACTTTAGTATAACAGTTTTAAATTAACTACCCCATATCACTTGCCTATTTTCCCGATAGCACAGGATAAAAATCCTCAGCGTAGCCCGCTACGCCTACGTTTTTTATCCTGCACTCTCAGAAAAATATTCTACGTGAATGGTATAGTTATTTAGAAACCGTTATACTAGTTGCCTGCCTTTTCGAAGCCACAAGATGTTGTACTCCCAGTGATAAAAGGAGCGGCATCCCGATTCCTGCGAGCAGATAAATGCACTTTCCGGCATCACTTCCCCCAATGGTATAGACATAATTGATATCGGTAAAGAACAGTACCGCATCAAATTCCGCACACAACGCCGTAGTACACGAAAGCAGATAACAGATTGCATTCACGACAAAGAACCAGAACACATGATGCATCATAATCGCATAGGTGTTCCTTCCAATCCTCATAAGCCAGCTTCCAACAGACGGGATCCTGCTGATCAGGTCCGATATTCTAAGCCAGAATGCAATTCCGGTCACCACCGTAAGATAAGGAATAAAGGCGGCATTGGCAAACCCGGTTACCCATACCGCACTGAAGGCAAGCCCCCGGCAGCATATTGTAGTCAGAAGCTGGACTCCCACTACAACAAAAAAGTACCGGCCATCACTGATTTTATTTACCCTGTTCTCTAATTTTTCCTTATAAATACGTCCCAGCTGGAAGCCCGGCATCATAAAAAGAAGTCTTCCGGGAAATTTATAATATCCCCAGACATGCCCTCCCTTTGCAAGCGCAACCGTAGCAATTCCGAGCAGAAGACATACCGTGAAGATCAGCCATTCCTTCTTTAAATGAAAAAAAGAAAGCACCTTCCTGCCAAGTACATTGAGAACCTCAATCAAAAACAGTGCCGGGACAAACCATGCCGGGAACTGATACAGAAACTGATGCCCGCTCACAAACGGCTCTATAAGGAGATTCCACAGCGTCAGTTCTCCTCCAATAGAAAAGCCTGTGCGGTGCAGAAGCACTGCCAGAATTCCATAGACCAGATTCCAGATGAAATAAGGAAGCAGCAACGCTTTGCACTTTTTACCAATATATCGTAACAGCTGCTGCTCCGCTTCCTCCCGATAAAAATAACCGGAAACAAACAGGAAAATAAACACATGGAACGAATAATAAGGAAACAGCCCGCCCACATCAAACAAGGAATATCCAAGATGTCCTGCTACGACCAGAATCATACCGATTGCTGACAGAATCCGCATTTGTTTATTTTCTTCCCGCATAAGCTTCCTCCCAACTGTTTCTCTTGTCTGCCGCTCAAAAAAAGTGTATAGTAAGCGTACAATTGATTTTATTATGATGGATTTGTATTGGAGTTGTCAATGAAACTGAGAAAATATACGATTTTAACCTTATTCCTGTTCCTATTCAGCACGCTTTGCTTAAATGGCTGCGCCCCCACCCGTCCGGAGCCTGCTACGCCTTACGATGGCTCGGATTACATAAGAGAATCGGAGCTGCTCTCCTACGACCTTGCGGACTATGAAACGATTCCCACAAATTCCAACGGCTCTTTGAGCGTTCCGACCTATATTACCAGACTGGACGATCAGTATTTCATCGTGGACTGCTATCACAATCAGGTCATTTACCACGACAATCTGACCGATCCTCTGTACCTGTGGAAGGTGATGACTAATGACCTTTCCATGGGACATACGATTGCCAGCGACGGCAATGTCTATCTGATTGACGATACTGAAAATAACCGGGTTCTGATTATGGAAAAGATGCAAAACAGCATCGGTGAAACCGTTTATGTACCCACACAGGAATTCACCGGAATCGGCAACCGGCCTCATTACATCATATACGATGATTATACCGACACCTTTTATGCATGGAGCTCCCAGAGCGGGGAGATGTTCCTTTTCCGCCACACAGACGATTCCACGCGCATGTATCTGACGAAGATTTTAAGTATCCCGGAGCTTGACGGTGTTTATGTGCGCTCCTTTACGATTCTGGATGACCGGATTTACTTTGTCTCCGGCAATTCCAACATTATCGAGGCAAACCTTTACACCTTCAAGGTGTTAAACCGCTATCCGGTTCCCGACGCAATTGCCGGCATGATCCAGCTGGAAAAGATCCAGAATTATTACTATATTACGGTTTCCACCGACATTACCGGAAATCAGGATTTTGCCACGCTGATCCGTGTGAAGCATCTGAAGGATCTTGAAAAGGGCAATTACGAGGATGTCTATGCAAGCTTTTTAGGAGGCGGCACCCCGTACAGCCTTACGCGGATTGACGACCGCTACTATCTTACCGAGCATCGTCTCCCCGGTCACTCCATCTGGAGCTTCCGCGTGGAAAACGATGAAATCACGGATGTCGAGGCTGTTTACTAAGGTTTCTGGTCTGCTCCGTAAGATATAAAAACAAGCTGCGTTACGGATCGCGCACCGGAATTTCCGGGAACGGTACCGTAAGCCTGCGCTCCCTTTTCTCATCCCGTTCAAAGGTCTCCATGGTTTGCCTGGAGGCTTTTTTTACAATCTCATGGAACTCGCGCGAAGAAATCAACAGGCACCCCTGACCGATAATAATCACCTGCTCAAGACCATCCGAGGTCACGACGGTGATCTGATACTTCTTCGAATATTCATGGGTAAACCGTTCAATGTAATGATCCGCCGTCTCTGCCTCTTTGGTATACACGACATGAATGTTATGATAATCAAGGCACTCCGTCGGGTGTCCCTGCAGACGGTATGCATCAAAAACAGCAATCAGCTCCCTGCCGTCAATCGCCTGATAATTGCATAAAAGATCAAGGAGCTGTCCTCTGGCGCTGTCAAGATTTACCTCTGCCAGCTCCTTCAATTCCTCCCATGCAAAGATGACATTGTAGCCATCCACCAGAAGGTATTCCGCCTTTCTCTCCTTCGGACGGTATTCATAGGGCTTTGCCTCCACCGTGCGTGCAACAGGCTTCTGCACACTCCCGGCCTCCTGCTTATCCCTTCTGCGGTTCGCCCCCGAAGCCCGGTCGATGATGGCATCCACCTCCTCCGTTCCCAGTGTCGTTGTGATGGTGGTCTGCTTCCTTCGTCCGCTCTCTTTAGCCAAAGCATCTTCCTGCATTCTTCTCTGTGAAAGAATCCCCGGAAGATGCATGTATTCCGGCACCTCATACCATGGCACGACAAAGCCTGCTCCGTGTGCACAGAACACGGAATCTGCCGTATTATACACATCCCGCTCCGGATCATAACCGCATTCTTCCATGACCTCCTCCGGATTGTGACAGGGACCATACCCGTCAAATGTCATAGACCAGATCCCCTGACCTCTGGTATAGGAAATCACCATCTGTCCATAGTCCCCAATCGTTTCCATCGGAGCCCGACCCTTTAACACACTGTAGCCTGCGCGCTCCACTTCATTACGAAAAACTGCTCCGGCATTCGACAGATCCGTCATGGCACGTCCCACATACTCCTCTGGAAGCTCCAGCCGGAATTCCATAAACGGCTCTAAAATCCGGCAGTCTGCCTGCATCAATCCCTGACGGACAGCCCGGTAGGTTGCCTGCCGGAAATCACCGCCCTCGGTATGCTTCTGGTGTGCCCTGCCGCTCTTTAATGTGACATGGAGATCCGTAACCGGTGCTCCAAGCAGAACGCCACGGTATTCCTTTTCCATGAGATGGGTGAGCACCAGCCTCTGCCAGTTCCGGTCCAGCTCATCCTCACTGCAGTCGGTATCACAGACAAATCCGCTTCCGGGCTCTCCCGGCTGCAAAAGAAGATGTACCTCTGCATAATGACGCAGCGGCTCATAATGTCCGACTCCCTCTACCGGCTGTGCTTCCGGTGCAATGGTTTCTTTATAAAGAATTCTTCCCTTGCCAAAGGTGACGTTGATGTCATATCGTTCCTTCATGATCCGTTCAAGAATTTCAATCTGTACCGGTCCCATCACATGCGCCGTCAGCTCCTTCGTATGCGGATTCCATTTCACCTGTAACAGAGGATCCTCTTCCTCTAACAGATGCAGCTTTTCGATGACGGTGTTCATCTGATTTTCCTGTTCCGGCAACACACGATAGCTCATTACCGGTTCGAGCAGAGGATGCGTCTGCTCCGTTTCCACACCAAGTCCCTGTCCGATATAAGTCTGCGAAAGTCCGGTCACCGTACAGATCGTTCCTGCCTGCACACAGTCTGCGAGCTCGAACTTTTCTCCGTTGTAGCAGCGGATCTGGTTCACCTTTTCCTGCCATTCCTCCTGCTGCCGGTTCTTTCCGGTAATCACTGTCTTAACAGGGAGCTGCCCGCCCGTGATTTTCATATGGGTCAGCCGGTTTCCCTGCGGATCCCGTGTAATCTTATAGACTCTTGCCCCGAATTCCGTATGATAGGCAGCCGGTTCTCCATAGGTATCAATCCCTTCAAGGAGCTCCTTCACGCCTTCCATCTTCAACGCAGCGCCAAAGAAACAGGGAAACAGCTTTCTCTCCCGGATCAGACGCGCAATGCTCTCCCTCGAAACCTCACCGGTCTGCAGATACTGCTCCATGGCTTCCTCACCACACATGGCAACACTTTCCATAAAGGCATCCCCATGCGGCAGCCGGAAATCCACGCATTCTCCGGACAGGCGCTCCTGCAGTTCCTTATATACCGCATCCGCATCCGTGCCTGGCTGATCGAGCTTATTCACAAACAGAAAGACCGGGATATGATACCGGGAAAGCAGCTTCCACAGCGTCATCGTGTGTCCCTGCACCCCGTCCGCTGCGCTTACCACCAGCACCGCCAGATCCAATACCTGCAGGGTACGTTCCGCTTCTGCGGAAAAATCCACATGTCCCGGCGTATCTAACAGAATCAGTTTGTCCTCATGCACAGGCAGCACCGCCTGCTTGGAAAAAATCGTGATTCCACGCTCCCGCTCCTGATTATCCCTTTCCAGATAGGTATTTCCTTTATCTACACGCCCTATACTGCGGATGACACCACTTTCATACAGCATTGCTTCCGACAGTGTTGTTTTCCCTGCATCCACATGGGCGAGAATTCCCATTACGATTGTTTTCATGTTCTGCTCCTTGTAGCCTTCTGCATAACTGCCCCGTACCCTCACAGTTACCTTTCTACTTATTTGATAATAACGTAACTATTCAGAACCCCATTCGTAAAACCGTTGCTAACGCAACGTAGTTTACCTCATGTGGTTACTTCGCCATATAAATTATGCCAAATGTCCTTACGAATGTGAGCATTCGACGTCCATCTTGTCATAATTTGCATGGCTCTGAATAGTTACATAATAACGATTTGTAAGAGGAATGTACAGAATTGTTTTCCTGATTATTAAAGAATTCGCTTACAAACTCTTCGCGCACACAGTGTTGCAAAACAACGAATTTCTTCTCCGCGAGCTGCGCATCCCTGCGGAGCTTTTGCTTTATAGAATCAAAACAGGAGGACCGCCATAAGCGATCCCCCCTTACTGATGCTCATCATATTATTGCGAACTTAACCGGATCCTCTGATCAGACCTCAACAAGCTCCTCCTGCCTGGTCTCCTTTGGAGTAACATACTTCTTCCACTTACCCTGTAAATACCGCAGAAACGTGATTACTCCGGTCAGCAGCCAGGTAAAGGCAGTTGCCAGCCATACGCCCCAGACTCCGACCTGCGGGATCAGGGTTAACGGCTTTGCAAAGCAGATTCTTCCCATCATTTCGATGATTCCATTCATAAATGCAAAGGTTGCATCTCCGGCTCCGTTTAACAGGCCTCTCGTAATATAAATCATGCCAAGCGGCAGGTAAAACCAGCTCGTAAGCTTTAAGGCATACGCTCCCATTTCAATAACCTCAGGCTCACTGACAAACAGGCGCATGATCGGATTGCCAAAGAACTGTGCAAGCGGAAGCATGGTAAAGGAAAAGACAGCCATTAAAAGGAACGCAATCCGGTAACCCTTTTTCACACGCTCCAGCTGTCCGGCACCGATGTTCTGTCCGGTATAGGTAGAAACCGACATACCCAGGGAATTGTAAGGCTGCTGTACCAGCTGTTCAATCCTGCTTGTAGCAGTAAAGGCAGCAACCACGACTGATCCAAAGGTATTCACAACGCTCTGCAGTGCCACACAGGAAATCGCAATCAGTGAGCTCTGGAAGGCCAGCGGCACACCCATACGGATACACTGCCAGATAATTTCACGGTTCAGGGAACGGTATTTCTTTTCAATCCTGAAGAACGGATTCTTTACCAGAGCGAAAATCAGGCTTCCGATACCGGAGATCAGCTGCGCAATAATGGTTGCTAACGCAGCGCCTGCCACGCCCCAGGAAAAGCCACGGATAAACAATAAGTCCAGTACAATATTAATCACACTCGATACCATCAGAAAATACAACGGCGTCTTGGAATCTCCTACCGCACGCAGGATAGCAGATACCGCATTGTAAAGGCTCACACCCAGAATTCCACAGCAGATGATCGTCATATATAAGGTCGAGCTATCCAGAATGTTATCCGGTGTATTTAAAAAGATCAGAATCTTTCTTGCAAAAATGACGCCAATGCCTCCCATCAGGACCGCACAGAACAGCATGATATAAGCCGCGTTGATGATGGTGTTCTTCACCTGATCGTTCTTTCCTGCGCCAAAATGCTGGGAAATAACCACACCGGTACCGTTCGCCATACCTCCGCACAGGGAGAAGATCAGGAAATTCAAGGATCCCGTTGCACCAACGGCAGCAAGCGCATCCGCACCGACATATTGTCCTACAATGATAGAATCCACCATATTATACAGCTGCTGAAAGATATTTCCTATTAATAACGGAAGCATAAAGGATACCAGTAATCCCAAAGGCTTTCCTACTGTCATGTCTGTTACATATGTTTTTTTCATAAAGTTCTCTCCTCTTCTATGAAGTTTATAGCATAGCAGTGGTTGGGAAACTATAAAAAAGCGCTCCGGAAATTGTCGATATCTATCTGGGTTTATGGTTTACAAGCTGTGTAAACGTTCAGCTCTGCTCATTCATAAGCATAAGCTGTCCTTCGTGAGCAAGCTCCCACGGTCATCTTATACAATCATGACTGCAAATCAGTAACCGTTCAGCCATGCTCATTCATAAGCTGCCGGATTATACAGTTTAGCTGACAAAGATACTTACTTTCCGGCACCTTATTTCATGTCGGGCGTCTGCCCTATAGAAATGATTGTATAAGCTGTCCTTCGTGAGCAAGCTCCCACGGTCATCTTATACAATCATTTCTGCATGGCTGAACTGTTACACAATCTGGCACTTTTGATTACAATTTGGCAGATGCCCTTGCTTTTTCCTGATAATGCGTTTAAAATACAAAAAGTGCCGTTAGGAGCGGCAATCGAAAAGAAAAGGAGAGAAATTTATTATGAAAAAGAAGTTATTAGCAGTATTATTGACAGGAGCTATGGTAATGTCCATGCTTACCGCATGTGGCGGCGGCTCTGAAGAGACCAGCACCGCAGCTGAGGAAGTTGTAGAGGAAGAGGATACCGCAGAGGATTCCGCAGCAGACGGAATGTGTTCCGATGAAACCTTCTCCGCTTTACAGGACAATTACGCAAGCATGGTAGAAGCTTACAACGCTGTTAAGGATCTGTATGAAAGCGATGAGATTGAAGCTGACGATTCCATCGAGGATGTAATGAACCAGGCTGCAGATGTAATCAATGAGATGGGTGAAATCTCCCAGGATACCATTACCGAAGAAGATGCTGAAACTCTGAATTCCGCAATGCTTGACATTTTAGATGCTTTATCCTTACTCGTTGATGGTATGACTGAAACAGACGGTTCTGCTGACGCAGCTTCCGAGGGATGCTCCGATGAATCCTTCGCTACCTTACAGGACAACTTTGCTGCATTATCCGAAGCCTATGATGCTGTATCAGACGCTTATATGTCTGACGAAGTAGAACAGAACGATGACATCGAAGCAGCTCTGAACGAAACACAGGATATTATGACCCAGATGGGTGAAATTTCCCAGGACACCATCACAGAAGAGGATGCTGAAGTATTAAATGATTCCATTCTTGCTCTGTTAGAGGTTCTTGACTCTGTTGTTGATGCAATGTAATTAAGCACATAAGCATATAATTATATGTAATTATTCAGTAATGCAGAATTATTTCACAGCTTATCTGTAAACCACATATTCAAAAAGGGAGTAATTGTACTCCCTTTTTGTATTATACCAGTATACGCAGGAAAATGAGGAGGGAAACTTTTTCATGGTCGCTTTGTATTTTGCAGCCTTTGCATTCTCTGTTTTGTTGTTAATTCTGACTCTCGCCGCAACCAGCCAGTATCGCGGAAATTATCACGTACTTTCTACCATGACTACCGCAATTGTCAACTTCGGTTACTGGCAGCTTGCCATGTCACACAATCTGGAGGAGGCTCTTTTAGCAAACCGGATTGCCTATCTGGACGGAACCTTCCTTACCTTATTTATGTTCCTTGCGGTTGCCCAGTTCTGCCGGATCAAGGTTCCGGCCTTTATGGTTACTGCCATGTCCATTGCCGGATTTGTAGTTCTGGGGCTTGCCTATACCGGCGGCTACAGCACCATTTATTACAGCAATGTCTCTATTGTCCGGCGTCATGGTGTCACCTTCCTCATCACACAGGACGGACCGGCACATATTCTTTATACCTGTCTGATTGTTATTTATGTCCTCATTGATCTTGGTGTTATGGTCTACGCATTCCGAAACAGGAATAAGGTTTCCTATGTCAATACCTTTTTCCTTCTGGCCACGGAGCTGTTCTGTATGGCGGTTTATGCCATCGAAAGCTTGACCGCATGCGAAATCCAGCTTCTTCCCTTTGCCTATGTGCTGAATATGGTGCTTTTATTTGTGCTGTTCCGCAGAACAAATCTCTATGATCTGTCCATTAATGCCGAACACATCCGTGAGGAACGCCGCGAATATGGCTATGTATCGTTCAGCCGCCATGGAAAATACATCGGAAGCAATGACGTCGCCAGAAAATATTTTCCGGAGCTTGAACGTCTCCTGATGGATCATAAGATTCCCCCAAAAGAGGAATTTCTTTATAAGGAATTCGGTGACTGGGTAACCCATTTTGGTTCCAGTACCGGTAAAACCCGTTATTATACCAGAAATGACCGCATTCTCAAATGCCGGCTCAGTTATTTTACCATGGGAAAACAAAGCCACATTCAAGGCTACCTCATCGAAATAACCGATGATACCAACCAGCAGCTCCATATTCAGGAGCTGAATGAAATGGCACGTAAGGCAGAAGAGGCAAATCTCGCCAAGAGCACCTTTATTGCCAATATGTCCCATGAAATCCGCACCCCGATTCATGCCGTGTTAGGTATGAACGAGATGATTATGCGTGAATCCGGCGAACCGCAGATCCGTGTATATGCCGCAAACATCAAGAAATCCGGCAACCTCCTGTTATCTCTTGTGAACAACATTCTTGATTATTCCCGTATGGAACAGGGAAACCAGAAGCTGCAGCCTGTTACGTATGAAACGGGTAAGCTGTTAAGCAATACGCTGGATGTCATCCGGCTGCAGACAAACAACAAAAATCTCCGTCTGGAGATCTTTATTGATGAACATCTTCCCGTAAAACTGATTGGTGACGATCTGAAATTCCAGCAGATTCTGTTTAATCTGCTGACGAATGCGGTGAAATATACCAATGAAGGCTATGTCCGTTTATGTATTTCCCAGAAAGAACGTCATGGAGCTTCTGTAGCCATTACTGTGTCGGTCGAGGACTCCGGCATCGGAATCCGTAAGGAAGACATTGACCATCTCACCAATGCCTTCTGCCGTGTGGATGAGAAGCGCAATCGGAATATAGAAGGTGCAGGGCTTGGTCTTTCGATTGCCAGCCAGCTATTGCAGCAGATGGGAAGTGAATTAATGATTGACAGCGAGTACGGTGTGGGTTCGATCTTTTCCTTTGAGCTGCTCCAGCAGATTGCAGATCCTGCAGAGCTTGGAGGCTTTTCCCGGTTTTCGGAAGAAGACGGGGAAGATCCGGAAACGCTCTCTCCTGCGCCTCCCCGCTTTACCGCGCCGGAGGCAAGGATTCTGGTAGTCGATGATAATCAGATGAACCGCTTTGTCTTCCAGGGGCTCTTAAAATACCTGCAGGTACAGGTCACCCTTGCAGAAAGCGGAAAAGAATGCTTAAATGCCATTGCCGCCGGTCATTTTGACCTGATCTTTATGGATCATCTCATGCCGGAGCTCGATGGAATCGAAACACTTCATATTATGAAAAAGCGCAGCGGACATCTCTGTACAGACAGCAAGGTCATTGCCGTTACCGCCAATGCCTATCCGGGTGCACGGGATGTTTATCTTAAAGAGGGATTTGATGATTTTCTCGAAAAGCCGGTCGAAGGAAAGCAGCTGGAAGCGATTATTTATCAATATCTTCCCAAAAATCTCATCCGGTTCGCCGATGAAAATATTGAAAATATCCAGAAAGAAACCGGGATTTCTTATAAAGCAAAAGCTGCTGCCGAAAATGTTCCCGCAACAAGTGACGCAATCCTTACCGGGCAGCTTTCCCGCATGGGGATTGATGTAGCAAAGGGACTGTCCTATGCCGGCAATGACTGGAGCTTTTATCTGGAAGTATTGAAGTGCTTTACAGAAGAATATGATGTTAAAAGGGATTTATTGCTTACACGCAGGAAAACTCTCTCCGAAGGCAGCCAATTTGATGCCTTCACCAATCTGGCTCACCAGCTAAAGGGCGAGTCCCGTGGAATCGGGCACATGGAGCTTGGAGAGAAATTTTATCAACTGGAAATGGCATCCAGGGCTCACCAGAAGGATACCCTGATGGCTCTCTTTCCGGATACACTGGATCTATGGGAGCATGTCGTTACGTCTTTGAGAACCTGTCTTCCTTAAGCTGCTGCCGGATCTCTCTTTGGAGCCGGACCGGGATCGGAATCACCGCTGAGTTCATCATTTCAATCTCTGCCAGGTCCACATTCCGGACATACAGACGGTTAATGAGATAACTGCGTCCCACCTTAAGGAACTCCGGATTCTGTTCAAAGTCTTCGCAGACCTCGGACAGAACCTTCGTTATGGAAATGGTATCGGTAAGCGTATGGATCAGTGTCACATGGCGGCCTGTTTCAAAATACAGAATATCCCTCAGCGGAATCTGCAGCTCCTTCCCCTGCACATTGATCCGGTACTGCTTCGAAGTTCCTTCAAAGATGGATGTGCAGCGGCGGATGGCATTCATGAAATCCTCATGGTCATAGGGCTTTTGCAGATAATACAGGGCATCTACATTATAGCTGTCCATGGCATGCTCCATCGAGCTTGTCGTAAAAATCAATCCGCCCTCATAATGCTCCTCACGCAGTGTATGCGCCACACTCATACCATCCGGATCATCCATATAGATATCCAGAAAGATAAGTGATGGCTTCTCCATGGTTTCCCCATATCGCCGAAGAAGCTCTTCTCCGGATTGAAAGGATTCTATCGTAATCTTCTGATCCTGATGTGACAGATACTCCTGCAGATGATGGTTCAACCGCAGCAGGTCACTTTTAGAATCATCACAGATGTAAATGGTCATTCCTGTAATTCCTCTTTCCCCTTGACTGTCGTATATCCATTGTGTTATTTCATTATAACCCTATATTGAAACATGGTAAACCATTTTTATCAATCGAGCACCATTTCCTCTGCCGAGTCTGCATACTTATCCAAATACAGCTGTGCTGTCTGCTCATCCATAGAAAACCAACGAATCAATTTCTGAATAATAATCTCCTTGGTTTTCTTTTCTTCAAGGTTATCTTCAATTAACCGTCTGATTCCTGCTTCCCGCTCTTCTTCACGACCCTCCTTTATTCCTGCTTCGTGTCCCTCTTCTCTTCCTTCCTTTATTCCTTCTTCTCTTCCCTCTGCTCTTCCTTCTGCTTTACCCTCATTAAAAAAATCCTCTCTTATTTCCCGCAATGCCTGACACATATCATATTCCTCCCGTTGATTCTCATTCTGACTTTTGTATGTTTCTCTGTTTTCTTCAAAAAAGCTACGCCCCGTCATGATTGCAATTGCCTCCCAGGTTTCTTTGGATAAATGTGCATATCGTTCATCCTTCTCCAGACTAAGAAATTTCCTCTTATCCTTCCGGTAATTGATCGCCCGAAGCAGCTCCCGTAATTCAGTATGAAAGGATTCAAATTCTTCCAACTCATTTACACAGAATAAATTCGTCGGGTAATCTGCAAAATATTCCTTTAATGGATCCGTCTCTGCACGAAACTCCATCATATCCGACAGCGTTCTGGGACCGTCCCAGGTTTCCGTCCCACTATAGAGGCAGATCGTATACACCGGATGCAGCCGGTCTGTTTTCAGAATTCCTGACATATACTCTGCATAAGTAACCGGAATAACAAGCGTATCATACTGTCCGGAGCTTTCCACCTGCTTCCACAAAGCACTCACCTGTTGTCTGCGTTCTTTCATCTGACGATTATATTCTGCCGCATCATATCCCATAATCCTAACCGGCATTCCATAATTAATATAACTCTGGTTTTCAACAGCAAGCACCTGCAAGACGGTTCCGGAACGTAACTGCATCTTAACATCTCTCATTAACTTCGCTTTTGTGTCTCGTCTTCTTCCCGTCCGGGGTCTGCTCTGCTCAATCTGAATTTCTGTTCCAGCGGCATCAGAATCGGTTGCCTGATCGAGAGTCCTATCCCCGGAGCATTGAAAACAATCCTCATCCCCGCCCTTCTTCACCTTCACGGCAGCCAGGGGCTTTTCAGATGTAATGGTGTTATCCTGATCCACCACATATCCTTCCGAGGCTTCTGTCAGTTCACTGGCACAGATCACCGGTCTCCCATGAAAGAAGCATCCATTAAATAAATCTGCAAAGTACTGCTTATTCTGCAGATACTCCTGCATACATGTATCATATTTCCCCATAAAATTTCTCCTTCTCGTTCTCTGAGTCTGCATACTTATCCAAATACAGCTGTGCTGTTCGTCCTGCTTTCCTGCTCATTCACGCAAAATAAAAGACAACGTGACTATCCAAGTATAAAAGCATAAACTCATAAATTTAAAAAAAGTGATATCTGCACGAAATAAGTGCCTGTCATTGAATTAGAAATATAGATTACTGACCTGATAGCAATTTCTATTCTGTTTTCCATTGATTTGTAAAACAATCATAACAGAGTTTTTAGTAAATTTCAA
>ERZ1026850.850-NODE-850-length-17781-cov-14.240551_pt1 | contig 17781 bp, 18 predicted proteins | sample MGYA00380155_ERZ1026850 | MGnify/ENA primary metagenome ERZ1026850 (study PRJEB33269, sample SAMEA4719791) | human gut metagenome | biome: human-associated habitat; feature: organic feature; material: feces | place: Cameroon | collected 2013-10 ... | reverse complement strand
CCCATATCTTCTTTGATAAGGTCAGCGTGGGCGCTACCATGAACGGTATGCTCTCTGCGGTCATGGCCAAGGGTCAGACCATTCTGGAAAACTGCGCCAAAGAGCCCCATGTGGTGGATCTGGCAAACTTTTTGAATATGTGCGGCGCAGACGTGCGCGGTGCCGGTACGGATGTCATCAAGGTGCGCGGCGTGGAAAAGATGCACGGCTGCACTTACAGCATCATCCCGGATCAGATCGAAGCCGGCAGCTATATGGTGGCTGCTGCTGCCACCGGCGGCGATGTGCTCATCAAGAACGTCACCCCCAAGCACTTGGAGCCTATCACGGCCAAGCTGCGCCGTGCAGGGGTCACTGTGGAAGAATTTGACGATGCTGTGCGGGTATCCCGTACCGGCGATATTCTGCCGCTGAAGATCAACACCATGCCGCACCCCGGCTTCCCCACCGATATGCAGCCCCTGATGGGCGTGCTGCTGAGCGTGGCCAAGGGCACCAGCACCATCACCGAGAGCGTGTGGGACAACCGCTTCCGCTATGTGGACGAGCTGCGCAAGATGGGCGCCAGCGTGCAGGTGGACGGTCAGGTGGCCGTGTTTGAGGGCGTGGAAAAGCTCAGCCCCGCCCCGCTGCGCGCCTCCGACCTGCGTGCCGGTGCTGCTATGGTGGTGGCCGCTCTGATGGCCGACGGCACCAGCGAGATCGAGGAGATCGGTCATATCGAGCGCGGCTACGAGAATATCGTGGAAAAGCTGCGCGGTCTGGGTGCAGAGATCAGCAAGGTGGAGCGGGTGCCCGCTGCACTGGAACAGGCCCTGTAATACAAACAAAAAACAAACAGCCTGCCGTAAGTTCTGTGCGGCGGGCTGTTTTCAGGTTTTAACATAAGAGGTTTTCATGGCAGAGTTCATTTCATTGTATTCCGGTTCCTCCGGCAACAGCAGCGTGGTGCGCTGCGGTGCGCAGTACCTCATCGTGGATATGGGCAAGGGGGTGCGCACCACTACGGCAGCGCTCAAATCGCTGGGGCTTGCCATCAGCGATTGCGCGGGCATCCTTGTCACCCACGAGCACAGCGACCACGTCAAGGGGCTTTCCACCTTCCTGAAAAAGAACCCGCTGCCGGTGTACGGTGCAGCGGCTACGCTGGATTTTCTGGATGCCAACGACATCGTGCCCGCCAACTGTGAGCTGAACGCGCTGGAGGGCAGGGAAGAGGACATCGGCTGCTTTGGGGTGCAGTCTTTCCCCACCAGCCACGATGTACCCTGCGTAGGCTACCGCATCCACACCCCGGACGATAAGACCATGACCATCGCCACCGACCTTGGTACTCTGACCCCGCCGGTGCACGAGGCGCTTTCCGGCTGCGACCTTGTGGCGCTGGAAAGCAACTACGACCTGCACATGCTGCGCAGCGGGCCCTACCCCTACTATCTGCGCGCCCGCATCGAGAGCGTGCGGGGACATCTTTCCAACGATGAATGCTCTGCAAAGCTTCTGGAACTGATCCAGAGCGGCTGCAAAAAGTTCGCTCTGTGCCATCTCTCGCAGGAGAATAACACGCCGGCTCTTGCTTTGCAGACCGTGTTCACCACCTTGGGAGCAGCCGGTGTCGTACCGGAAAAGGACTGCATCGTGCAGGCACAGCGCCGCAACGAGGTAAGCCCTGCATTGGAGTTCTGATTTGTCAAGCAATAAAGCCATCTGCCACAGCTGATTCCAAAGGATTTAAACCCCGGTCATGCTGCGGCAGATGGCTTTTCGTTTGCGCGGTGATTCGCACTTATTCTGCAATTGCTTCTCTCGAAAAATGTACAACTCCGGTAGAAATAAAGTGACTTATTCTGCGGCTTTCTGCACCCGGATATCACTGCCTAAAAACTGGATCTGTACAAAGGCCGCAAGGCGGCTGGAGATCTTCTCTGTATACAGCTTTTCCAGCAGCGTACCGTCCGTGATATTGGTGGTGACGATGGTGGGCAGCTTTGCGCCCAAGCGGTTATTCAGCAGGCTGTACAGATTCGTCAGGAAGAAGCTGGAGTTGAATTCCGTGCCAAGATCGTCCAAAATCAGCAGATCGGCGTTGCAGGCAGTCTGGAACAAGGTCTCCTCCTCGCCGCCGGGGTCTGTGCCGAAATGCAGCGCCTCCAGCTTGCCGAAAAAGTCCGGGCAGGAGACATAGATCACATCGTAGTTCTGCCGCAGCACCTCCCCGGCAATGGCAAGGGCGGCATGGGTCTTGCCCAGCCCTGCGTTGCCTACCAGCAGCAGGCTTTCGCGGGTGGCAGGGGAGAAGTCCGCAGCGTAATCCCGCAGGTCGGCCAGAACCTCGGCCATGTAGCTGCGCACGCTCTCGCCCAGCGCCTTGTCCACCGTGTTGGGGTAGTAGTCCAGCTGCATGGTGTCAAAGCTGGAGATGGACAGGCTGGATAGCTCCTCGATCTCCTTCCGGCGCAGCTGCTGCATCACCCGGCGCACACAGTCGCAGGTGTGGCCGTCCACCGCGCCGGTGTCCTCGCACCGCTTGCAGGTGAACTTTGGCTCCAGCGCGTCCGCAGGGCGTCCGCTCTCAGCCAGCAGGGCGGTCAGCTTCTGCTTTGCCGCCGCAAGGGCAGCGGCGGTCTCGGTGCGGTCCTTGCCGGAAGCTCCGGCAATGGCGCAGCGAATGCCCCGCACCCGCACCTCCTCCTCGGCGTGGCGCAGCCCGGGGATGGCGGTCTCGGCTTCGGCTTGTGCATCCTGCGCCAAAGCGCGGGCGGTCTGCCGCCGCATGGCTACGGTGCGCAGTGCCTGCTGATACAATTCGTTTTTGGTACGCATAAAGGCTCCTTACTCCGGTTTCTTGATCAGGGAACGGCGGCGGGTGGCGTTTTTCAGGATATCGTTTCCGCTGGGCGTGTCACGGTCCACCCGGATATTCCGGCTGGCACCGGCTGCGGCCACAGGGCCGCGCACATCATGGATGTTGCGCAGACCCTTGGCGTTCCATGTTTTCAGGATGCTGTTCCAGTACCACAGATCCCGCTTGGGACCAGCCTGTACGGCGGCTTCCTGCACCATGGCGTCATCGTAGCCGTACACCTCGTACCAGCGGGCAATGGCCTTGCGCCCGCCCAGCGTCAGCTCCTCGGGAGAAATCTGCAGCAGGCTGCTGACGTATTCCTCGCGGCTCTGGCGCAGTGCCAGCAGCTTTAAGTGGGCGTCAGCCTGTTCGCCGGTCTCCACGCCCTCGGCACGCCAGACCTTCAGTTCGTGGGTCACGGCGGCTAGGGTGCGCTTGCCCCGGCTTGCCACATAGGCTACGCACAGCATCACGGTCTCGGGCGCAAAGCCCTCCTGCACATACAGGTTTACCAGCTTTTCCATCTCGGTGTGGGTCAGCGGACGGGCAAAGCTGGTCTGTGCGCAGTCGATCAGGCTGGAGATCATAGGATCGGTCCGGCTGGCGGCGGCGATCTCCGCCCAGCGCATGGGGGCAGGGGCGCTGGGCTCTGCGCCCGGCGCGGCGTTTTCCTCGTAGCGTTCTAAAAGCCCTGCACCTGCCCAGAAGGCCAGCGCGCTCTCAGCGCTGATGCGGCTGCGCAGCTTGAGGTCGGCGCAGATCTTGTCCGGGTCGGTCACGCCGGTAGCCAGCACATACAGCGCCACCCGCACATTGTATTCTTCGGCAATGCCCAGCTTAGAGAACACCAGCTGCGGCACGGCGATGGTATCGCCTTTCAGTTCTTTCAAACGGTAGATCATGGTTTCCTCGTTCGGTTTATTCGTTGGCAGGATCCGGCTCGGCAGGCGGCTCCCAGGGGTCGCAGTCCATCATATCCGGGCAGTTGTTCCAGCGCTCCGGTTCGGCCTCGTAGGCGTCCTTCAGATACTGCGCGGCGGCGGTGCGCCCCTCGTCCGTAAGCGGAAATATCTCCCGGCGGCGCAATGCGGGATCGGTCTTGTCGATCGTCCAAGGCGCGGGCCAGTAGTCCACAGTGAGAATTTTCTCCTCTTTGGTGGCATCCGCGCCGCCGTCCGGGTCCGGCACGGTGCGCTTGCCCGGGGTAAGCCGGTAGCGCAGCCCGGCCTCGTTGCCGCTGTAGTCGTTCTTGCACAAAAAGTAGTGCAGCAGGGGAACAAAGATCATGGTGCAGCTCGTCCTTTCCGGCAAAAGGCGCGGCCTTTTGCGCAATCAATTCTATTATAAGGCCGCCGGGCTAAAATGCAATAACTTTTTGTGAAACGCCCCACAAAAGCTGCCCCACTTACAGGAAATCCGGCCTTGACAGCACCGAAGAAATATGGTAAAATATTGCCTGTTGCAGCAGATGTGCAATGTGCTACTGTGGCTCAGCTGGTAGAGCAGCTCACTCGTAATGAGCAGGTCGCCTGTTCGAATCAGGTCAGTAGCTCCAAAGTAACCCCCCCGAAAGTTGGCTTGTGAAGCCGGTTTTCGGGGGTTTTTGTTTGTGCGGCATGGGATGGGAAAGTGAGCGGATGTGCCTTAATTACCCCTGTTTATCTGGAAATTGCTTTATTTAGTGGCGCAAAAAGCGGCGCAATAATAGCACAGTGCATTTCTACATCGTGCTAAAAATGGGCAAACAAAAACCACGGTGCGCGTGCATCGTGGTTCAATCGTCAGCGTAGTTATCTACATCCGGCCATTCGGTCATATTTTCGCTTTCTTCTTCCAGCTTTTTGATTTCAGCGGCAAGTTCTTCCGGTGTTTTACCAGAAGGCGTGTATTCTTTCATTTGATTTCACTCCGTTCGATTCCGTACCAGCGTTTTCCCTTTTTTGTTGGTTTCAATACGCGGGCAACATAAATCTTTCCATTGCGCAATGCAATAGGATCGTCTTTTCGATAAATCTTACTTTAATCATATCGCCTGTGCACATAGTAGTTCGGTTTTTGATAAGGTGATATCACATTTTGGCTTGTTGCAAACTCATTTCGTTTGCACCGCCGGGAAGGTTGGGCTCGAAAAGCTGCACAGGGGCATTTTCCCAACCACAGACATCACAGATGTCATATTCTGCAACATGGGTCTTGCCGCATACTGGGCAAGGAATCGTTTCCGTCATGATTATGTCTCTCCGTTTTTATTATAAAAAAGATACTCCCACACTGCTCCCGAAGGCAGTGCGGTGTACCCTTGCGGATGCACAGGAAGTATCTTGTGCAATGAGTATAGCGCCGGACGCTGTAAAATACAATGGAAAATTCGGAATGATCTTATTTTGTATGCGGTGGCATGACCGCCTTGATGTGGGGTTGCTTCTGCGGTATACTGGGGCAGAAGGAAGGCGATGAAAATGGATTTTTCTGAAATTGCAGCGATCGTGGCTATTATTGGAGCCGTTGTATCTCCGGTAGCAACGACATATCTGAACAACAAACACGCAGAAAAAATGAGACAACTGGAATACGAACATCAGGACAAGATAGAAAAACAGCAGCACGATCGTGAGATCTATGAAGGGTACATTCGTGCGGCGGGGGCTTGTGTTCAGGCCGCCAACACAGACGCTCTTCAAGAATTTGGAAAACATTCTGCGCTGGCAATGTACTATGTCGCAGAAGATGTTCGGCAAGATATGATGAGACTGGAAAAGATCAATCGGTACTCAGATGAACGGACACAGCGTGTTGAACTTTTGAATCAGATCATCGGTAAACTGCGGGAGTTGCGGACAGCAGATCTCGGATCAAGACAATGACAGTGTATATCCACGCCCTCCGCAAGGAGGGCGACTGAAAATCGTCCTTGTCGAACCACCCGGCAGGCTCATTTCTATCCACATCCTCCGCGAGGAGGGCGACCAAGGCCTGTGCTGAGGTGTCCAAGTATGCAGCATTTCTATCCACGCCCTCCGCGAGGAGGGCGACGCGGCTACTATCACAGTAAGCAGCAAGATAATCAATTTCTATCCACGCCCTCCGCGAGGAGGGCGACGCGGCTACTATCACAGTAAGCAGCAAGATAATCAATTTCTATCCACGCCCTCCGCGAGGAGGGCGACCTTCAAGTCCACGCTCTGCCCCGGCCCCTACCTCAATTTCTATCCACGCCCTCCGCGAGGAGGGCGACGCCGTGTTCTGTGGGTTCAAGTCCCACCATGCACACCAATTTCTATCCACGCCCTCCGCGAGGAGGGCGACCATGAGGTGTGTTTGTGGTATACTCGGTGTGCAAAGATTTCTATCCACGCCCTCCGCGAGGAGGGCGACTCGTGAACCGGATGAATTGCCCGGTGGTTTTTACATTTCTATCCACGCCCTCCGCGAGGAGGGCGACGCGTGCTGTTTCTTGGCCTGCATCGTTGATGCTGGTATTTCTATCCACGCCCTCCGCGAGGAGGGCGACTGTTTTCAGCAACCGACTGTTGACGGCTATCATCATTTCTATCCACGCCCTCCGCGAGGAGGGCGACACCCCGGCCATGTCGTCCTCCATCGTAGAAATTAACATTTCTATCCACGCCCTCCGCGAGGAGGGCGACTGTCTGCCGTGCAGATTCTGGATGCAGTGCTCAATATTTCTATCCACGCCCTCCGCGAGGAGGGCGACGATTGAAGGGTCAAGGGTCTAAGACCCTTGCGGGGTATTTCTATCCACGCCCTCCGCGAGGAGGGCGACGGTATACTTGGGGTGCTCAATCCACACAAGTAGATTTCTATCCACGCCCTCCGCGAGGAGGGCGACGCAGCTGCTGGCCGTCTGGCGTTGGTGCGCTGCTATTTCTATCCACGCCCTCCGCGAGGAGGGCGACAGCACCGACGCCGCACCGAGCGCGGGGAAGGAGCATTTCTATCCACGCCCTCCGCGAGGAGGGCGACGCGTAGGTGGTACGCAATTTTTCACCCCCTTTGGACATTTCTATCCACGCCCTCCGCGAGGAGGGCGACTGTATCCGTAGAAGAAGCCGGGATAGACTATTCACATTTCTATCCACGCCCTCCGCGAGGAGGGCGACGGTCGCATCACCGACGACCCACACCCCACCGAGAGATTTCTATCCACGCCCTCCGCGAGGAGGGCGACCTGTGCGGGCCTCCCGCCCCTTCTCAGTCTGTGGTATTTCTATCCACGCCCTCCGCGAGGAGGGCGACTTTTCCTTGCTTGACCATGTTTGTATATCGCTGCATTTCTATCCACGCCCTCCGCGAGGAGGGCGACAGGATAACCCCCCGCGATAGCAGCCGTGTACGATATTTCTATCCACGCCCTCCGCGAGGAGGGCGACACAAAGTGCTTGATATCATCCACAAGTACATCAAAATTTCTATCCACGCCCTCCGCGAGGAGGGCGACCGGCACGCTATCGGTGCTGGTGTACTGCCACATCCCATTTCTATCCACGCCCTCCGCGAGGAGGGCGACGTTAAGCGTCCAAAACGCTTTCCTGTCAAGTCCATATTTCTATCCACGCCCTCCGCGAGGAGGGCGACGTTCGGTTGAATTCTTTTTTTGCAGTAGTAATTATTTCTATCCACGCCCTCCGCGAGGAGGGCGACCTCATCAAGCACCGAGATATACGGGCTATAATATATTTCTATCCACGCCCTCCGCGAGGAGGGCGACCCAAGCGCTAACCGCACATGGGGTGCGTATCTTCAATTTCTATCCACGCCCTCCGCGAGGAGGGCGACTACGTTTTTCCATGTTCAATTGGGAAAACTTTTGTATTTCTATCCACGCCCTCCGCGAGGAGGGCGACTTTCATTAGCAACAAGTTTTCCATTATTGTTAACATTTCTATCCACGCCCTCCGCGAGGAGGGCGACCGGTGTCCTTTTTGGTCACCTTTATGGTGGCGTCATTTCTATCCACGCCCTCCGCGAGGAGGGCGACAGGATAACCCCCCGCGATAGCAGCCGTGTACGATATTTCTATCCACGCCCTCCGCGAGGAGGGCGACGGATGCAGGGATAGACTATAATGCACTTGACCTGTATTTCTATCCACGCCCTCCGCGAGGAGGGCGACAATAACTTCCGTAAGGGAGTTGGCGTCATGGAGGACATTTCTATCCACGCCCTCCGCGAGGAGGGCGACGGGGGAAGCGGTCAATGCAGAAGCTGAAAGAGCATTTCTATCCACGCCCTCCGCGAGGAGGGCGACAGCACCGTGCATTTTTTGCACAGTGCTTTGAAGAAATTTCTATCCACGCCCTCCGCGAGGAGGGCGACCCCGCACCACCTCGGCGTTTGCTTCATGGATTGCATTTCTATCCACGCCCTCCGCGAGGAGGGCGACCCTTGCCCGGTAACGGCAGCAGAGACAAACGAGAATTTCTATCCACGCCCTCCGCGAGGAGGGCGACGAAAGGAGTTTGCTTGTATCGTCCTCAGATCATGATTTCTATCCACGCCCTCCGCGAGGAGGGCGACATGTCGCGAAGGTTTCCATGGCATCCGCTGAAGGTATTTCTATCCACGCCCTCCGCGAGGAGGGCGACGTCAATCTCAGCGCCATAGACATGTTCCTCGGCGCATTTCTATCCACGCCCTCCGCGAGGAGGGCGACCTTTTCCGGCGGGGTTTGCACTTCCTCGTAGTCGGAATTTCTATCCACGCCCTCCGCGAGGAGGGCGACGAAGTTCGGTAGGTTTCTTGTACATCATGGTGTTATTTCTATCCACGCCCTCCGCGAGGAGGGCGACCAAGGCGTTGTCGATGCAGCAGCAGGGCGTGTTCCATTTCTATCCACGCCCTCCGCGAGGAGGGCGACGATAAGCAGCGGTAAGATGCAGAACATCGCTATACATTTCTATCCACGCCCTCCGCGAGGAGGGCGACTGCAAGCTTTTCGCTTGCCTTGCCGACATAGATCATTTCTATCCACGCCCTCCGCGAGGAGGGCGACCTTGCAATCAACGAAACCTGCGGAAATAAGGTCTTATTTCTATCCACGCCCTCCGCGAGGAGGGCGACTAAGCTACCGGCTGAAAGGCATTGATAGCGTGATATTTCTATCCACGCCCTCCGCGAGGAGGGCGACAACCTGCGGAAATAAGATCTTGAAGACCATGGACATTTCTATCCACGCCCTCCGCGAGGAGGGCGACCCACAACGCCTTTTGTTTGGTCTAACCAGCGAATATTTCTATCCACGCCCTCCGCGAGGAGGGCGACAGCAAAAACAGAGAGAAAACCCTCTGCTTTTGTCTCATTATACACCTCCCTGCACAAATTGCAAAGAGGTGCCTGTAAAACAAACCGCAGAATCACACTGTTACTTGTGCAAACGGCTGGTATTCCGGTGCGAAGCGTCCGGGAAAACCATGTGCGCTGCCTGTTCGCACTGGCGGGGCATCAAAAGATCAGCACACTATCCTGCGCAAACTCCGGGTGCAGCCCAACATGCTCGACCTTAGTCTGGTAATTGTTACCCAACTGGTAGAACCGTAGACTGTCCAAGGCAGGGTCGATCAGGGCAGTCAGCTCTGCCTTGAGCACCGCGTACTGCGATGCGTTCAGCAGGCACTCGAACACGGAATTCTGCACCCGCTGCCCATGATCCACGCACTTCTTGGCAACCTTGCGCAGCCGCTTGCGTCCGGCGGAGGTCTCGGTGTTTACATCGTAGGTGATCAGTACCAGCATGATTGCACCTCATTTCCAAAAAAACGGAGGGTAGACCTCTAGATCGCCCCGCAGGGTGCGTACCAGCAGCAACGCCTGCACATAGGGCACAAGCCCCCAGCAGAGCTTTTCCTTTAAAAACGGGTGGGTGATGACTTCGCGTTTTTTCTGCTGCCATGCATTCAGGAACGCGCGGCGTCCTTCCTCGGTCAGCAGAACGGCACCGTTCTCCTGCTTTTCAAAGTGCTTTGCGCTCAGCACTTTCTGGTTGATACAGGACAGCACGAAACGGTCAGCCAAAACGGCGCGCAGTTCCTCCATCAGATCCAGCGCAAGGCTGCGCCGCCCGGGGCGGGCACGGTGCAGAAAGCCCACATAGGGGTCCAGCCCGGCACCCTCCAGCGCGGCGGCACAATCGCTGGCCAGCAGGGAATAGGCAAAGGACAGCAGCGCGTTCACGTTGTCCAGCGGCGGTCTGCGGCTGCGGCTGGTGAACACAAAAGCATCGTTCTGCTGTAAGATCAGCGCGTTGAACCGGTCGAAATACCGCTGTGCGGCTTCGCCCTCCAGCCCGCGCAGCTGCTCCAGATCTTCGCAGCTTTCCACCAGCGGCAGGGCAGCCGCCAGCTGGGCGCTGGTCTGTTTCAATTCGTCCACGGGCACCCGCTGCGGGTGGTCCCGGGTGGCACGTTCCAGCACCCAGCGGGCATTGTACACCTTGCCCAGAATAAAGCTGCGGGCATAGCTGCAGCTGAGCGTCTCGCTGGCGGCAACGGCGTACTGGGTCTGCCGCAGCAATACGTTGCCGCGTTCCTCGCCCACAGTGCGCGCTAAAAAGCGTCCGCGCGGGCTATAAAAACTCAGGTCGATGCCCATACGCCCGCATTTGCCCATCAGCGCAGGGCTGGCACCGGCGTAACTGAAGCAGAGGATGCTTTCCAGCGTGTGCAGCGGCACCCGCCCGACCTCAGCTTTTCCACGGCTGACCACAACATTTTCGCCGTCCAGCGTGAGGTAAGCGTCCTCGCTGAGGACGAACAGGGTGTTCAGGAATTGCCGCATGGTGTCACCTCCGTGGGCGTCTCATCCAGATAGCGCCGCAGATAAGCCTTGGCGTCTGCCTTCTGGCAGAGCATTGGCAGACAGAGCTCTTTCAGGGAACAGGCGTTGCAGTGCTTGCCGGGCTTTACCTTTGGAGTGTAGCCGCGGGCAAAATACTGGTTCATTTCGTCTGCCATCTGCCGGGTGGTGCTGCGCAATTCGTCGGTAAAAGGTACGACCTCCCGCCGCTTCGTCTCACAGTAATACAGCGCCCCTTCCGGGATATGGCACACCAGCATTTCTTCCAGCGCCATGGCCTGTGCGCATAATTGCAGCCGGTCGGCATCCGTCTCCTTTGCGTGGCCGTGCTTGTACTCCACTGGGTAGGGCTGCCAGCGCCCGGGGGTTCTTTGCAGCGGAATACCATCTGTGCAAGCCCGAAACTCCACCACGTCGCAGTTGCCCGCCATCCGCAGCCGGTGGCTGACCACCCGCATGCCCCGGGTGATCAGCAACTCGCCCCGGCGCTCGGTGCGAGTGTCATCGTGGCAGCGGGCATGATCCAGATGCCCTTCGGTGGTGCGCAGATTTTCAGCCCATTGCTGCTCCAGATAGGCCAGTGCCCACTGACGGCGGCAGAAGGCAAAGTGCTGGATGCCGGACATTTGCAGGTAGTCGTCCGGCGCGTCCATCAGTGGAACCTCTCGCAGTGCACACCCTCCGGCAGGGTGTCGGCCACCGTAACGGTGTAGTCCTGATAGCTGCGGGGCGCGACCACCTCGGCCTTGTGCGCCACGGTAACGGCATCAAACAGCTTATAGGCGGGCGCATTGCCCAGCTCGGAATCATGCTTGAACACGATCAGCTCCCGCACGGCCATCTTGCCGCGTGCAGCGCTGTGGTCGTTCTCGAACATATTCAGGATAGCCTGCCACAGCAGCTGCAAGTCCTCCTCCGAGAAGCCGGTGGTCTTGCGGGCAAGATTGGCAGAAACGTAACCCTCGGCACGGTACAGGCCGTAGGGCACGATGTGCTTATTGCCCATTTCGCTGTTCTTCTTTTCAGCGTCTGCCTCGGTGGTGATGGCTACACGGGTAATGGTCACCTCCTGCGGCACGATAGGGTCCACAGAGCGGGCAAAGCTCAGCTGCACCGGGCCGCGCACCTGACCGCAGTTCAGCGCACCCTTGACAAAGGTGGTCATCACGGCACCGAAAGTGCGGATATCGTAGAAATGCTCGCACATATAATCCCGCAGTTTGCGGTCGATCTCCGGGTCGCTTTTCTTGGCCTTTTTCAGGTCGTCTTTGGGGGTCAGACCGTTGTGCTCCAGCGCCTCGGCATCGCTGCGGTTCAGGGGTACGCCCTCCTTGACATAGATGCGGTAATTGTCGGCATCGGGGGCGTCCTCCTTCAGCGTTTCCACATAGTTGCGGATCTTGCGCTTCAGGCAGACATCGGTCACCAGACCGTAGCCGGTCTCGGGGTCGATGCGGGGCATATTGCCGGCATCGGGGTCGCCGTTGGGGTTACCGTTCTCCACATCGAACAGAATGACGAAATCGTAGCGGTTCTTGATAGGTGCAGACATTTTTTATTCCTCCTCGTTCTTTTTGGCAAAGCGTTTCTGGGTCTGGTGGTAGTAGCCGATGGCAAATTTGCCCTGATCCGGCAGGCTGAGCCGAGCGGGGAAACCGCTTTCCGGCAGCTGCGCCATCAGTTCGGTGATCTGACTATCGTAGTAGGTGGCAAGGCCGTCGTTCAGCTTGCGCAGATGCTTCTGGCTCAGCCGCAGCAGGGTGGGGAAGGCCATGCCCGGCGTAGCACAGGCGGCGTTGAAATACCGGTCTTTGATGGTGGTATTGATGCCGGGATTTGCAGCCTTTTGCACGGCCTCCAGCACAGAGAACAGCCGCCCCAGAAGATAGGGAACATTGGTGGTTTCGTTCAGGCTCACAGTATAGACCTCCTTGTTCAGTTCGGTAGGGTAATTACGCAGGTAATACGCTTTGATCACGGCAGCCCGGCCGCGGGTCACGGCCTGCTCGGCACGGATGCGCAGGGTCACACCGTTCAATAGGGTGGCGGGGTAACGCCCGCCGGTCAGCACGGCGCGCAGCAGGTCACCAGCTAACTGCGGGGACGGCTTTGCGGGTTGTCCGGGCACGGTGCGGGTGGTCTCGTTCACCACAGCCCAGATGGGCAGGGTGCGGAACTTTTCCTTCTCCGAGCAGTCGATTGCCATTTCCTCGGCGTGCTTTTGCAGGTTTTGCGCAAAGCTGCCGAAGGTATCCCGCAAGAAGAACCGCACCGAAAGACGCGCCGCGTTGGGGGCCAGACCCAGCAGATAAAAGTGCTGGTCGGGCGAAAGCTCTTTTTCCAGAAAAGGCACTGTCTGCCCGGCAGACAGCCGTTTGAGCGCGGCCTGCACATCACTTTCCTGAATGCCTGCGGCTTCGTCTGCCCCAAACAGGAACATACTCATGGCGTCCTGATAGACCGGCTCCGCGTTTTCTGCCCAGCACAAAATGGTGGTATCGCCAACGTGCTTGCAGTGGTCGCGGTCAGCAAGCAGGCGGTTCAGCGCAGTGGTATAGGCAAAGGCTGCGTACTCACTCATGGGGGCGTTCTCGCCCTGCTCGTGGCCGTAGGAGCAAAAGGCGGGCGCGTTGAAGGACACCAGTGCCGCGCCGGAACTCTGCGCACCCTGTACTCCCATGATGGACGGGTGCACCAGTGCAGCAGGCGCTTGCTTACCGGTGATCAGGCACTGTACCGTGTCTGCACCTGCAGAGCGGTCGTTGTAGTGCGCCTGCCATGCGTTCTGAATGGCAGGGTCGTCGTTGACAAAACTGTGGCTGTGGTCGGCGGCCTCGTAGCCGAAGATTAGGTTGGCGTTGCCTGTGATCTCCTTCCACTGCTCAGCCAATAGGGGATGCGTAGCAGCCTGCGCCGGATCCCAGCGGTCAAAATAAGCAAGGAGCGCCCGGGCAGCGGGGCTGTCGACATCGTCCAACAGCCTGTGGTGCAGCGCCGCACAGGCATCGAAGCACTGCTTTGCACGCTCCGGCTTGCCTTTTTCGTCTGCGCCCAACAGATAGGAGGAATTATCGCACAGCAGGTTTGCCGAAACACCGGCCGTGCGCTTGACGTGCGCCGGTACGCGCATTGCACGCGGGGCAAGGACTGTCTTTTTACCCACGGTCTTTTCGGTGAGAAGAGGAACGACCCTAACCAGCTGCCCGACATCGTTCAGGCGCAGCTCATAGCTCACTTTAAAGCTGTCGTCCCAGCCGGGGGCAGAAAGCTTGCCCTGCCGGACAAGCTGCTCGTAATAGGCAGTAAGTGCCTGTAAGATCATGTAAACACCTCCACATCCCGGCAGTCCAGCACGCCGTTTTCCAACTTTGCCCGGAAAAACTGGGAGCGGATATTTTCCGGGTCGGAGTAGTCCAGATCATACAGCATAAAGCCCAGATCCTGCGTGAGCGGCAGTGCGGGGATCTCCTCAGCGCTGCCGTGCCATTCCCGGAAGTTTGCCGGAAACTCCCGGCAGCCAAAGCAGGGCTGATGATAGCACTGCCCCTTCTTCAGCCGCCGCCGCAGGATATCCTGAAATTTGCCCGGGTTATCGCCGGGTGCGGCTTTTTCGGTCATGGTAAAATGGCATTCGATCACGTAATGCACATCCTGCAGCACCAGTGCGGCACGCTGCTGGATGTTCTCTGCCGTGCACAGCATGGGCACCTCGCCGCCCTTGGCTGCACTGAGCGCCGCGGAGGACAGCAGGGTAGCCTTGACCTCATTGCGCCGGATGCTGGCAAACTGCACCGGCTTGAGCAGATAGATGCGGTCGATATGGTACTTCATGCCCGGGTGCCAGTAGATTGCCTCCACCAGCCCGCGCGCCGCCGAGGGCGTCATGATGTCATAGGATACACGCTCGGTTTTCATCTCGGGTCTTGAAAAACAGGCGTAGTCGCCCCAGACCTCGATCAGCATGGACATGAACACCACCTCCTTTCAAAGCTTATTTGAATCTTCAGGCAAAGAGAAAACTTGCCCACATAAACCACCTCTTTCTACATTTCAATTATTAAGTAAAGGATGTATAAGCTTTTCTAAGCCTAGAATAACACAATTTGATCAATAATACAAGGGAAACTTGCAATTTAATGTTTTTTTTCGTATACTGTTGCTGTCATCCGGTGTGTACACTGGGATGTGGATAGAAATAATTAGTAGGTCATGGATGTATGACGGGGAAACGGCAGAGCGACAGATGCTTTGCCGTTTCTTCATTTATCAAATACTATATTACAACAGATAAAATACAATAAAAAGGACTTCTAAACATTATCTTTGCCTTGCTTCTACTTTTTTGTCAGAAAAACAGACCTTTTCCGGTCTCCACGTCCATGGAAAGTCCGGTCTTGGCATCGTACAGAGTGCTGTCGGTCAGGATAGCGCTGCCGTTGGGCAGCATTTCCAGTGCTCCGGCGGCATCCAATGCCTGAAACTGCTGGGCATAGCAGGCTACGCTGTAAGCGCCCAGCTTGCGGTAAAGTGCACGGCTCACAGTTCCGCTGCGCAGCTGCTCGCAAAGGGCTTTGCCTTCGCCAACAGGCAGGTAAACGGTGCGGGTGGGGGCTTCGATCAGATGGAACTGCTCTGCCACCTGCGCAAACGGGAAAATGCAGCCCGAGATCCCCTTGCGCAGGGCGTCCAGAATGCCGCTGGTGTCCAGTGCGGCCTCGCCCCGCGCAAAATACAGCTCCTTAAAATAAGCCCTGACCGCCTCCGGACTGTCCAGTGCTGCGGTGCAGCCTGCTGCGTACTGCATGGCGTGTACGTTCTGGCGCAGCATCTGCGGGACGCCGCAGCCTTCCAGCGTAAAACGGTATACCAAGCTCTCTTCTGCGCTGCGGCGTCCCTCCCGGTTGCAGCGCCCGGCGGTCTGCAAAAGGGAATCCAGCCCGCACAGCTCCCGGTATGCGGCGGGGAAATCCACGTCCACACCGGCTTCGATCAGCGAGGTGGACACTACCCGGCAAGGCAGCCCCTCACGTAACCGCTGCCGGATCTCTGCCAGCTGGCGGCGGCGGTCTGCGGCGCACAATAGCGTGGTCAGGCAGTAGCTGCCCTCGGTGGGCAGGGCGGCGTACACTTCCTGCGCCGTTTTGCGCCGGTTCACCACGCACAGCACCTGCGGCAGTGCGCAAAGCTGCGCAGTCAGCGCCTCCTGCGTCAGCTCTCCGGCATCGCAAAGGGTGGTGCGGCGCAGGGTGCTGTATAAAGTGGCAGTGTCCGGCACGATCTCCTGCAAGGGCAGCTCCGGCGCAAACTGCCGGAAGTATGGCTCCAGTGCGGGCTGGGTGGCGGTGCATAACACGGCGGTGGTGTGGTAATGCCGTACCAGCTGCGCAATAGCACTGACGCAGGGCAGCAGATAACTGACGGGCAGGGTCTGCGCTTCGTCAAAGATGATCACGCTGTCCGCAATGTTGTGCAGCTTACGGCAGCGGCTGCTGCGGTTGGCGTACAGCGATTCAAAAAACTGCACGGCGGTGGTCACCACAACAGGTGCATCCCAGTTTTCGCTGGCCAGCAGCTGGCGGTACTGCGCCGGGGTCAACTTTTCCTGTTCAAGGCTTTTGTAGTCCGCGCAGGAGTAATCCGCCAGTACATTTTCTGCACCCAGAAGGTCTGCAAAAACAGCGGCAGTCTGGTCGATGATGGACATATACGGAATCACATAGATCACCCGTTTCATGCCCTGCGCTGCTGCCTGTTCCAGCGCAAAGGCAAGGGAGGCGAAGGTCTTGCCGCCGCCGGTGGGCACGGTGAGGGTATACAGCCCCGGTGCGCCGTGGGCACCTTTTTCCATGCAGGCGCGCAGCACGGCATTGCGTTGGCAGCTTACCGGCGAGCTGCTCTGTGCCGCAAGATAGCCGCTGGCCTTGGCACGCACCTTTTCCAGCAGAGAAGAAAGCGTGGTGCTGTTGCCCCGGGGCGCGGCCTGCCCGTTCATAAAAGTTTCGGTGTCGATAAAATCCGCGTCCACAAGACAGGAGTAGAGCATCCGGGTGAAAAATGCAAAATCCAGCGGGTCGCGGTTTGCCCAGTCTGGCGGGGCGCTCTGGGGCAGGGGGACCTCACGCCAGCCATCGTAGGGCTCCACCGGCTTTTTCAGCCGCCCAAAGAGGGTAGCGTCAGCGGCATCGGCTGTCCTTCGGTTGCCGCCATCCGGCAGACCGGTGTGGTGTCCGGCTATGGCAAAGGCAGCCTGAACGTGGGGTGTACAGCCCTTCATCGCTTCCTGTGCACCGGCGGTCGAGTGGTCGGTTGCAGCACCGCCCGCCAGCCGCTGCTGGAAAGCAACGCTGTATTTGCCAATGTCATGCAGCCATGCGGTGTATGCAGCCTCCTGCGCAGCGCCGAAGGGTGCGGCAAAAGCTCCGGCAAGGCGTGCTGTGCCGGAAAGATGCTCGTAGACGGTCTGGGTGCGGGTTCCGTCCTCAGAAATATGTGCAAGTGCTTTTTCCATGTTGAACCCTCCGTTTCTGGGTCAACGATACAACGGCAGGGAGTGCCTGTCAAGAATTGGCAGAAAGTTTGGCGGTTTACACAGCCCGGGCGAGGGATTATCCGGCAGAACGCCCATAAAAAAGCCGCCGCACCCTGCCCGGAAGCTCCGGCTGCAGAATGCGGCGGTATATTGCTATAAAACGATTACTTGGAGAGCTTCTGCCCGATCCAGATGCAGATGCAGGCACCAACTACCGAGATGGCAAAGGAAGAAAAGCTGCCGGAAGCGTGGATGCCCAGCAGGCCGAACAAAAACTCGCCCACAAAGCTGCCCAGCACGCCCATCAGGATGTTGCGGCCAAGGGAAGTTTCCGTGCCCATAAAGCGTCCGGCCAGATATCCAGCCAGTGCACCCACCAGCACGCCCACAAAAAGGGATGCCAGCACGCCCACCAGCGTCAGCAGACCGGTCAGGCAGCCCACCAGCACACACAGCAGGGCGACGATAAGCAAAATCATTAAAGTAATCATAGGTTATACCTCCTAAAGTTACAGTTCTGCCTGCTGCCCGGCGGCTTCACGGGCGGTGCGGCAGATGTCCTTCAAACAGCATTTTTCACATTCCGGCTTGCGGG
>ERZ1026850.841-NODE-841-length-17898-cov-6.256571_pt1 | contig 17898 bp, 15 predicted proteins | sample MGYA00380155_ERZ1026850 | MGnify/ENA primary metagenome ERZ1026850 (study PRJEB33269, sample SAMEA4719791) | human gut metagenome | biome: human-associated habitat; feature: organic feature; material: feces | place: Cameroon | collected 2013-10 ... | reverse complement strand
CAATCACGCGGAGTACCACAGTATCACAGCTGGCGTTGCTCGCACCGCGGCACACGCCGACTTTCCCAAGCGGGAGCGAAGGAGCGCAGTGAAAGCCCAGTACGCGTTCCGGGCGATACACATCGAAAAGCCCCGCATCCAGCATGGTCATCGCACCGTCGCAGCATTCCTCGGCACACTGAAAGATCAGCATGACGGAACCCCGGAGCGCAGACCGATTTTCGCACAGATACTGCGCGCAACCCAGCAGCGCAGTCGTATGGATATCGTGCCCGCAGGAATGAGAAACGCCGGCAGTGCAGGAGGCAAACGGTAAGCCCGTGTTCTCCGTGATAGGCAAAGCGTCGATATCCTCTCGCAGCGCGATAAGCGGGCCCTCTTTTCCGCCGCGGATCAGCGCGGCAACGCCGGTATCGCAGCGGCAGGGCAAAATTTCAGCGCCGCAGGCCAGCAACCTATTGCGGATCAAGCGTGTGGTCTTATATTCCGCGTGTCCCAATTCCGGTTCGCGGTGGAGCTGATGCCGAAGCTGCGTCAAATCGTGCTCCTGCTGTTTCATCCACCGCAGAATGTTGTTCTCCGACAATGCGATCACCTTCAATTTCCTGTCATAATCTTCATAATCTCCCGGTCAGTGTCGCGCATACCGACGCGCCCGAGCCGCCCGACATTTTTGATCGTATCCTCCACGCCCTCGGCAAGAATACCGTCACCTGCATGGAAGTTGTTGCCGCTGCGGCACATTTCGTACCCCATGATGCCGGCATCCACCGCAACAGATATCTTTGCCGCGCAAGATGCCTTCGCGCCGTCGCACACAATGCCCGAGGTCACAGCCACCGCGTTGATGACGGTATGCGCCACCGTTTCGTAATCCGCGCCGCAGAGGAAGGCAATGCCTGCACCTGCCCCCGCGCCGGCACTTACCGCACCGCAGTAGGCGCTCAGCCTGCCAATGCCGGCCTTCTGGTGCAGGGTAACAAGATTGGATACCAGCAGCGCGCGATAAAGCTGATCTTCTGTCGCGTTCAGTTCCCTCGCGTATTCGATCACAGGCAAGGAAGCCGTCATGCCCTGATTGCCGCTGCCCGAGTTGATAACGACCGGCATTTCGCAGCCGTTCATCCTCGCATCGGAACCGGCTGCCGCAGCAGCCCGCGCGCGGATGCGCACGTTGCCACCGTAGGCGCGGAGCAGCGTCCTGCCGATGTTTGCGCCGTAATCACCGCGCAGGCCCTCCGCAGAGATGGCGCTATTATAGCGGATCTGCTGTGAGAGCACGTCGCGCACATCGTCCAGCCGCGCGGTTTTGGCAAAGTCATAAATATCATGGATATTCAGAAGCGCCCGTCTTTCGTCCTCCCGGCTTTCGGAAGGATGCCTGTCCAAAAGAATCTGAGCGTCCTTTTCAATGCGGACGATGTTCGTGTGTTCGTTGACCGCACGCACAAGCGCATGATGCTCACCCTTCCGCACGAGGATGGATACATCGAGAACGTGATCCGAGTCGGCGGGCAGCACCTTGATGGGTGTTGTCTCAAGATACGCGCCGAGCTTCATTTTTGTCTCAGGACGCACGCTCGCGATCACTTCATATCCCTTGTCCGCATCGCCGCCCAGCACGCCGATGGCAGCCGCTGCCTCCAGGCCCTTCCGCCCCTCTGTGTTGGGAACGACAACGCTTTTGACATTTTTGATGATATTTCCACTTGCCTCCACCTCGATGCTGTCGGGGATTTCCCCGAGCACATCGCGTGCTTTTGCGGCGCAGTAAGCGATGGCGATCGGCTCCGTACAGCCCATGGCAGGGAGAAGCTCTTCCTTTAATATCTGCACATAGGCCTGATAGGTCATACTATTTGAATTCATACTGTACTCCTCTTATTTATGCCGTGACAGAGGATAACACTGCCCTGCTTAATTGCGAACGACAAGATCCTTTACTACATCCTTCTTGAGTGGATCGATCGTAATGTCCTCGCCGGACAGGACCGTTGTGCAGGCAAGGCACGCCTTGCCGTTGCACTTGACCGTGCAGCGGCCGCATATCCCGTGGCGGCAGGCGCTGTGGGAAAAGAAGCTCAGAGAGCTGTCGAAGTGCTTTGAGATGTATTCCAGCAGCCCCATGACCGTCATCTTTTCCTCAGCGGAAACCTCTACAGAAAAGGAATCGTAATGAGGCTCCGTATCCACGGAAGGATCAAAGCGAAAAATTCTTACGTTCATTAGCTTTCCTCCATATTTTTCATACCAAGATCTTCTTCCAGAATAAAGGATTCGTAATCGATCTTTTCTGCCTTGCGCAGCGGGATCCTTGTGACCACCGGGACCTTCTTGCTCAGCTTGTCCTCTCCGTTGACCAACTCCGCAAGCTGGCGGACCTGCCAGTTCTCGTTGTCGATGTAAGAGTAGTCATCTCTCAGATGCAGACCGCGGCTTTCCCTTCTCTCGAGCGCCATCTTCGCGGCAACCCTTGAGCAGGCGAGCAGATTGCGGGCGGCAAGCGCCTGCATCAGCTCGCGGTTATAGCGCAGGCTTTTGCCGCGGAGCGAGATCCCGTCCATTTCGGCGCCGAGCGTCTCAAATGCCTCTACGCCGGCACGCAGGGTCGTTTCATTGCGCACCATGCCAAGTGCCTTGTCGCTGATCTCGCCCAGACGATCGATCGCCTCCGACACAGCAATGCCGCCCTGATTGCTCAGCAGCTTTTCCAGTACGCCTACTGCTCGCTCGATCGCCGCATCATCCGAGGCAACGCGCGTCTGCTCCGACGCCCGCGCAGCGGCGACCTCTCCTGCCTTATATCCCTGAACCAGCATCTCCGTGACTGCATCCGCCACGCGGTTTGCGCCAAAAACACCGCTGGCAGCCTCGCCGGCGGCATACAGGCCGGGAACACCGGTAAACATATTTTCATCGACAAAAATGCCGCCGACGCTGTATTCGCTGGTCAAGCCGACTTCTACGCGGCGCTTCTTTTTGGCAAGATCGCGGAAATCAATAATGCTCTCGCCATGGTAGTAGCCGTGCTTGTAGAAGCCGTCAAAGTGATCCATCACCGCTTCAAACATCTCGTCGATCTGCTCGTCGGTGAATCGGCTGAAATCAAAGTAGATGCCGCCGCTCGGAGAGCCTTTCCCGGCATTGACCACATGGCCGAAGTAATACATATGAACCAGCTTGCACATTTCACTGGTGGCTTCCATTTCGCGCAGCTTCTCGGGGACCTCGATGTGGTTCCCGTCTCGGTCGACCGGATCATAGTCAAACTTTGAGCGGAACGTACACAGCGCCGGCAAAATGGAACCGCGGATATCGTAAGGCTCCACGGCCGTCATGAGAAATAGCTGAAATTCCAGATCGGACAGCTTTGCCCCTGCGCGATACGCCATGGCAAGACCGTCGCCGGTCATATCGGTATTGGTGTTTTGCAGTGTGTATGCGGAGAAGCCGCCGGTCCCGAGCACCGTTGCCTTCGCCTCAAAAACGATCAGCTCGCCGCTGTATACATCGTAGCCCAGCGCACCCGTTACGGTGTCGCCGTTTTTAAGAAGATCGGTAACGATGATGTCGTTGAAAACGGAAATGTTTTCCATCTTTTTCACGCCGTTCATCAGCGCACGGCCCATGCTGCGGCCCGTTACGTCCCAGTTGGACGGCGCATAGAACGAAAAGCGTTCGCCGATCTCCTCTCCCCACTCCTTGACTTCATAGACGATGCGGGGACTGTCATTGACAAACTGCTCTACCAGATTTTGGTCGCTGAGATTGAAGCCGTCATTCACGATGGAGCTGAAAAGCGATTCTTTGGTAAAGCTGGGATCGGAGCCGGGAATATGATAGTCATAGTATGCGCTCTCACCGTCCATTCCGTAAGAGCCGCCGATCATAATGGTATTGCCGCTGTTGCCGGCCTTGCCCTTGGAAACGAGGACAACTGATGCGCCGGCGCGCGCGGCGGCAACCGCCGCCGTACAGGCCGCGCCGCCACCGCCGATGACCAATACATCGGCTGTAACTGTTCTGCTGGTTTTAAGCATATCGGTTCCTTTCTGATAACAATAAGGTTCAGACTAAATTAAAGTCGGTGTTTTTGTACGAAACAAGCACATCTGCCATATCTTCACCGTAGGCATCCGAGAAACGGCGCAGTGCCTCTGCGGAGATCGCAGCGCCTCCGGCGCCAAAGATGGAGGTGCAGATATCGCTGTAGGTCTTGAAGTTATGCCCGCAGTGATAGTCGAAGCCCTTGAGATATTCCTTGTGCTTTTGGTAGACAGCGCCCTCCGGGAAATTGGCGTTACGCGCTGTCTGAATGCAGCAGTCGTGCTCGTGCAGGCTCTGCGGCACTTCGTACACCAGCGCAGGATTGAAACCGCGGACGATCGATTTGTCCAGATGCGTGCAGTAGACGGTCCCTGCCTTCTGCATCCCCATTTCAGCAAACTGCGTTGCCCAGGGGCACTGCGTTACGCGCTCGTCAAAATCCGGGGAATAGGACACGACATACCCTTCATTCCCACAGCCCTCATCCTTCACACTCTGCGTGTTGACCCATTCGCCGTATTCGCGATAGGTGCTGAACGTCAGCGGCTTGCCATCACGGATGGCTCTTTGCGCCATTCGGTTGCCGCGCTGCTCCGCATAGCGCTGCGTCGCAAGAATAAACGCTGCCTCGCCGCGCTGTCCGTACCGCTTTGTCAGCAGGTCGTAAAATGTCGCCGCAATGAAAGCGTGATGCTTTTCTGTAAATTCTTTCATGTTTCCCCGTTCCTTTTCTTTGTGAAATTCTTCAGCTTGGCCGAAAATGTTATTTCATCGGACAAACATATGGCCTCTTCTCCGTGCTCTTTTCATGTTCATTTCTGACCCGGCGCAAAAGCTCCGCATCGGTAAGAAGATCCCATCCGGTAAGAGCAAGCACCTTGGCTGCCGCACACGCCGCACGCGCACCGATCCCGGAGCCGCAGGCGGCAGTATAAAACCAGCTATGCCCAGGAGCGCCCACCACCGTGGAGGCTCCGGAGAAGCAGCCCACCGGGATCTGCCAGCTCACATCGCCAAGATCGGTCGATGCGCCCATGGCGCCGTTGCGATAAAAGCCATCATAAATGCCGTTGACCAGCCCGTCGGTCACATCGCCGTCATTGAGGGAGTAATTCACAAAAGAACTCTCCTTGCAATCCTCGGGGACCTGACGGTACAACTCGCCGGCAAACGCGCGGTCACTGTCCGTCCACTCCGGCGCGCCGACCTCCCGCATATGCGCAAGGATGTTTTCCGCCAGCGTCATATTCGGGAGGAAGGCATAGCATCCCGAAACAAAGGCTTCCTCGCACTGCGTCTGCGTCATCAGCGCGGCGCCCTTTGCAATGTTGACGAGCCGTTGATGCATATCGTCCACCAAAGCGCTCTCCGGAGCCCGGAGCGTATACCAGACCTGCGCGCGATCCGGTACAATATTGGGTGCTTTGCCGCCGTCTGTGATCACGTACTGAATCCGGCAAGAGGGCTGCACATGCTCGCGCAGATAATTGGCGCCGACGTTCATCAGCTCCACCGCGTCCAACGCGCTCCGCCCGTTCCACGGGTCCAGACCCGCATGGGCGGTTTTCCCGGAAAACGTGAATTTCATGCTGCGCAGTGCAACACTTTTCCTCGCCCAAACATAGCTGATATCATTGGGATGCCAGGAAAGTGCCGCGTCGCAGTCATCAAAAAGACGATCGCGGGACATCAGGACCTTTCCTTCCACAGTTTCCTCCGCCGGGCAGCCGTAAAAGCGGAGCGTACCGGGAAGCCCGTCCTGTTCCATTACGGTTTTGAGCGACAGTGCCGCACCCAGCACGGCGGCGCCCAACGTGCAATGACCGCAGGCGTGACCGGGAGCACCGTCGCGAACGGGACGGCGCTCCGTGCATCGATCCTGAGAAAGTCCGTCCAGCGCGTCATATTCGGAGATCAGGCCGATCACCGGCTTTCCGCACCCCCATTCGGCGACAAAGGATGTCGGAACACCCGCGGCGCCGGGGAGGATGCGGAAACCATACTGTTCCAGCACCTGCTTGAGATATGCGCTGGAGCATTTTTCATTGAAGGCGGTTTCGGCGAATTCCCATATTGCATTATTTGCATCAGCAAGGATCGCGCTGTTTTCATCGATCCAGCCCGAGATCCTGCTGAGAATAGTCTCTTTCATATTGGCAGTCCTTCCTGTTCCGGAGAGGAAAGTGCTGCGCCGGATACATCCCAGCGCAGGCACTCCCCTATTTTTTACTTAGCGGCCTTAGCAGACTTCTTCTGCCAGAGGATCGGGCGAACATACGTTCCGTCCGCTTTCTTCACACCGATCCCGGTCAGGCTGAGGATAATACCGAACACGATGCACATATAGCACATGGGCATATACTGCCAGTACTCGCTCGGGACAACGCCAAGCTGCGCCGTAATGTAGGAGCCCGCCATACCCCAGGGGATCAGCGGTGCGATCACGGTGCCGGAGTCCTCGAAGGTACGCGTCAAATTGGCGCGGGACAGTCCGAACTTATCATAGACCGGCGCGCAGAAGCTGCCCATAACGGGATAGGTAACGTAATACGTAACGGCGACCAACTGGAAGATGGGGTGGATGATGTAGCAGGCAGCGGCAAAGCGGCCCGGGGTTTTTGCGATCTCCTCCACCTTGCCGAAGAGGATCTGCGCAGCGCCGGAAGCGCGGATGGGCGCGGCAAACACGGCAGCGCCGATAACGATGGAGACGGTAGACAGCATACTATTCATACCGCCGCGCTGGATAAGCGTATTGACGAGGTCGTTGCCGGAGTCGATCTTGCAGCCGTTTGCCATGACCCCGCAGAGCTCGGCAAAGCCCTGACCCTGGAAGATCATGCCGAGAACGATGGCAGAGGCAATGCCTGCCGCGAAAGCGGGAAGCGCAGGTTTCTTTGACAGCACCAGCGCAAATACCACGATGGGGGGAATGAGCAGCAGCACATTGAAGTTAAACGTGCTGGCAAGGCCGTTGAGCAGAGATTCATACTGCTCGCCGCCAATCACGCCGTCAAAGCGGAAGCCAAGGACCACATAAACGATAATGCTCACCAGATATGCGGGGGTCGTGCTCCAAAGCATATGGCGGATGTGCTCCATCAGGGGGACCTCGCAGGAGGCCGCCGCCACGATGGTAGAGTCGGACAGCGGGGACATTTTATCGCCGAAGAAAGAGCCGACGACGATCGCGCCGCAGGTCATGGGAACGGGAATGCCGAGACCGATACCAACGCCCAGAAGAGCGACGCCTGCCGTGGCCAGCGTGCCCCAACTCGTACCGGAAACGACCGACATGATCGTGCAGATCAGGCAGGTGACAAGCAGGAAGATCTTCGGGCTGATCAGCTTGAGGCCCCAATCCATCATCATCGGGATCGTACCGCAAGCCATCCACACGCCGACGAGGATGCCCGTTTCAAGCAGGACGACAATGGGAGTTCCCATGCCCTTGATGCCCGCGGAGATCTCCGTCTCGATATCAGACCACTTTACGCCCTTCAGAACAACAAAGCAGGAGACCACTGTGGCAGAAAGCAGAAGAACAATGGTGGTATTCAGGGACAGCCAGAGCTTACCGACGATGATCGTTCCCAGTGACAGGATCACTGCTACCAGTGAGCTGCCAAAAGATAGTGTCTTTTTTTCCATATTGTGTGTTTCCCTCCTTATTATTTGTGCGTCGTTTGCACCTGTAAGTATCATAGCAGTTGACTTCTTGATTTGACCAGAATATAATCCAGATAACTGATATACCGAAAAAACTATAGCAAGAGAGGTTGTACTATGACTTTCAATCAGCTAAAATATGTAGTAGCCGTGGCAAAAACAGGGTCGATCAACAAGGCTGCCGCCGACCTGTTTATCTCTCAATCTGTGGTATCCACCGCTATTGCGGGATTGGAAAAGGAGATCGGGCACGACATTTTCGTGCGCAGCAACCGCGGTGTTGCGCTGACCCCCTTCGGGCACACCTTCGTATCCTATGTTTCATCCATTCAGGCGCAGCTTGTACAGCTCGACAGCCTGATCCGGCGGGATTTTGTGCAACACGAATTCTCGCTTTCCGTCGCCAGCTCTGGTTACTATTTCCTCAGCCGCATCTGTGCAGAGCTGTTTGAGCGTTATCGCAGCATCGGTATTCGAATCGAGCAGTTCGAGGATCACGAAAACAATGTTGCAGACCTCGTCGACAGTCAGGCGGCGGAGATCGGGATCGTGCGCGTATGGAGCTGCTATAAGAATGCCTACCTAAAGCAATTGCGTGCCCGCAAATTGCAGCATTTCGACATAGCAAGTCTCAGCATCGCCGTTACCGTCGGAGAGCAGAATCCGCTCTATCACCGGGAGAGCGATTTCGTCAGCGCCGCTGAGCTTCGGGAGCTACCGCCGGTAATGTACTCAAACATGGACTCGGGGCCCTACGCCGACATATACGACCGGCTTCATCTTTCCAACAAAGGGAGCCGTTTCGTAGTGTCCTCGCGCTCCGCTCTGTATGAGATCCTTTCCAACACATCCTGCTATTATCTCAATTCCGCTTATCCGTTCGACGTGTTGGACACCGGGCTCCCGAGCAACTACGCAAACTATCGGACTCTCAAGCTGGCCAACTGTGATATCACCTCCGAGATCATCTGGTTCAAGAGAGAGGATTATATCATGAGTCAGCTGTCAAATGAAGTGATCAATTCTGTTACCCGCTATTTTGCCTAATCTGCAAAATAGATAACTGAAATCTAATTTCAAGATACCGCCAGCGCTGTTTTTCTCATTTTGTCATATTGACCCATATTTTTTCGTTTTTTTTTACATTTTGACAAAAAGGGCTTGCCTTAACGGACTCGGTGTCGCAAGCGATCAGCGTAATTCTGTTGCTCTCGCTGGAGCAAAATACTATCAACAATGACAGGAGCCATATCATGTACAGCACGGAAGAACTTCCTTTACAGGATCGACAGGATTTTTGGAATCCGCTCTACACCTCATTTTGCCGAACGATCTGCGAAAAATATAAAGTGGAGGGCGAGGCGGTCATCCGAAGAGCCGTCGGCAGCGTTGGATACTGGCAAGGAGAACAGCAACGGCGGGATTATGAACGGTCCGGGATCAGCACGGATCTGAACGCCTTCTTTCAAAGCGGTCGGGGCGCTGTTTGCGATCCCCGCTCCGTAGCGACCACTTATACGCAGACCAGGGAGGTTCGTCTGTGGGATCAATTCACCTGCCCCATGTCCAACTATTGGAAAGCGAACAACGCCGAAGCATACGGTCTTTTTTATTGTGAAGAATATATGAAGTTCTTCCTCAGCGGTTACACAGGGGGAAAGGGACAGTTTCATTTGAGCATGACCCTGTCCGATAAGCGGGATATGTGCTGCCAATTTGCTGCCTATCTTCGTCCGGCAAATCTTGATGCGCAGCAGCGCTGTACGGCCTTTGAAAAAAAAGCCGTGCCGGAGGGGGCGGCCTCGATCTCCTTCGCCGATTATATGCAGGAAAAGGCCGTTCTTCTTTGCGTGTTTATCTGGAAGGAACTGGATGAAGCCTTCGGAAAGGAAGGCGCTCAGCTTTACGCCAACGCGCTCCGCCGATTTGAGAAGGAGAGCGAGGCTATGCTTGAGGATATCGCATTCCGCCGCGGGATCCCGTGCGGCGGTGAATTTATCGCGCAGTCGTTCCCGTTTTCCTTATTCGCCGCATCTCCCCTGTGGTCCGCTCTCTCCGCAGTAAAGGCCAGCGAGCTTTTCCATGAGCTCGTGATCTTGCCGCTTGCTGCCAAATACTTGCAGGCAGCCGCCTGCGCAGTTTGAGGAGGCAAGTATGTATACACCGGAAGAACACTTTGTGATGAACCTTGCGGATATCTATTCCCTGCTGTTCGGATACATCGGAGATGGATTGATCCGCGCGTTTTCCATGCAGGGCGAGGCGTCTGTGCGCGAAGCGGCGCGGCGCTTCGGAAAGGATCGCGGAAGAACGCTGCGGGAAAAGCATCTGAGCATTGGCGCAAAGATCAATATGAAGAATCTGTTTTCGCTTTATCCCGACCTCCCTTCTGACCCGCGTTTCAAGCGTGAATTGCAGACGCTTTCACCGCAGGAGCGTATTTCACACACGCTGTTCTGTCCTATGGCCGCGATATGGGAGAGCCACGGGCAGAAGGAGATAGGACGCATTTATTGTGAGGAATTTCACCCCGCCTGCTACGGTGAATACGGCTACGGGTATACAAGCGTAAATCTTGCCCGCACGCAAACGCAGGAGAACGACGAATACTGCTCATTCCGTGTGATCCTACGTCCGGCAGACTTGCCCGCCAAGCTGCGAGCAACGTGCTTCGCGGATTTTGATCCGGATTATCATGAGCCGCCCTACGATCCGCAGCTCTGCTTGTCCGGCAAGGACGGATTTGAAATGCTCTCCATTAAGCTCTATTATTATCTGCTTGCAACCGCCATGGAGCAGATCGGCGAGGAATGCATTCCTGTCATCGAATCCGCGCTGAAGAAATTGTCCGCCGAGACCGCTCTTCTTTTAGAGGCCGTTGCCGGGGAATGCCATCGATCGATCGACGACGCATTTATCTACGAAAACGTACCGATCTCACGCTGCTATGAAAGCCGGGCCCGATTTTGGCGCGGCTATGACGGTTACGATGCGCAAGCGCTGTGGGAAAAGAACTTCCACATCCCCCTTGCGGAGCTCCTCTTGCAGCAGAAAGGTTGAATAAGTGAACACCGCCCTCGTCGGCGATTCGATGCCATTTCATTCGACGGATAACGTTGAGCCTTCCAAAGGCTATGTTTTAAATCCCTTGCGTTGTAGGGAAATGCAGACTTCTTCAAGGTAGCGAAGCCGTAGCTCTGTGTTGCGGTCATTTATCCCCCTCTCATTCCCATGAGTAGGAAAGGCAAGCGCTGCAGCGTTTGAACTGCGGGCAACCATTTGAACCGACGTGCTATATCACGCGGCGGTAATATTGCAGATGGTTCTGTTACTTGTCGGCAATGGACCGGACGCATGTCGAGTGAACCTGCTGGTGGTGCGGCCGGCCAAGCGTCACTACTGTTGGGACAGATCGTGCATATTGCAGCCGGGGCTAACAAAAGTAGCATGCGTGGGAAACGTGTCCGTCTTGTGTGCGGCACGACCAGCATGTACACCGGGCTGGATGGGCTGACGGCCATTATCCGCTGCCATTTGCGGTGCGACCCATGCGATGGGAGTAACTATGTGTTCTGCGATGCGATGGGGACAAGCTGAAATATATTGAATGGGACGGGCAGAGTTTCCGGCAGGGGGAAACGGCGGGCCCAAAGCGGGACATACCCCTGGCTCAAAGGAGAGGCCTGGATGTGTGGTCGAGATCAGTGAAAAAGATTTGAGTATCTTCTGAGCAGATATATTGTGCCATTTAAGGAAAAGTGCTGTGATTGTTGAAATCACAGCACTTTTCTGCTATAATTCAAGTATGTTAAACAGGAGAAAATCGCAGCGGAGTGGTGTGAACTGTTGGATAACGGAATTTTCTCCAGACTTTTTAATGCCGAGTACAAGTAGCTTATCACCGACCTGCGCTTGTGTAAGAAAGATGGGAAGAAGCCATCCTATAATGTAGCTATTACCATGACTGAAAGACTTGCCTATTATCAGCAAAGGAATTTAGAATTTGGTGAAGCGGAAGCGCTAATCAAAAATTGGTTGCAAATTAAACATGAAATAATGAGTTTACGCAGCCCAGCGGGGCCGCGACGCCGGAGGAAGCGGACACACGCCATAGGCGTGCATCCGCTTCCTCCGGCTGTTCTTTCGGTGACGATTTCGCTGGCAGCTCAAGACTGTGCTGTGGCCGGGGGAGGGAAGGCTCCTGTTTCGGCGTGTAAGCCGTTGTGTGCAATCTTTCTCCGAAAGCCGAGGGTGTACCCGCTTTCATCTGTGAAAGCAAGCGTGGGGCGTTTGTGAGGGAAGTTGAAAATCGGGATAAGAAGCGGTTTGAAACAGCGTTGTGATGGTAACTTTTTGTCGATATTTGCGGGAACGATTTGGGGCGAAAAGCCGAACTTTACCGGGATCTTTACAAGAGGCGCAAAGAGACCATTGAACGGGCCTTTGCCGATGCCAAGGAAAAACACGCGATGCGTTATACACAGTACAGAGGCTTGGCTCAGGTAACGAACTGGGTGAAGCTTAAGTTTGCTGCCATGAATCTGAAAAAGCTGGCCAGGTGGAAGTGAAAGGAGCGTTTTCTTTCTTGGTTTTTCCAGCTCCCCACGTTAAATGCACCAGAAACCCGGCTGCCGCAGCCGGGCTTCTCGACAGACTGGAGAAAAGCACGGTTGTTCACCGTGCTTTTCTTGTACTTTTTAGGCCTTCTTCCGCGTAAGCGAGCTGCCGAGACTCAATGCGATGAGCAGCAGCGGCAGAACGATGCCCAGAAACGCATAGGGGAGATAATGCATGGTGTCGATCCCGAGAATGCCGGAGCAGTAGATGCCGCAGGTGTTCCACGGAACAAGCGGCGAGGTGATCGCACCGCCGCAGAGCAGCGCGCGGCTGAGGTCAACGCGGGACATGCCGCGGCGGTCATATTCCTCGGCGTACATCTGACCGGGTACGGAGATCGCCAGATACTGATCGGGGAGGATGACGTTCATGCAGATGCAGGAAACGGCCGTCAGCGCAGTCAGTCCGCCGCGGCTTCTGACACGGGAGACGAGCGGGGCGATCAGCGCTTCGATTTGGCCGGTCTTCTGCATCAATCCGCCGAATGCCATGGCGATGATAACGATGGAGTTTGCGTGCATCATTGACTCAATACCACCCGCGGTGAGCAGAGTGTCGAGCAGTTCGACGCCGGTCTGGCCGACATAGCCGGAAAACCCGATCGTGAAAATGTCACCAAAGGGCATGCCCTGCGCCGTGACCGCGACGAGGAGGCCGGAGAGAATGCCTGCCATGACGGCGGGGATCGCCGGAAACTTGATCGCAATGCACACGACCATAACGGCGATCGGGATCAGGCTGACGGGTGAGATGCGGAACGAAGCATCCAGCCCGTCAAGCAGCGGGGCGATATTTTCCACCACGCCGGAGGCGTCGCCGCCGCCATAGCGCAGGCCGACGATGAAGTAAAGCAGCTCCACAACGGCAAAGCCGGAAAGCGCGATGGGCATTGCACGCTTCATCAGGTCAAAGATCCTGCAGTCTACGACCGCGGCGGTGAGGTTTGTCGCGTCGGAGAGCGGGGAGATGATCTCCCCGAGATAGGATCCGGAGATGATGCTTCCGGCGACAAGCGGAGCGGGAACACCCAGCGCGATGCCGATGCTCATGAACGCGAGGCCGACCGTGCCGACCGTTCCCCATGCGCCGATGGCGAAGGAAACAATGCCGCAGGTAAGGGCGGCGGTGATAAGAAAGAATTTCGGCGTGATGATCTTGAGCCCATAGTAAATGAGCGCGGGGACGGTGCCGGAGGCAATCCAGGTGCCGATAAGCACGCCGATGAGCAAAAGAATGAGCACGGCTTCCAGCGATTGCTCAATGCCGGAGAGCATGCCTTCGAGGATCTCTTCCCATGAATGGCCCAGCCAAAGCGCAACGAGCGCGGCGATCGTGCAGCTGAATACGAGCGGGATCTGCGGCTCCGCGCCGCAGAGCACCACGCCGACGAAGATCAGCACCGCGGTGCTTGTAAGACTGATCAGGCCGTGATAAAATTTCGCTTGTTTTTTGCGAAATACGCTTCTGTTTTCTGTCAAGTTCATTTTTTCTCTTTTCATCTAATCTGGTTTGTGATACACTATATAAAATATATGAATTACAGCCCCGCACCGGAACGATATGGCGTTTTCGCCGACGGTGCGGAAAATAAGGCGGGATGAAACAAAAATGAAAAATCTGTTGGAAAGGCTGAGCACGATTGAAAATACACTGCCGGCCAAGCAAAAAAAGCTGTGTGAATATATCATTGACAACGGAAAATCCGTTTATCTTATGAGCGTTGGCGACCTTTCGGAGGCGGCCGGCGTGGGACGCGCGACGGTGATCCGTCTGGTCGAGGGGCTGGGCTATCCGTCCTACGCGGAGTTCAAGAAAGCGCTCAATGCCTCATATTTCGCGGCGGCGGAGAATCACTACAATTCCAACCCGTTTTTCTGGGCGGACGAGCAGGGAGCCAGTCTGCCGGACGACACAGACTCCATCAACGCCTGCTGCGGAGAGTCCATGCGTCTGCTGCAGCAGGCGGCCAAGGAGCTTGACCGCACGCAGTTCGGTAAGATAGTGGATATTCTGATCGCGTCGTGGCGCGTAAACGTTTTGGGCCTGCGCACTTCGGCGGCAATCGCCCGATACGCCTATTACATGCTCGGCTACTTCATCTCCGACATTCGGGATCTGAGCGAGAACGAGTCGCTTGCCTATGACTGGCTCCTTACCGCGCATCAGGGCGAGGCCGTACTGATGTTTGCCTCCATGCCGGTAACATCGACCTCTGTGCGTCTGGCCAAGCTTTGTCAGGAGCGCAGCATTCCTCTGGTCGTGATCACGGATCGTGAGGATACGCCGGCGCTGGAGTATGCGACCTATCAGCTCATCCTGCCGCACACAAAGAGCACGCGCGCAACATCGCTGCCCTTTTATATGGTGCTTGAGGCGCTGATCAATGAGATCGGTACGCGCCTTGCGCCGCTGTCCGTTCAGAAGATGAACGAGATCAACCGCTATGTCATCAGCGAGGGAATCATCTGCAACGAATAGAATTCATAGAATTCAATATGATCGCTTTTTATCGGCAGGAGCCCCGCGCACAGCGCGAGGCTCCTGCTTTTTGGAAGAGGCAAAGATGATTTGCGAATGCTTACAGCTTGTAGGGCTCATCCCAGAGGTTGAGCTTGGTGCCAAGACCCATTTCAACGGCCTTGTTATACACCTCAGTACCCCAGGCGACGTCGGAGACGGGCATACCGCCCATGCAGAAGAGAATGCTCTCATCATGGCTCTGACGGCCAGGCGCCTTACCGGCGATGATGTCGCCGATGTTGGTCACATCGTCCCAGGTCATCAGGCCTTCGTCAATGTACTGGATCATGTAGCTGCTGATGATACCGACGTTTTCATGGAAGTCGCCCTCGCAGTTCTGGAATTCCTTCCAGAGCTGGTGCATGGCCTTGTTGTCGATGACCTTGCGGCAGGAGAGCATGAAGTCCTTCGGGACGCGCATCTCGGCAGGCAGGGAGAGCAGAACGCCGGGCTTGAGCCACTTGTCGTCGATAAAGGGCTTGGCGGCGCCGGAGGTCACGACGGTGACGATGTCGGCATCCTTGACGGCGGACTCGATGCTGTCGCAGATCTGGGTCTCCATGCCGGGGAAGGTGCGGTTGACATAGTCGACGAGGTTCTGCGCGGCGGCGGGGAAGAGGTCATAGATCTGCACGCGCTTGAGACCCGGGCAGGCATCCTTGATGGCGGCAAGGCAGGCGCGGTTGATGACGCCGCAGCCGACAACAGCAACGATCTCGGAGTCAGGATTGGCAAGGTAGCGGACGCCAACGCCGGGGACGGCGCCGGTACGCATGGAGCTGATGAGATTGCCAGACATAAAGGCCTTCGGTGCGCCGGTGTCGGGATCATTGAGCGTGACCATCAGGATGGAACGGGGCAGACCCTTTTTCAGGTTTTCGTGGTTGGAGCCGTACCACTTGCAGCCGGCCATATTGAAGCGACCGCCGATATAAGCGGGCATGGCCATGAAACGGCGGTCGGGACCGGCGACAGGCATGTTGGGGAACGGAGAGGTGAGCGGCGGGACGATCTCGATGCCGTGGGAGTTGTGGTTGACATCGCCCATCAGATAGTCGCCCTGACCGAGCAGACCGAACATCTCCTCCATCGTGTCGATGCAGTGATGCATATCGGTCACGCCAGCCTTGACCACATCATCCTGGCTGAGGTACAGAAAATCGATCTTGGTATTCATGGATGTATCCTTCTTTCTTGAATTTCAATATGTAAATAGAATGTGTTTCAATCGTAAAGAGGTCAATCGATGCGCCTGTCGTGGATCGCACCGCGCTGATCGAGCGGGATCTTGTACCACCACTTGAATGCCTTGGAGACAGCAATGGAAACGACCACCACGGCGAGCATGCCGAGGCCGAACCACAGGCCCTTGCCGGACATCATCATGTAGGGGCCGACCGACCAGGCAAAAAGCTCGTTGAGCGTCTGGATGGATTCGGCGAAGCCGGTGTCGGGCAGCGTAGCGGATTCACCGTTCGGGTCAACAATGCGGAGAAGCAGCATGCCGATGGCAAACACGCCGGTGGAGTAGCCGTAAACGAAGATGGAGCGCTCGAACCAGCTGTCCTTGTTCATGCGCGGGCCGAAGTAGTAGACAGTCAGGAAGACAATCACACCGCCGAGGGCGAGCATGATGACCAGAGGCACCGCGTACTCAATGACGACGGAGAGCTTGATCTTGGCAACGCCGAAGAAGACGATGAAGTCTGTGCAGCAGGCAGAGATGCGGTCCGTGATGCGGAAGTCGATGTATTCCTCCATACCGCTCTTTTTAAGCAGCGGGGAGAGTGCCAGCGCGATCAGAAAGCCAATGGCATATTCCGGCAGGAACACGCCAGTCTTGCCGCCGAACCAGTCGCAGAACCAGATGCCGAGGACTGTGGGGATGAGCATGATGGCGAAGTGCCAGCAAAGCGGGTCAAGGGAAATGGGAGAGATGGTGTTGGTGCCGAAGATCTCGCGGTTTTCACGCTTGACCATACCGGTGCGCAGGTCGTCGGAGATGTTTTTGATATCGTGGACGTACTGGGTGTAACCCTTTTTGGTGGCCCACTTGATGAAAGCAAGGCCGCCAAACACACCGGCAAGGATGCCTGCCGTTGCGAAGGTCATCGCGATGTCACTCGCTTCGGGGAAGCCGAGCTTTGCAAACGTTGCGCCGACCGCTGCCGCCGTTCCATGGCCGCCCATGAAGCCGGCAGCCATCAGCAGACCGAAGCCGTCGTTGACGCCCATATTGGCTTTGGAGAGAACCAGGCAGCAGAGAATGACGGGAAGGCTGAACTGCAGCGCCCAGGTGCCCAGCTTATAGAAGAAGTAGCTGCCGATGCGCTCGCCGGAGGCCTTGGTAAACTTGATACCGGGAAGGCCGACAGCAACGAAAGACATGACGACCAGAGTCCAAGTGTAGTCGCCGGAATAATCGGAGAAGTTGAGAACGCCTAAGACCTGATTGCCGAGGATCAGGGCGATCAGACCTGCCAGGAGAGAAGCGGGGATAAAGAATGACTGGAGAACTTTAATCTTTGCGCGCAGCATTTGGCTGACCAGAATTAATGCGCCTGCGATTGCAAAGTCGGTGAGAATTGAAACCATCTTTTTTCCTCCCTCGATTTTTCGGAACGAAACATCCTGTTTATCGCGAATTGCAGGTCCGATCCATGAGAAAAAGATAGCATTTTGGCGAATAAATGTCAATATAAGTCCGAAAATTTGGGGTAATAACCAACACTAAAAGCAATATTTTGTTCCGATGAAATGATTTTATAAAAACAAAACGCTTTATACGGAACGATTATTCCGTATAAAGCGTTTTGTTCCAACCTGGAAGAATAAAAGAACGCTCCGGAGCGCGGCAAAACGATCCGGATCGTTCCTTTTGAAATGAGAAGAGGGTATGGAGAATTTAAAGACTCGAAGATACTTACTTGAACAGGCTCGGGAGCCAGAGCGTTAGTCCCGGAATGTAGGTGACCAGAAGCAGTACGCCGATAAGCTCCAGCGGGAATCCCTGCGCTATGTCGAGGCCGTCCAGCTTGCCGACGC
>ERZ1026850.836-NODE-836-length-17965-cov-14.613903_pt1 | contig 17965 bp, 20 predicted proteins | sample MGYA00380155_ERZ1026850 | MGnify/ENA primary metagenome ERZ1026850 (study PRJEB33269, sample SAMEA4719791) | human gut metagenome | biome: human-associated habitat; feature: organic feature; material: feces | place: Cameroon | collected 2013-10 ... | reverse complement strand
GGGTCAGGCTGCGCACCCGGGCTTCCAGCTCTGCAAGGTGGAAGGGCTTGGAAAGATAATCGTTCGCCCCGGCATCCAGCCCTTCCACCTTATCTGCGATCTCACTGCGCGCCGATAAGATCAGCACACAGGTCTCAAGGTCGTGCTGCCGTAAGCTGCGCAGCACCTGCATCCCGTCCACCTTGGGCAGGTTGAGATCCAGCAGCACAAGGTCGTACCGCTCTGCCGCCAGTGCTTCCAGCGCGGATTCGCCGTCTGCGCAGGCGTCCACCTCGTACCCGGACAGCCGCAGCTTCCGGGCAATGTCCTCCCGCAGGGAGTGCTCGTCCTCTACCACCAAAAGGCGCATTTTATTTTCCACCCTTCCCGTATTATTGCGTTTTTTCTTCATTATAACAGATTATAGCAGACGATGTTAAGATTCGTGTTAAGATTTTCTTAGCAGAAATTTTATCTCCCATGGTGTATACTGGTGTCATCAAACAACAGGAGGCTATGATGTTCATGACAAAAAAACAGGCACAGCTGCTTTTGCTGGCTGCCGGGGTGCTGATGCTGCTGTTCGGCGTATGGCGGGGCGAGGCAGACACCGTATTTTCAAAGGCCATCCGGCTGTGTATGGAGTGTGTAGGCATTGGATAAGAAAAAACTAGATCCCCTTGCCCGGTTCCGGGGCTTTATACAGGCCGGGGCGACCCTTTTGACCAACATTCATCTGCCCAACTTTGCCAAAGGGACGCTGTATCAGGGCGGTGGAAAATACGTCTGCGTACCGGGGCTGAACTGCTATTCCTGCCCGGGCGCGGCCGGTGCCTGCCCGGTGGGAGCATTCCAAGCGGTAGTGGGTTCTTCCAAGTTTCGCTTTTCCTACTACATCACCGGCATCCTCATCCTTTTCGGGGTGCTGCTGGGGCGGTTCATCTGCGGCTTTCTGTGCCCGTTCGGTTGGTTTCAGGAGCTTTTGCACAAGATCCCCTCTCCCAAGCTTTCCACCAAAAAGCTAAAGCCGCTGCGCTATTTAAAGTATGCCGTGCTGCTGGTCATGGTGGTGCTGCTGCCCCTGCTGGCGGTCAATGAGCTGGGCATGGGCGACCCGTTCTTCTGCAAATATCTCTGCCCGCAGGGTGTGCTGGAAGGTGCCATTCCCCTCTCCCTGACCAATGCGGGCATCCGCGCCGCGCTGGGCAAGCTGTTCACATGGAAGGCCTGCATCCTGCTGGCGGTCATTGTGGGCAGCGTGGTGTTCTACCGCCCCTTCTGCAAGTGGCTGTGCCCGCTGGGCGCGTTCTATGCGCTGCTGAACAAGGTCTCGCTGTTCCAGATGCGCGTAGACACTCACAAATGCGTCTCCTGCGGCGCCTGTGCAAAGGCCTGTAAGATGGACGTAGACATTACCAAGACCCCCAACCACGCCGAATGTATCCGCTGCGGGATGTGTATGAAAGCCTGCCCCACGGACGCCATTCAGTATAAATTCGGGCTGGGAGACAAATCAAACACTGAAACGACAAAGGAGTAAAACCATGAAGCTTAACCGTGTAACCGCACTTTTGCTCAGCCTTGTGCTGGCCTTCAGCCTTGCCGCCTGCGGGCAGGGCGCGTCCTCTGCACCTTCTGCATCTTCTTCCGCTTCCTCTGCGGCAGCGGAAAGCAAGACCGAGGAGCAGCTGCTGGCCGAGGAAAACGAGATCCTTTCCGCAAACGATGCCCTGTGGGAGAAGGTGTTCACTTCCATGGACAAGAACGTGACCGAGACCACCCTCAGCACGAACTACGGCGATTTTCTGCTCAGCGCCGTGGAAAAGGCAAAAGATCAGTTCTCGGATGAGGAGTACAAGACCCTGACCGCCGATGCAGAAAAGATTCGGGATATCGAAAATCAGATCGCTGCCCTTGCCCCTGCAGAGGGCACCTCTTCCAATGCTGCCGCACAGGGCACCGCCTTCCCCCAGTTTGAGGGCAGCGATTTAGAGGGCAACCCGGTGGACAACAGCCTGTTTGCGGGCAATGCCTTTACGGTGGTAAACTTCTGGTTCAACGGCTGCAAGCCCTGCGTGGAGGAACTGGACGACCTGAACGCCCTGAACGAAAAGGTCAAGGCACAGGGCGGCGAGGTTGTCGGCATCAACACCGAGACGCTAGACGGCAACCAGCAGGGCATCGAAGCCGCCAAAAAGCTGCTGGCTGCAACCGGCGCAAGCTACCGCAACATCTACTTTGCCTCCGGCAGCGAGGCCGGTAAGTTCGCGCTGAACATCATGGCTTTCCCCACCACCTACGTCTTTGACCGGGACGGCAACGTTGTGGGCCAGCCCCTGCTGGGCGGCATCGACAAGGAAGAAAACCTTGCCGCCCTGCAAAAAAACATTGACGCCGCCCTTGCCAAGGACAGCGCCAGATAAGCTTTTCTCCCCTGCCGCCTTCGGGCGGCTTTTTTGTTTACTACGGGCATTGCCATGCACGCCCGGGCACCGGACGGAATACGCTGGGGCAGAAGCATACTTTTACCAGCAAAGGAGCGTATCTCCATGAAAAACACCGGAACTCTCCGCATCCAGACCTTTGCGGCACGCCAGTCTGCCCCCGTGGAGGGGGTGACCGTTACAGTGCAGGGGGACGGCTTTACCCTGCACCGCATCACCGATGCCACCGGCAGCGCCGCCGACATTCCCGTTGAAGCCCCCGCCTGCGCCCTCTCGCTGGACGAGGACAACACTACCCGCCCTTACGCCATTGTCAGCCTGACTGCCGCAAAACCCGGCTACCGCACCGTGCGCATTGAGGGCATCCAGATCTTTGCCGGGCAGGTAACGCTGGCACAGCCCCAGATGCTGCCCGACACCGAGGAAGGCAAGGACATCCCGGACGCGCCCATCGTCATCCCGCCGCACGCTTTGTTTGCGGGCAGCGGCGGCAGCGGCCCGCAGCCGCGGGAAAACTGCACGCCCCGGGTGCTGGAGCAGGTCGTCATCCCCAAAAATATCACGGTGCATCTGGGCAAACCGGCAGCTGCCGCCCGCAACGTGACCGTCTCCTTCCGGGACTATATCGCCAATGTGGCTTCCAGTGAGGTCTACCCCACATGGGCGGACGAAAATACCCCAACGGGCAGGGTGCTTCCCGGCTCAGAACTCCCATTCGATCGTGATCTCCTGCTTTCCGGTAAGCGGGTCTTTTGGGCTGACAACCACGCGCCGCACCAGAAGCGCCGCAAGCTCACGGGTCAGCTGCGGAATCTGTGCCAGTTCCCGCACACGCTGCCTTTGCGCCTGAACAACGTCCGTTTCCTTTAGCTGCTGTTCCAGTTCTACTTCCAAGCCACGGATGCGGCTTTCCGCACTTTTTATTTCCTCCCCAAACGCCCTGTTCAACTCTGAAAACTGAACGGCATCGATCAGCCCGGACACCTTATCCAGATACAGCTGCTGCACAGCCTTGCGCCGCCGCTCTGCCTCGCTTTTCAGCCGCTTCAGCTCGCTGCACTGCGCCTGCGCCCGCTGCCGCACCGGGTCATCCCGCCGGGGCAGCTCCACCTTTTCCGGGTCGAAATACTCCGCTGCATATTCCCGGATGCACCGGAGCACCAGTTCCTGCAGATCGTCCAGATTGGTGCAGGTCTTGTTCCCGCACCGCTCCGGTGCACGCTGGTGCATCCGGCAGCGGACATAGCGCACACGGGTGCCGTCTGCCTTGGGCGGGCGACTGGTCTGTTCCATGATGCAGCCGCAGCAGCTGCACACCACCTTCCGCGCCAAGGGATGGATCATGCCCCCGGCACCGCTGCGGGTGCGGCACTGCATCATCTGCTGCACGGTATCGTAGGTGTCCTTGTCGATGATGGCTTCGTGGGTGTTCTCCACCACGATCCACTGGGACTTGGGCAGCCAGACCGTCCGCTTGGACTTGTAGCTCACCTTTTTGTGCCGCCCCTGCACTAGATCCCCGGTATAGGTCTGGTTGTGAAGCATCTGGTAGATTGTCCCGCTGCTCCACAGCAACTCACAGGGCGTTTTCCGGCTAAGGTGGTAGTGCTCCCCGTTCTGCTGCTTGTACGCCGTGGGGTTTGGCACTCCTTCCTCGTTCAAAATTTGTGCGATCTTGTGCGCACCCACGCCGTGCAGAGTCATGGCGTAGATCCGCTTTACCACCTCCGCTGCCTCCGGGTCGATCTGGAGCCTCCCCTTCACCGCCGGGTCCTTCTGGTAGCCATACAGCGCAAAAGAGGCGATATACTGCCCCTCCTTCCGCTTGTGGTCCAGCACCGAGCGGACATTGGCAGACAGATCCTCCAGATACCACTCGTTGATCAGCCCATTGATCTGCCGGGACTTTTTGTTCGCCGTATCGTCGGTATCCACATGGTCCACCACTGCGATAAAGCGGACGCCCCACTCAATGAACTTCCCGTGGAGGTATTTTTCCACCAACTCCATATCCCGGGTAAAACGGGACTGCGTCTTTGCCAGCACCACATCAAACCTGTGTTCGCTGGCAGCCTGTATCATGGCATTGAACGCCGGACGGTTCCGGTCGATGCCGGAGTAATCCTCATCGGAATAGATCTGGTAAAGTTCAAATTCCTGCTCCATGGCGTACTGGATCAGCATAGACTTCTGGTTCTGGATGCTTTCCGATTCGCCGGTCCTGGTTTCGTCCTCTTTGCTCAGGCGGCAATAGATTGCGGCTTTCATGCGCTGCACCGTTGCAAGGACGGTCTGTCAGCCACAGGCCTTTGCCGGATCGGCAGCATGCAGTTTATCAACGATATATCGCTCAAACACCTTCTGAAAGCATTCTTTGCGCTGCTGGTTTGTCTCGGACCGAAATTTCTCATACAGGATAAAAGAAGTTTTCTCCATAGTCTCCCCCTTTTCGGTTTGCTTGGTTGTGTTGTGCGTCATTTCAGTCTATTTCCGGCTGCCGGAAATCAGAACTTTTCAGGCGGCAATATGGCACAACTATTACAACGACCGACAAACCAAATTACAGCAAAAACGGCCTGAACCCTGTACCATACAGAGTTCAGGCCGTTCAGGCTGCTATATTTTACTTCTGCTCTTTGTCCACTACCCGGATCTTGCCCTTCTTCCACAGCACATAGGAAGTCAGGATGCCGATAGGCAGCATCACGATGATAAAGATGCCCACAAGTCCGCCCAGCACGGAACCGTAGCCCGCAAGGCGTGCGGCAAGGGAGACCACCGTCATGATGATCAGCACCGGCAGAACGCCCTTGATGCCGCCCTTGACCACCTTGCTGCCGCTGGACGAGCTGGCGAACAGACCCAGCGCCATAGAGCCGAACAGCGCCGGCAGCAGGTAGCCGGAGGCCGTCTTGACGGCGGGCAGCTCGAACACCGGGCTGATGAAGGAGGCACACACCGCTGCCAGCGTCAGGATGGCAACGGTCATCAGGGAAGAGACCGCAACAGCCACCGAGGCGATGGCCTCACCTTCCGGGGTGTTGGGCTGCTTCTTGGTCAGGTTCATGGCGTTTGCTGCCACCGGGAGCTTCAGGTTCATGATATTGCCGGTGATAAAGGCCAGATAAGCCGAACAGCCCAGAATAGGGGTGTAGCTCAGTGCCTCCGAAAAGCCCACCGGGATGTAGATGAGCAGGATAGAAAAGGTGTTCACGTTGAACACCTCGCCCAGAGACGGGATGCTGTCGTAGGCAGCCAGCACCACAAAGGGCAGCGCCACCATGTAAATGAGGGCGATCAGGGTACCCACACGACCCCAGCGGTGTGCCCAGCTCTGGAAGGAATCCATTTTAGCCTCAGTCTTTGCTTTGCTCATGTCTGTTTTCCTCCCCTTAACCGAAAATCCGTACCCATGCCAGCGACGAGATCAGGCCGCCCAGCATGGAGAATGCCATTACAAAGTTATTGAGCCATGCAAGACCCGGGCGCTTTGCCAGCACACCCACGCCAATGGCGATCACAAGACCGGTGATCATAACGGCAGCCTGCACATTGTCGGTGAACAGCAGAATGGGAATGTACACCGAGAACATCACCAGCATAAACACACCGGACAGCACGTTTTTCCAAGTGCTGCCGCCGCTTTCGGCCGCAGAGCGGTCCACGCTTGTGCACAACTTTTTGCCGAGGGGCAGCAGGATCAGAAAACCGCTCAACATGCCCACGCTCATCAGGATCATCACCACGCCGAACTGCCGTCCGGTGGCACTTTCCAGCATTTCAGCGGAGGACGCGTAGCCCAGCACCTGTGCAATGGAACTGGAGATCATGGTTTCGTAGGACAGCGAGCCGATGACCGACAGCCGCCACCATGCCCACACGCTGCCCATCACCGCAATGAGCACGAACAGACCCACCACGATGGAAAGGCTGGGCACAACAGAGAATATCAGGCTGGATTTGATCACGTTGCTCAGTTCCTTGCGGGTGATACCCAGTTCCAGACAGTGGTCGTAGGCCTTTTTGAGATAGACCAGCGAGAATGCGGAAATATACAAAAGTCCGCCGATGACCAGCGCCAGCAGCAGCGGGCTCTGAATGATATCTTTCATGGTTGCCATAGATTGTCCTCCCCATAAACACAAAACGAACGAAAAAAGGCGGGTATTCTCTGCCCGCCGTCCTCGAGATACGGACAGGATACCGGAAAAAGCAGCTTCTGTCAAATGAGTATGACTAAAGTGTGAACAGCCTTCGGATACATTTCCGGTAGGAGAAGCCGCAAAAAGCCTTTATCGTGCAAAGATAATAAAGTTATGACCGCCAGTCACTTTGCTTCCGTTGAAAGTTACACAAATTTTAAAGAAAATTTCTGTCGTTCTGCCGAAAGCAGCGGACAAGGGCAAGATATTTTTCTGACTTGCTCTTATCGGCGTTCTGGTCGGTTTTCGTGAAATATAAAGTAAAAAGGAGTTCTGCCACGGACAAATGTCCGGGCAGAGCTCCCTTTGCATTTATCTTATTCTGCCGCCTTACTCCCCCAGCGTCTCGCCCAGTGCCAGCACGGCGTTGTGGACGCACTCCGGGCAGGGGCACAGCGGTGCGCCGGTCTCCATGCCCTTCAGGTCTTTACAGATGGTAGCGCCGCACTTTTCCTGAAAATTTTGCAGCAGTTCCTTGGAGATACGGGGCGTACCCTTGCCGTCCGTAACAACGCCCGCCACCATCACAGCGCCGATCAGTGCGCCGCAGGTGCTTTCCATACAGCCCATACCGGCGGCATAGCCTGCGCCCAGCTTCGTCAGAGTGTCGGCATCCACCGGCAGCTTGTCCTCGAATGCTTTCAGCACCGCCTGTGCGCAGTTGCACTGTCCGGCAGCTTTCCATGCGGCAGCCTGCGCTGCCCGTTCTTCGATGTTCATTTTACAGTCCTCTTTCTTTGATTACTTCCGATTCGTTGCTTTCAGTATACCATGATTTCTCCCATCAGAAAAGCCTATCATGCCAATTCTCACTGCTCTGTGACAGTACACTTACAGGAAAGATATGTTGCGAGGAAACAACTCCCCTAGACAAGCCAAAAACGATCATCCGTCCGATACTGGTTGCGATTCGGGCTGGTGCACCGGACATCCCGGTAAAATCATAAACCGAAAAATAAAAAAAGTAGAATGAAAGAAATACATTTTATAATAACGGGAGTGCAAAGTCTCATGGAACGGAACTGTCTTCATTGTAAATACAAACAATGGAACCCCATCAGCAACAGATATCGCTGCGGTCTCGAACGACTATCTTATATCAGCGCCAACAGTTCCTGTGATGCTTTTGTCCTTGATTCGTCCTCTTCGGAGGATCCGTTGGAGCTTGCCGCCCGACAGGGTGACGCAGAGGCAATGGATCGTCTGGGCGGAAAGTACTATGAGAAAAAGCAGTATGAAAAAGCCTGTTCCTGGTGGAGCAAAGCCTCTGCACGCGGCAACGCGCATGCAGCAACTTTTTTGGGGAGAATGTATATCAATGGTCTTGGTGTTTCTAAAAGCATTCCCGGCGCAGTACGCCAGCTGAAGCTGGGCACAGAACTTGGAAACAGGCAAGCTCCTTTCTGGCTTGGTCGGCTTTACGAAGTTGGCCGTGACGTCCCACAGAATTGGACAGAAGCTGCCCATTGGTACACACTGGCGGCTGAGCGCAATGTTCCCGGAGCCCAATACAAGCTGGGCATCTGTTATCGTGACGGCCTTGGCGTACAGACAGACCGTTCCAAGGCAGAACAGTATTTAAAGCAGGCCGCAGCACAGGGAAACGCCGATGCACAGCAGGCATTGGAGCAGTTGTGTCCTCCGCAGACTCCTTCTTCTGCGCAGAAGCCGGAAAGGCGCTCAGCTGTACAGGAGCCGGCAGCTCCGCAGCAATCCGCAATGGAAGAGCTGAACGCCCTGATCGGATTGACACAGCTAAAAACCGATATCCAGCAGCAATTTACAATGATGCAGATACAAAAAAAGCGCGAGGCTATGGGATTGCGCATAGAAAAACAGAGTCTGCACATGGTTTTTACCGGCAACCCGGGCACCGGCAAAACCACCGTTGCGCGTATTATGGGACGGCTTTTTCAGGAAATCGGCGTTCTTTCCAAAGGTCAGCTGGTCGAAGTTCAGCGCGCTGATCTTGTAGGCGGTTACATTGGTTCCACTGCGCCTAAAACGCTAGAAAAGATCCAGGAGGCTTTGGGCGGTATCTTATTTATTGATGAGGCCTATACGCTGGTTGGAAAAGGCTCGAATGATTTCGGACAGGAAGCCATCGACACGCTTCTGAAAGCGATGGAAGACTATCGTGATGATCTCATTGTGATCGTAGCCGGTTATCCGCAGCAAATGAAAGATTTTGTCAACAGCAATCCCGGCTTGGAATCCCGTTTTACGCGATATTTCCAATTTCCAGATTATACCGAGGACGAGATGCTGCAGATCTTCAAAACGCTGTGCACCTCTCGTGATTATCAAATCAGCAGCGATGCGCTTGAAGCAGCCGCCATGCAGCTGCGCGAGATCCGCCGCAGTGCGGGGGAAAACTTTGCCAACGCACGCGAAGTCCGCAACTATTTCCAGAAGCTGCTGGTCAGTCAGAGCACACGGCTTGGTACAATGAGCAACCCCAGCCTGGAAGATCTGATGACGATCACGCTGGACGATGTAAAATCCTGTATGCCGCTTCCGAAGAAAGGCCCTTCTCCACAGGAAGAATTGAACGAGCTGGTCGGAATGACTGCTTTGAAAAAGTCCGTCATGGAACAGATCAACATGGTTCGCTATCAGCAGCTGCGGGAGCAGCAGGGGCTGAAAACCGCCGCAATGTCCCGGCACATGGTTTTTACCGGAAATCCCGGTACGGGAAAAACCACCGTTGCCCGGATCATGGCACAGTTGTACAATGAGATCGGTGTATTGCCGCGCGGGCAGTTAGTGGAAGTACAGCGCGCCGATCTTGTAGGCCGTTATGTGGGCGAAACCGCGCCTAAAACGCTGGCAAAGATTCGCGAAGCACGCGGCGGGATCTTATTTATTGATGAGGCCTATACACTGGTTGGAAAAGGCGGAAACGATTTTGGACAGGAAGCCATCGATACGCTGCTTGTCGAGATGGAAAACCACCGGGACGACTTTATTGTGATCGTAGCCGGATATAAGGAGCAGATGCAGTCCTTTATCGAAAGCAACCCCGGCCTTGCTTCCCGCTTTACTTCCTATTTTGATTTTCCTGATTACACCGCTCCGGAAATGATGGAGATCTTTTTGCGGCTATGCAAAAAAAGGGATTATCGTCTTACGCCTGAGGCAGAGCATGATCTGCTGAACTATCTTCAGGTATTGGAGCAAACCCGCAGTACCAGCTTTGCCAATGCGCGTACCATACGCAATTTGTTTGAGTCCATTGTAACCAAACAAAGCAACCGCATTCTGGCGTCCGGTCACTGCGAGGTCGAAAGCCTTCAGCAGCTTTTGCCAGAAGATATTCAGTCTGCAATACAATAAAAAGAGGTGTCTACATGAGTGTTTGCAGTTTTTGTGGTAAAGATCAAAAGGATGTCGGTCTATTGATTCTCGGGCCGAACGGTGCGAACATCTGTAATGCGTGTGTCAAACTTTGTTATAACCTGATTCTTGATGCAGACAAAAAAGACAACGCTTCCAAGAATTCTCAGCCTGCCAGCCCCACCGCAGGTGATCCAGACGATTTGTATCTGTAAAATAGCATCTCAAACGAAAACGGCCATGCAAAAGCATGACCGTTTTCGTTTTGTCATTCTTTTTTGAATGTGACAGGAAATGGCTGCGAAATATCTGTGAGTCCTGTGATGTAATTCATGTCTACATTATAGAATCTTGCCAACTCGATCAGACACTCCACTGGCATCCGCACTCTGCCATTTTCATAGTCTGAATAAGTCGTCTGTGCAACATACACAGCTCTTGCAATATCCTTTTGGCTGTAGTCATGATCATCCCGCAATTCGCGAATCCTCTCCGTGTACCGCATCGCAATCACCTCGTATTAGATTGTACAATAATTCAAGCCATTTCGCAATTTTCACCGGGTTTTACGGTAAGGAAAACATCAAAACGACAAATTGATGTATTCTAAGATAAAGCATATCCAAGTGGTTCTTGTGTACAATGTAGGAGGAAACGATCAAATGACTCTTTTTATGGCATTTTTAAATGCGCTGAGCTGGATCTTGCAACCGATTCTAAATCTTGTAGCATGGCTTGGCAGCACCGGCAACTGGTATTATATATTTGTTGCGGGGTTTATTTTGTGGGCGATTTTTCGCTACGGCGGCAGACTTCGATTTTACTTATTTTTGGCCGGTGCCGGGGTATTTGTCGTTTTAATAGGCTTTGCGCTCCTTTGCAGCCTGACCCCCTCCGGGATACATTCTGTTGGCGATTTCTTCCTTTTCATCCTGCTTCTGATCGCTTTTATTGCAATAATCTTTCTTGGCGGAAAGATCATCCGCTTTTTTACCGGAGCGGCAGGGCGGCAGCGGTCTTATGAGCGTCGGGTCGATCGCTTCCATGACGCGTGGAATTCCAGAAATGATCGTTGGTAAATACAGGATCCGAAGAAATACATTCATTTATGGATTTTAGAGTACATTAAAAACGCTCGTAGCGCTGACATGATAGGAGCCGTTGCTGATCGCAACGGCTCCTTTTGCATGTTCAATGCCCCTACCGGAAATGGCAAAAGCAGGCAGAAGTTTCACGATCGATCACCTCCATGCAAAAACTTTTTCCTGTATCGGCCCGCCGCAGCGGAAAGTCAGTAATTTTCATACGTTTATACGTTCATTCTCATCTTTGGTTTGTTCTGTCCTACCTGGCCGGAGCAGGCACTGCGGGCGAACATCCACTGCCAGATCTCGCTGGCGCTGAACCGCATTTATACCGAGTGGTACCCCAGCAAGGGCTACACCTTCAACATCACCAACTCCACCAGCTACGACCAGTACTACGTCCATGGGCGCACGGTATTTGAGGTGATGGTGCGCATCACGGACGATATCTTCAACACCTATCTGCGCAAGCGCGGTACAGTGAACCCCTATTATTCCGAGTACTGCGACGGCAAATCGGTCACCTGCCCGGGGCTCAAGCAGTGGGGTACGGTAACGCTGGCCAACAACGGACGCAGCGCCTTGCAGATCCTGCGCTACTACTACGGCAGCAGCATCGAGATCGTGCGCACCCAAAATATCCGCTCCATCCCGCAGAGCTACCCCGGCACGCCGCTGCGGCAGGGCAGCCGCGGCGCGGCGGTGTTCACCCTGCAACGGCAGCTGAACCGCATTACCAAGGACTATCCCTTCCTTGGCAAACTGACGGTGGACGGCGTATTCGGCAGCCGGATGGCCGCCACGGTGCGGGCGTTTCAGAAGCAGTTCAACCTGACCGCCGACGGCGTGGTGGGGCGGCAGACATGGTACAAGATCAGCTACATCTATGTATCGGTAAAGGACCTCGCCGAACTGACCAGCGAGGGCGAGACCTCTACCGGCACCCTGTCTGACGGCACATGGAGCGGCACGGTGCTGAGCACCGGCGCTTCCGGCAGCGCGGTGGAGCAGGTACAGTTCTGGCTGAACACGCTGGCGCAGTACGACAGCGCCATTCCATCCGTAAAAGTGGACGGCGTATTCGGCACCGCCACCGCCAATGCGGTACGCGCCTTCCAACGCAAATACGGCCTTACGGTGGACGGCATAGTGGGACAGACCACTTGGAAAGAACTGTACGATGAGTTTTTGAGTATCCAGTCCGACAACGGCACCCCCAACGCCTACCCCGGCACGCCGCTGCGAGAGGGTGCCTCCGGGCAGAACGTGCGGCTGGTGCAGTTCTGGCTGAAGATCGCGCGCACCGTGTACACAAGCCTTGAAAGCGTGACCGTGGACGGAAAATTCGGCGCGGGCACGGCATCGGCTGTGCGGCGGTTCCAGCGCTACTTCGGGCTGACGGCAGACGGAGTGGTGGGGCAAACCACATGGCAAAAACTGTACGAGGTGTACAACGATATCGCCAACCGGCTGCTCTCCTCTTCCCTGCGCCCCGGCGAGTACCCGGGCGTACTGCGCACCGGCTCCACCGGCACAGCGGTGCGGGAGCTGCAATTCTATCTCTACCTCATGAGCGCCTACGAGAGCAGCATCCCGCCGGTAAGCATTGACGGCAAGTTTGGTGCGGATACCGAGCGGGCGGTGCGGGCGTATCAGCGGTTTGCGGGGCTTACCGTGGATGGCGTGGTGGGGCGCACCACATGGAACTCCCTCTACGGCCGCGCCAGCCAGCTGCGCTCCTCCGGCCCGGTGGTCACCTTAAAGCGTCTGCCCTACCCCGGCACCCCGCTGACGGTGGGCAGCAGCGGCGGGGCCGTGCTGTACTATGATCTGCTTTTGCAGCGCATTGCCTATTATTTTTCCAGCGTGGAGGCTCCGCCCCTTGCCGACCGCTATACCGAGGAGACTGCCGCCGCTACCCGCAGCGCCCAGCAGCTGCTTGGGCTGGAGCAGACCGGCATTGCCGATGCCGACACATGGACGGCGGTAGAAGCGCTGAGTTTGCAGCTGGCCGCCCATGCCCCAAACCCTGACCGGGACACGCCGCCCAGTACCGCCTACCCGGGGCGCGCCATCGCCGAGGGCAGCGCTGGGCAGGAGGTGGGACAGGTGGAGCGCTGGCTCAACCGCCGGGCACAGCTTTCCTGCGGCGAGGACTATGTGGCCGACAACAACCGCTTTGGCGCGGCAGACGCTGCCGCCGTGCGGGCTGTCCAGCAGCAGGCGGGGCTGCACCCGGTAAACGGCATCGTGTACCGGGAAACATGGCACGCTTTGCAAGCCCAGTGTACCGACCCCTGCGGCTGCGAGAAGGAGGAATGAGGGATGGCACGTCTTTTGATCTATGACGCCTACGAAAACAAGGTGTACACCTACGCAAACCTGAACGAGAACGACCCCATGCCTTACAGTACCCTGACCACCCTGCGGCTGCGGGAGTTCCGGGGCAAATCGGCCAGCCCTACCCTGTGGACCACCATTGCCGCCATGGAGGCGTGGAACCTGACCCGCCGCAAATACGGCAGGGGCATCCCGGTGGGGTACGCCTTCCGCCGCATCTGGGAGGGCGGCCACGGCACCCGCAGCCAGCACTATGCAGGGGTAGCGTTTGACGTAGGGCAAAGCCTTGGCCAGCGCCAGCGCACCGCCATTTACAACGCTGCCCGCGCTAGCGGCGCATGGGGCTATGTGGAGCCGCTGAGCCAGACCCCCACATGGGTGCACTTTGACCGCCGCTACGGCACCCCTGCGTGCAGCGGCACCACCGCCGGTTATCCTACCCTGCGCCGGGGCAGCCGGGGCTGCTATGTCATGGTTTTGCAGGACGCGCTTTCCACCCTTGGCTACCAGACCGGCAGCCGCATCGACGGCATCTTTGGTGCCCGCACCGAGCAGGCGCTGCGCGGCTACCAGAAGCGCACCAGCCTGCGGGTGGACGGCGTGTGCGGCTGCGACAGCTGGAAAAAGATCTCCACCGCCGTCATCGGCATCGGGCGCACCAAAACCACCATTGACTAGTTTTCAGTTTATATAAAAAGGGTTCCGAGACGCCCGCGAGCGTTTCGGAACCCTTTTCTATGGAAAAATCCTATTTTACAGCCTGCTTCAGCTGCTCGAGATCTGCGGCATCCGGGTGGGAGAGCGCCTTATCGAAGTTTTCGATCAGGGCGTCCAGATTGGGTGCGTGGTCAGGCTGCGCCTTCATCGCTTCGTACCGCTGCCGGACGGACAGGGGCATTTTGCCCTGACACATAAAGCTGCCGATGACGGCGTTGCTTTCGTCCAGTGCCTGCCGGGTGGCGGTAAGAATCTTTTCAAAGTAAGGCACACTGCCGCCAAAGCCTGCGGTGCCAAACAGGAATATCTGCTTGCCGCGCAGTTGCTGCAAAAATTCCAGCGTGTCGGCATCGGCCTTGCCTTTATCTGTCCAGAAGCCCACATACAGGGTGTCCGCTTCCAGTGCAGCAGCATCCGGTGCGCCGAAATAGCAGCAGTCCTGCTGCGGCAGCTGTTCCCGCAGGGTCTGTGCCAGCAGCCCGGTGTTGCCCGTTCTGCTGCTGAATACAATGGCGTAGCTCATTTTTACCTCCCTCAGAGCAGCAGCAAAGCTGCCCGCTGCTCTTGTGCATACGATATTTACGGCAGTTCCTTTACCGGAAGAGCCTGAAACCATGGAACAGTATAGTACAGCGCCCTGCCAAAATCAAGGGTTGACAATGTTCTCGCCCTTGCCTGCCAGAAAGCTGCGCAGGTTGCCGGTGGTAATGTCCATCAGCCGCTGCAGCGCTTCCTTGGTAGTCCACGCGATATGCGGGGTGAGCACCGCACCCGGCAGACTGCGCAGCCGGCTTTGGGGCGGCAGCGGCTCGGTGGCAAAGGCATCGGCGCCGTAAAAGGCAAGTTTGCCGCTTTCCAGCGCATCGGCTACGGCTTCTTCGTCCACCAGTGCGCCCCGGGCGGTGTTCAGCAGAATGGCACCGGGCTTCATTTTGGCAAGGGCTTCCCGGCTCATCAGCCCGCGGGTTGCCGGGGTTGCCGGGCAGTGCAGGCTGAGCACATCGCTGCGGGCAAGCAGGGTGTCAAAGTCCACGAACTCCACCCCATCGGCGGCGTACTCCGGGCGCACCGTGCGGGTGCACACCAGCACCTCCATGCCAAAAGCCTTTGCAATGTGGGCGGTCTGACGACCGATGCTGCCGTAGCCGTAGATGCCAAAGGTCTTGCCCAGCAGCTCCACCTGCGGCAGCAGACCGTACTCTGCCGGGATGCCCAGCTGCCAGTACCCGGCCTTTACCGCCCGGTCGTACCGCTGGGCGCACTGGCAGATGGCCAGCAGCAGGCTGAAGGTCATCTGCGCCACGCTGTAAGTAGAATACCCCGGCACGTTGGCCACTGCCACCCCATGGCGGCGGCAGGCGTCAAGGTCGATATTATCCGTGCCGGTGGCGATGATGCCCACCCACTTGAGGTTCGGGCACTGCGCCAGCACAGCTTCGTCAATGCGGCACTTGTTGATGAGCACCAGCTCTGCATCCCCGATGCGGGGCGCAATATCGGCGTAGTCGGTGCGCACATAGCTGGTGGTGTCCGGCACCAGTGCCTTTATCCCGGACCAGTCCAAGTCCCCTTCTTCCATCACATAGCTTTCCAGAATCACTGCCTTCATAATTTTTCATTCCCTCTCTGATTTACGTTATTCCGTTTCTTTCAGCGGATAAAGTGCCAGCGCAAGACTGCCGCCGTAGGGGCGGCTGTCCAGCGCGGCATAGCCCTTTGCCAGCAGCAGCGCCAGCTGCACCCTATCTTCCAGCGGCACCCACACCGGCGCGGTGCGGGCGGGCACGCAGCCGGTGCGCAGCAAAAAGCAGGGCGCAAGGCTTTCCAGCGGGCGCAGCGCCCGCAGCCCGAAGCCCTGCCGGAAATACAGCGGCAACAGCGCCGCCGCCGTTTCGGTGCACTCTACCACCGCCCATGCCGTGCCCTTGCGGCGCAGCCGGTCTGCCCGGGCTGCGGCAATTTCCACCAGCCGGGCGGGCAGCTCCTCGCCGGTGCTCACCGGCGGGGTGAGCAGACAGCCGCCTTCCAGCTGCCTGCGTCCCAGCCAGCTGCGCAATGCCGCTGCTGTGGCGGTATCGGCGGTAAGGGGCAGCACCAGCAGCGCCGCCCCAGCTGTGCCCCACGCCTCGCCTGCGGTCAGCATCCGCAGCACCTCGGAGCAGGGACGGTAAAACCCCGCCCCGCCGCAGCGCACCAATGTAAAAAATTCCTCGGCGGAAAGCCGCCGTACCTGCCGCTGACGCGGCGGGTCGCATACTTGGATCATTTGCAGTTCCTCCGTTCTGATGTTCTTTCCATCAGCATACGGAAAACTGCGTGCAAACCGGCGCGAAACAGCGCGCCTTACAGCGCAAAAATCAGTCCAGCGAAACGTCCTCGCTCAGCACCTGCCCAATGGGCTTTGCAATGCACAGGTCGGCAGAGGCATCCGCTCCGGTGGGCTGCATATTGATGACCACCAAGTTGTCACCCCGGAAGTAGCGGATGAGCCCGGCGGCAGGGTACACCACCAGACTGGTGCCGCCGATGATAAGGGTATCGGCATGACGGATGGCATCCACCGCGCCGGACAACACCTCCTCGTCCAAGCCCTCCTCGTAAAGCACCACGTCCGGCTTTACGATGCCGCCGCACTCGGTACAGCGGGGCACGCCGGTGCTGTTTGCGATGAAATCCACATCGTAGAACTTGCCGCAGCGGGTGCAGTAGTTGCGCAGGGTGCTGCCGTGCAGCTCGTACACGGTTTTGCTGCCCGCCGCCTGATGCAGACCATCGATGTTCTGGGTTACCACCGCCCGCAGCTTGCCCTGCTGCTCCAGCTTTGCCAGCCGCAGATGGGCAGCGTTAGGCTTTGCGCCCTTTACGATCAGCTTATCGCGGTAAAAACGGTAGAACTCTTCCGGGTTTTCCTCCCAGAAGGTATGGCTGAGGATGGTTTCGGGCGGGTAGTCGTATTTCTGGTGGTACAGCCCATCCACGCTGCGGAAATCCGGGATGCCGCTTTCCGTAGAAACGCCTGCGCCGCCGAAAAAGACGATGCTGCTGCTTTTTGCAATAATGTCTTCCAGTGCCTTGACCATAGTTGAAACGCCCCTTTCCTCACGGAAGCTTTTGTGTTAAGATAGTATCAGTATAGCACATTCTTGCAGGAAAGGAAGAGGCCGGTTTTGAACGTCTGGTACATCAACAGCATCCTTGGAGCCATCTGTTTAGAGGAGGAGAACGATGCGCTGTGCGGGGTACATTTCTGCCCGGACGGCGCACCGGAGCTGGAGCCGCTGCCCCGCAGGGTGGTGGAAACGCCCCTGTTGCAGGAAGCCGAGGAGCAGCTGAACGAATATTTTGCCGGGGTGCGCCGGGAGTTCGACCTGCCGCTGGCGGCAAAGGGCACGCCCTTTCAGCAGGCGGTATGGGCGCAGCTGCGCAAAATCCCCTACGGGGAGGTGCGCACCTACGGCCAGCTGGCGGCGGCGCTGGGCAAGCCCAAGGCAAGCCGCGCTGTGGGCAGCGCCTGCCACCGCAACCCGCTGTGCATCGTGGTACCGTGCCACCGGGTCATTGGCGCAGACGGCAGCCTGACCGGCTACGCCGAGGGGTTGGAGATCAAGGAATATCTGCTGGAATTGGAGCGATTTTAAGCAATTTATTATAGGGTAACAGCACGTCTGCGGGCGTTCTGTTACCCCATTTTCAAACCTATAAAAATCGAAAAGGCTGCTGCGCATCGTTTGCACAGCAGCCTTTGGTATTTTATGCAGTTTTAAAAGCCCGTGGGCGGGACGTAATAGCTTGGGATCGACCCGCTTCTGGGCGTAGCTGCGGCCTGCTGGCGCAGCGCCGAACGGGTGACCTCTGCCCAGGA
>ERZ1026850.828-NODE-828-length-18101-cov-8.280339_pt1 | contig 18101 bp, 15 predicted proteins | sample MGYA00380155_ERZ1026850 | MGnify/ENA primary metagenome ERZ1026850 (study PRJEB33269, sample SAMEA4719791) | human gut metagenome | biome: human-associated habitat; feature: organic feature; material: feces | place: Cameroon | collected 2013-10 ... | reverse complement strand
AGTGTGCATCCTCGCGGAGCGTTTTTTACTTTACAGGAAAGCAATTTCCTGTAAAAAAAAGACCTGCAAAATAACAGGTCTCTTTTTCTACATCTTCTTTATATACTTTCTTCAGTTTTCTTATAACTGTGTTGTTACGAAAATATCGTAAATTGCCTTGATGGCATTTTCAAAATCAGAATTACTTACTCCGATGATAATATTTAACTCAGATGACCCCTGATCAATCATCTTAACATTGACATTTGCATGTGCCAGTGCTGAGAAGATTCTTCCGGATGTTCCTCTGGTGGAACGCATACCACGTCCTACAACTGCAATCAGGGCAATGTTAGACTCTAATTCTACACTGTCCGGCTTTGCAAGGCGGTGAATTGCCGATACTACTGCCTGTTCTTTGCCTTCGAATTCCGGCTGATGTACAAATACGGTCATGGTATCAATACCGGATGGCATATGTTCAAAGTTAATACCGTTTTCTTCAAATGCAGAAAGCACTTTACGTCCAAAACCAACTTCTGAATTCATCATATCTTTATCAATATTTACAGATACGAAGCCTTTCTTTCCGGCAATACCGGTAATAGTATATTTGGACTGGTGACAGGTTGTTTCCACAATCCATGTTCCTTCATCTTCCGGTGCATTGGTATTACGGATGTTGATTGGAATACCGGCTTTACGAACCGGGAATACTGCGTCTTCATGCAATACGCTTGCTCCCATGTAGGAAAGCTCTCTTAACTCACGGTATGTAATTACTTTAATTGGTTCCGGATTGTCAATAATTCTTGGGTCTGCAATCAGGAAACCGGAAACATCAGTCCAGTTCTCATATGCTGTAGCATGAACAGCCTTTGCAACAATAGAGCCTGTAATGTCAGAGCCGCCTCTGGAGAAGGTCTTAACACTTCCGTCCGGCATGGAACCATAAAATCCTGGAACTACAGCACGTTCAACCTTGGAAAGACGTTTGCTCAACACTTTATCTGTCTTGTCTGCATCAAAGTTACCATCTTTATCAAAGAAAATCACTTCTGCTGCATCCACAAATTCATAGCCTAAATAGTTCGCCATTACAATACCATTTAAATATTCGCCTCTGGAAGCTGCATAATCAGAACCTGCCTTAGCTGCAAAGTTCTTCGCAATTACTTCAAACTCATCTTTCAGAGAAAGCTTTAAGTTCAGTCCGTTAATAATGGAATCATAACGTTCTGCAATCTTTTTTAATTCCTTATCGAAATCCTCATCATTTTCCGCCAGAGCATAACATGCATATAACATATCTGTTACCTTGGTATCTTTGGAATTTCGTTTTCCCGGTGCACTTGGTACAACATAGCGGCGTTCCGGGTCTGATGTGATAATCCTGCCTACTTTTGCAAACTGCGTTGCACTTGCAAGTGAACTTCCACCAAATTTAACTACCTTAATCATCGTCATTTGCTCCTTTACTATCTCATAACTCAAGATTGTATCTTATTTTTCCCCATTTGAAAAGAAGTAAATGTAATTTCCATTTAAAAATTTCAATTTAATTTCTATTCAATTTATGCTTCTTCCTGTTTTTTGGTCTTTAATAGTTTGGTAAAGCAGCTTGCTGCTACCATAACACCTAATACCATCAGAAGAACTGCAACAATGAGCTGCAAACCATCTACTAAGAATACTGCTGTTCCATTCATTACATTGCTTACCAGTGCAATGAATTTCTGAACCAGTGCAGTAAAGGTTACTACCAGCATGCTTACCATTGGTACATACAGTGTCCAGCCGGTACGTCCGGTAGTCTTTAAGAATACAGCCAGTGCAATAAGAACAAGTGCTGCAAGCAACTGGTTTGCGGAACCAAACAGCGGCCATACATTGTTGTATCCACCCAGTGTTAATAAGTATCCAAAGAATAAGGTTACGATTGTTGCAAAATATTTATTAGTTAATACTTTGCGGACACCACCCATTTTTGCAGGGTCTGTTGTATCCTCATAGAATAATTCCTGGAAGGACATTCTTCCGATACGTGCTACAGAATCCAGTGAAGTAAGTGCTAATGCAGATACACACATGGTCATAAATACAGTTGCCACATCATTTGGTACACCTAACATTTCAAGGAAGCCGGCAACACCGGATGAGAAGATTGCAAATGGTGTTCCATCTGGTTTTGTACCATTTACAGCTACTGCACCAACAACGACCAATACGATAATTCCAAGTAATGACTCTACTACCATTGCACCATAACCAACCATAGGCATATCTTTTTCATTGCGGATGGTCTTAGATGATGTCTCAGAAGATACCAGACTGTGGAATCCGGAAACAGCACCGCAGGCAATGGTTACAAATAAGGTCGGGAACAGATAAGATTTGCTTCCGTCTGCTCCGGTTAAAACGAATCCGTTAAATGCATTTAACTGCATTGCAGGATGTGCAACTACTACACCAACAACTGCGCCGATAATCATACCAAGAAGCATAAATGTTGTCATATAATCTCTTGGCTGCATCAAAAGCCACATTGGAAGTACCGATGCTAAGAATAAGTAAATCATGATAATGTAGATCCACATGGTCTTATTGGTATAGATTGGAAGTTTCATACCTACTGCAAACATTACTACGATTAATGCAATTGCAACGATACCTTTTACGATTTCGTTCATCTTTGGTGCTTTCTTTAAGATAATACCAAGGATAACTGCAACACCAATAAATAACATGGAAACGGTTGCTGCTGCACCGTTGGCATATACAGCATTACCATCACCTGCCGGATATGCATTGAAGGTTCCGGCAACCATATCCGTAAATGCTGCGATTACCAAAAGGGTAAATAACCAGCAGAATAACATGAAAAGTTTTCTTCCCATCTTACCGATGTACTTTTCAATAATCATACCCATGGATTTTCCTTCGTTCTTAACTGATGCGTACAGAGCACCGAAGTCCTGTACTGCTCCAAAGAACAATCCACCAACTACTATCCATAAGAATACAGGTACCCATCCGAACACACTGGCCAGGATTGGTCCCGTTACAGGACCTGCACCAGCAATAGATGAGAACTGATGTGAGAATACGGTAAATTTGGATGATGGAACAAAGTCCTCTCCGTCTTCATATTTTACTGCAGGGGTTTCAGCTTTCGGGTCGATTCCCCATTTCTTGGCCAGCCAGCGTCCATAAAGTAAATAACCGGCAGCCAATAATACGATGGCTATTAATACAATAACTAAACCATTCATTTTCAAATTCCTCCTCATATGAATTATTTAATTATTGTTTTTACTCCCTTTTAAATTTAATGTCAAGGTCTAAATTTAATCAATTTTATATTACTTTTTTAATCTATCGATCCATTAGTGGCCGCTTTTTCTCAATATCAGAGTCAAATAAATTACACCGTTCGTTGGGATGGATGTCACATAAAAACAGCAAGAGGAACTGGGAATTTCGGGTTATATCCTGTTTTTTCCGGCAACCGGCGCATATTCGCATCCATGCTCAAATGCGCCTTGCCGGCACTTCCATGTGCCGGCATTGCCAGATACCAAACGAAATTCCATGTCCCTCTAGCTGTTTTTAAAAGACATCACTTCACAACGGACGGTGCAATTTATTTTTTCTGATATAAAAAATATCTACTCTCCGGTGTAATCGTCTAATTCATCTATACACCACAATTAATCATTACTCTGCAATGCATCGTAGCCGGTCTCTCCGGTACGGATTTTCTGGGCGGAGCGAATCTCATAGCTGAAGATTTTGCCATCGCCGACTTCTCCGGTAAAGGCTGCCTTCTGAATGGCTTCGATGGTCTTTTGTTCCCATTCTTCGGAAGATACTACGATTTCAAATTTGATTTTCGGAAGCATCTGCACTGCCACTTCCATGCCCCTGACGATTTCCTTATATCCTCTCTGCACACCGCAGCCCATAACCTGCGATACTGTAATACCGTTGACTCCGATGGCATTTAATGCTGCTTTTACATCTTCGAATTTTTCTTCCCGTACAATTGCATCTATTTTAATCATCATATCTGATTATCTCCTTTTCTATCCTACTGGTCTAATCCATTGAAGCTTGGGTAAGCACTTTCACCGTGCTGGGTTACATCCAGTCCAAGCTGTTCTTCTTTTAAGCTTACACGAAGCGGTGTAAAAATTCTTACCACTGCTACACAAAGCAAAGTACCAACTACTGCAATTACAATAGTAATTAAAATTCCTTCCAGCTGTGCTAAGAAAAGTCGATAATCTCCAAACACCAGACCATCCCATTTTGCAGTACTGTTAATGGATTTCTGTGCAAAAAATCCGGTAGCAATTCCACCCCAGATACCGCCGATTCCATGGCATCCAAATGCATCCAGCGCATCATCAATTTTCAGTTTCTTCTTAATAAGTGCAACTCCGAAGTAACAAATCGGGCTGACCAAAGCTCCGATAATAAATGCTGACCAGATTGGAACAAATCCTGCACCCGGTGTAATTGCTACAAGTCCTACCACAAGTCCGGTGGATGCACCTACCAGGGTTGGCTTTCCTTCTTTCATAACATCTATGAACATCCAGGATAATAAGGCTGATGCTGCAGAAATTGCAGATGTCATAAATGCATGTGCTGCCAGTCCGTCAGCTGCCAGTGCACTTCCTGCGTTAAATCCAAACCAGCCAAACCATAAAAGTGATGCTCCCAATACAACAAACGGGATATTGTGAATACGATAAGTTACCTGCTCATAACCACGTCTTCTTCCAAGTATCATTGCCAGAACCAATGCGCTGATTCCGGAACTGATATGTACCACATCTCCTCCGGCGAAATCAACAGAACCAATCGCTGCTAAAAGTCCGCCTTCTCCCCAGACCATATGTGCCAGTGGATAATATACAACAAAGGACCACAATGCTACAAAGAGAAACAGTGCCTTAAACTTCATTCTTCCTACTAAGGAACCGGTAATCAGTGCCGGTGTAATCATGGCAAACATCATCTGGAATGCACAGAATAAAAGATGCGGAATAGTATCTGCATAAGGACCGGCTTCCCAGCCTACACCATTCAAGGCTATCCAGCGGAAATCTCCGATGATACCTCCATGGTTGCCACCAAATGCAAGGGAATAACCAAATAGTGTCCAAAGCACTACCGACAATCCCATGATTGCCACACATGCCATCATCGTGTTACATACATTCTTTCTTCGTACAAGACCTCCATAGAAAAATGCAAGTCCCGGTGTCATAAAAAACACAAGTGCTGTTGCAATCAGCATAAAGGCTGTATCTCCAGTATTCATATCTAATCCTCCTTCTTTTCACTTGAGAAACTCTTTACGCGAGTAGCGCAACCTCGCGGAGCGTTTTTTACTTTACAGGAAAGCAATTTCCTGTAAAGTAAAAAAAGATGCCAAAAACACGTTTTCGTGTTTTTGACATCTTCGTCTACAACTAGGACTATAGCACTTTTTCATCCCTATTGCAAGGGCATTTTTTAATCAATTAATTACTTTTTAGTTCTTTTGTTAGATTTTTTGTGATATTTCCGGCTGTTTTCTCACCCAAAAGGATGCTTTATTTTATCCATTTATCTGCTTCTTCTTTCAGCCAGGAGTACCACTCTTCCATTCCTTCTCCGGTCTTTGCGGAGATTGGGAATATCTTAAGATTCGGATTCCGTTTCCATGCATACTCCTTTACCTTATCCATATCAAAGTCAAAATATGGCAGCACATCAATTTTATTGATAATAAGTGCATCGCATACGGTAAAGATTAATGGATATTTCAATGGCTTGTCGTGTCCTTCCGGTACGGACAAAATCATTGCATTCTTCACTGCTCCGGTATCAAACTCTGCCGGGCAGACAAGGTTGCCTACATTTTCAAGGATAGCAATATCTACATCCTCAGTGCCAAGCTCCTTCAAACCCTGTCTGGTCATGTCTGCATCCAGATGGCACATACCGCCGGTATGAAGCTGCACAACCTTTGCCTTTGTCTTATCAGCAATCGTCCATGCATCTACATCGGAATCAATATCCGCTTCCATGACTCCTACCCGGTAGTCCTTTAACAGCTCATTGACCGTTGGCACCAGGGTAGAAGTCTTGCCACTTCCCGGTGAAGACATCAGATTTAAGAGAAATGTTTTCTCTCCCTTTAACTGTTCTCTTAAGCTGGCAGCATCCTTGTCATTGTTTTCAAATATACTTCTTTTTACTTCAATTACTTTCATTTCCAGTTCCTCAATTATATCTTATTTTACATCTGCTCTTGCCAGTGCATCTTTATAATACTTGAAGTCTGTAAATACTTCGTTGGTATACGGATTCTTCTTGTTCTTTACAGATTTGTAAATGATATATCCCAATGCAATGGCATTTACAATCAGTGCCAGTGCGCTGACGATGGTCATTGCGGTCGGATCTGCGTTGTTAGAAGTTCCTGCTACAATGCCGTTTACCGTTCCGTCTGCATACTGTCTGGAAATGGTTGCCCATGGATAATAGGTTGTTCCATCGGCAGTAGTCTCCTGAAACAGTGGAAAAATCTGGGCAAACATACACCAGATTGCCAGTGTATTTGCACGGTTCATAATCCAGCCACCCTTGTTCCAGATTAATGCTGCAATAGTAGGTGCTAAAAGCAGTGCTACACCACAGAACCAGGAGTGGGTTGGCAGACAATTGTAGGTATAAGCGAAGTTCCAGATATCATATACTACAATGTAAACCCAGATCATATCCGGCCAGATCATATCTTTCTTGTCTTTGGAGGAATATACTTTCCACCAGCCTGTCATACAAAGGATATTTAAGATTCCTGCGATTCCGTTCATTACGTTGTGCCAGCCACCATAGAGCCATACATCTTCGGAAGATAACCACCAGGAATACCAGCCGTTGATTGCGGATTCGAAATCACTGGCTACTGCAATCAAAATATTAATTGCTACGATTACAAATGGGAATGCGCGGAACCACTGTTTCTTTCCAATACCCCATTCATACTTAATCATCATAAAGCCGATACATCCAGCAAGTGCTGCATACAGTTTTGCGTAATGGAACCATCCATTCATATAAAGATGTGTCTGGTTATTTACTGCCCATTCTACGCCCTGTCCTGCGCATACTGCAATTACAATAAAGTAAACGGTAAGTGCCAGCGGAATAATTCCAAACATCATAAGTCCACCAAACTTGGTTCTTCTTGCAAACTCATTTAATAAAATAAGTCCGGCCAAGACTGCCAGCATGGCAATCCATTGATAAATTCCATTTCCTCCATAAACATGAAACAACATTTTAACCCCTTCTTTCTTTGATAAATAATTTATCGGAAAGCCTGCCTCAGCATGCCTCCATCTCTTTGATACTGCATTCATTTCCCGTCAGCAGATATGTATCATCACTCTTACAGTACGGACATTGTCTGCCAAATTTTACGGTTGGATAAGTCTTTTTGCAATTCTCACACACGGTTACCGCTGGAAGCGTCTCGATACGCAATTCCGATTCCGATAACAGGTCCGATTTCTTCCGGTAATAGTCCCAGCAGTCTAAAAGGTATTCCGGGACAATTCCGCTGACCTCTCCAATTTCCAGCGTAACAGAGCCTATCTTCGTTACTTCATTTTCTTCTGCTACTTCCTTTAATGTTTTGGAAATATGAATGATAATTCCCAGTTCATGCATACACTCACATCCTGCTTTTTATTTCTTCCTGCCTTTGAATTTAATCTTAATCTCACGCTTTAACATATATGGGAAGATTGCCTTTAACTTGTCTTCTGATTTTACCATGCGGCTTGCATCCGGCAGGTCACGGCTTAAGTGGATGGCATCAAATTCGCACTTCGTTGTACAGATTCCACAGCCGATACACTTATTCGGGTCAACAACGGTAGCACCACAGCCTAAGCAGCGGTTTGCTTCCTTCTGTACCTGCTCCTCGGTAAAGGTGCTTCGTAAATCACGGAAGGTATGCTTTGCATCTCCAGCCTTATGTCCCGGCACCTGACGTTTTGCATTATCAAAGGTCTCAACTTTAATATTGTCTTTATCCAGCTCAATGAACTGTCTTCTGTTACGTCCCAAAGTAAGGCTCTGTCCTTCATGAACAAAGCGGTGAATGGATACGCAGCCTTCTTTTCCTGCTGCAATGGCATCAATGGCAAATCTTGGACCGGTATAGTTATCTCCACCGGTAAAGATATCCGGCTCTGCGGTCTGATAAGTTACCGGGTCTGCCTTTAAGGTTCCGTTCGGATTAAATTCCACCTTGGTTCCTTCTAATAAAGCGCCCCACTTAATAGACTGTCCGATGGATAATAATACCTGGTCACAAGGAACGGTTAATAATTCTTCTTCGTCATATTTTGGTGCAAACCGTTTATTCTCATCCAGTACAGAGATACATTTCTTGAATACCACTGCGGTTACTTTACCATTCTCGGTAAGAATTTCCTTCGGTCCCCAGGAATTATTTACCACAATGCCCTCTTCTTCTGCCTCTGCCACTTCATCATCGGCTGCCGGCATAATGTCTCTTGACTCCAGACAGAACATGGATACATCGGAAGATCCGGTACGAAGTGCGGTTCTTGCAACGTCTACTGCTACATTTCCTCCACCGATTACTACGGTCTTGCCGGATAATTTCACGCCTTCTTCATTTAAATTGACACGACGTAAGAAGTCTACTCCGGTTTCTACGCCTACGGCGTCTTCGCCCGGTACTCCGGTCATACGTCCGCCCTGTGCACCAATTGCTATGTAAAATGCTTTATACCCCTGTTCACGCAGCTGTGCTATGGTAATGTCCTCGCCAACTTCTACGCCGCACTTGAATTCTACCCCCATCTCGCGCAGCACATCGATTTCTGCATTGATCACATCTTTTTCCAGACGGAAAGATGGAATACCATTCATCAGCATACCACCCGGTCTTTTTTCTTTTTCAAATACAGTAACCGGATAACCCATTTTCTTTAAATAGAATGCGGCTGACATTCCTGCCGGTCCTGCTCCGATTACTGCTACCTTCTCCTCAAAAGGCTTTCCGGAATAATTCAACATTGGTGGAATATAACGATTCTCTGCATGGAGCTCCTGTTCCGCAATGAATTTCTTGATTTCATCAATGGCTACTGCCTGGTCAATGGTTCCCCTGGTACATGCATCTTCGCAGCGGCGGTTACAGATTGCTCCACATACTGCCGGGAACGGATTCTCCGTCTTAATCAGCTTCAATGCATCCAGATATCTTCCCTGGGATGCCATTTTAATATATCCCTGTACCGGAAGATGTGCCGGACATGCTGTCTTACATGGTGCGGTACCGGTGTCATAACAGTTAATCTGGTTATCATCCCTGTAATTCGGATTCCATTTTTCCGGTCCCCACTTGGTGGTATCCGGAAGCTCCTGCTGCGGATAGGTAATATGTCCGCCATCTTTGGTGCATAATTTCTGTCCGAGCTTTGCTGCACCAGCCGGACAGTACTCTACACATCTTCCGCAGGCTACACATTTCTCCGGCTCTACGCTGGCACGGTATGCGGAGCGTGACATATTCGGTGTGTTGAAAAGCTGGGATGTACGCAGTGCATTACATACACCGACTGCACAGTTGCAGATTGCAAAGATTTTATCTTCACCATCAATGTTGGTAATCTGATGGACATAGCCATTATCCTCTGCACGCTGCAGAATCTCCATTACTTCATCATAATCTATGTAACGTCCTTTGCCGGTCTCTACCAGATAATCAGCCATATCACCGACACCAATACATAAATCATCCTCCAGGTCTCCGGTTCCCTCCCCACGGATTCGCTGCTGCCGTCTGCAGGAACAGGCTCCTACTGCATATTTATCATATTTATTGAGCCAGTGGGAAATATGCTCCACGCTTGCCGACTGCTGGTTTGCCGGGATTGCTTTCTCTACCGGAATAACATGCATTCCGATTCCTGCTCCACCCAGAGGAACCATCGGTGTTACTTTCTCCAGTGGAAGTCTCGCCATCTGCTCAAAGAAATCTGCGATTTCGGTATGCTCTTCCACCTGCTCTTTGTTCATTACCATGAATTCTGCGCATCCCGGTACGAACATTGGAAGTACATACTGTTTGTGATGGTCTTCGTTCTCCCAGTTGTACTCAATGACTCCGATGACACTCATTTCTTCTAAGAGTTCTTCGGTCCGCTCTACGCTCTTCTTACATTTCTTTGCTACTTCTGCTGCGGTAGCCGGTACTCTGACTTTCATTGCCAGTGCAACTTCTGCCATTTCATCCGTCACTACACTTGCTAAGCCCCAGTATTCCGGGTCATTTTCCGTAACTTTTACTCCGATTCGGTCTGTAATCTTCTGACCAAGTTTCAGAATCAATTCTCTTGGTTCTGCCATGTGCCCCTCCTTTGTATGATACCTGTATTGCTCCCCTCACAGGTTGTTTTTTGCCGTGATTCATCACAGTATTTGTATATATTATACAATATTCGGTTATTTTTATCAATAATTATCACACTTTTCACAATGGTTCTTCATAAAAAGAAACTGTGTCTTGTGAATTTTATACACAAAACACAGTTTCCTCTCGATGCTTATTTTCTCACTATATGAAACTCAGTTTTCAAAATCAGTTTCCAAAATTCTTATTTTCTATTAATCCAGTGGAATCAGTTTTTCTTTTCCACCCATATATGGCTGCAATGCCTTTGGAATATTTACGCTTCCGTCCGCATTGAGGTTGTTCTCTAAGAACGCAATCAGCATACGAGGTGGTGCAACTACAGTATTATTTAAGGTATGTGCGAAATATTTATTTCCATCCTTGCCTTTGACACGGATTTTCAGTCTTCTTGCCTGTGCATCGCCTAAGTTAGAGCAGCTTCCTACTTCGAAGTATTTCTTCTGACGTGGAGACCATGCTTCTACGTCACAGGATTTCACTTTCAGGTCTGCCAAGTCTCCGGAACAGCACTCAAGGGTACGTACCGGAATATCTAAGCTGCGGAACAAATCTACGGTATTCTTCCAGAGCTTGTCATACCACTCTTTGGACTCTTCCGGCTTACATACAACAATCATTTCCTGCTTTTCAAACTGATGGATACGATATACACCACGTTCTTCAATACCATGTGCTCCTTTTTCTTTACGGAAACACGGAGAGTAGCTGGTCAGGGTATATGGAAGCTTTTCTTCATCATTGATGGTATCAATGAATTTACCAATCATGGAATGCTCAGAAGTACCAATCAGATACAAATCCTCGCCTTCTATTTTATACATCATGGCATCCATTTCATCAAAACTCATAACACCGGTTACAACATTGCTCCGAATCATAAATGGTGGTACACAGTATGTGAATCCACGATCAATCATGAAATCTCTTGCATAAGAAATAACTGCAGAATGTACTCTTGCAATGTCTCCCATCAGATAGTAGAAGCCATTTCCCGCAACTTTTCCGGCTGCATCCAGATCAATACCATGGAAACGATCCATGATATCAGTATGATACGGAATTTCAAAATCCGGAACAACCGGCTCACCAAATTTTTCAATTTCTACGTTACAGGAATCATCTTTTCCAATCGGAACGGATGGGTCAATAATGTTTGGAATTGTCATCATAATCTTTGTAATCTTTTCCTGTAAATCTTTTTCCTGCTCTTCCAACTCTGCAAGGCGGGCTGCATCTTTGCTTACCTGCTCTTTTAATGCCATGGCTTCGTCTTTCTTGCCCTGTCCCATCAATGCACCAATCTGCTTGGAAATACTGTTACGGTTTGCACGTAATGCATCTGCTTCCTGCTGTGCACTTCTTGCCTGCTCATCTAACTCAATTACCTCGTCTACCAGTGGCAATTTGTGATCCTGGAATTTCTTCTTAATGTTCTCTTTTACGATGTCCGGATTTTCCCGTAAGAATTTTAAATCAATCATCTTTGTTCTCCTTCTTTGATATCATGTGCTTTTTTTGAAAATTTTATAGGATTGATTCGTAAGCATGCGATTTTTACTTTACAGGAAAGCAATTTCCTGTAAAGTAAAAAATGCCTTCCATCCCATGCATTTTCATACATGGGACGAAAGGCTTATCTACCGTTCCGCGTTGCCACCCATTTTGCCGCATCTCTTTTTACGTCTTCTCTTCTTTGCCTGCGACCACTTCATTGCGTATCATAAGGGGTACGAACCCGTGGCTTTCACCACCAGCCTCCGAAAGTGGACCAATTGCTTCCTAATACCGGCTCACACCAGCCGCCGGCTCTCTGAATTATTCCGTCAATCTTAGCTTTCGTCAAACGCTGTTTTTACTCTGTTCTCTATTATAGCGCGGGGATTGGATTTACGCAAGGGGATTCTATAATCCTCTGATTATATTTAAGTAATCCTGGCGTTGGTCAACAACAGCATAGATTATAACCCTTTTATTTTCTTCATCTATCTTATAGAAAACCAGATTTTTTTCCAATATCAACACCCGATACCCTTGTCTTTTCAATACCAGATAATGCGGTTCTCCCCCCTTTAATGGATGAACTGCCAAATCAAGAATATTCTGTTCCAGTTCTTCTAATTTTTCCAGTGCAACCTTATTACCAAAATTTTCGGCTATATACAATACGATTTTTCTAATCTGCGCATCTGCCGTTTCTGTACGAACAACTTCATATTTCAATAATTCTATTCCTCCCCAAGCATTTGTCTTAAATCATCAAATGTTTCACGAACCGGTGCTACTCTACCATTCTTTACATCATCTTCCGCTTCTGTAAGAATTTCCAAAAGTTCTATTCTTGACTTCATTCTTTTATATTCCTCATACGAAAGAGAAACTGTATCACCACGACCGTTTACTGTGATAATAACCGCTTCATTTTCTTCTCTGCATTGTTTTGAAATTTCACTATAATGATTTCTTAAATCTGCAGATGGTCGTATTGTTTCCTGTAATGCATGCATAAAAAACACCTCCGCCTATATTATAGTCACATCATATCATAATTTGACTATGTCATCAAGTTTTCCATTCGTAAAGTGACCGTAAAGTGAAATTTTTAATCGTAAAGTGACCTCCATTTAGGAATTCATTACTTTTTTAATCCTGCCTATTATATAACAAAGACTGCAGGTCACAAAACTTGATATAAAAAGTGAGAAAGCAAAATTATCTATGTTTCCTACTCCTGCCAGATAAATAAAATACTGGCATAGCACAACAATCGGAAAATGAATAATGTAAAATCCATAGGACAATCCTGCACAATATCTGCCGATTGTATTACTGTAATCCAGATAGGTTTTTCCAAGACAAATCAATGTCAGAAGCCCTGCTACAAAAGAAATATAATTACAGATATTATTTAGCAATCTATAGTCTTCCACATACACAAATAAAATAACATTCATTGTTGAAGCGAAAACAAATACCACCATAAAAAGCCATTTTTGTTTCATTAGTCTGTCAATAAAATCCTGTCTGCTAAACAAATAATATCCCAGCAGATACAGGCAAAAATAGGTTGGAATTTTCTTACCCCATAAGAAAATATCAAAGAACGCAATTGCCAAAATAACAATCACACAATTGGCAATAAACATAGTCTTTTTATTCTTCTCCGCCAAATAATCAATTGCCCGAATCACACCACAACCTACGAATGAAAAAATAAGCAATACAAGCAGAAACCAAAAATGTCCCAGCGTAAAGCCTCCATCATATCCTGTAAAATCCGTAAATTTCGTAAAAAATACGAAATAGTGCTCAAAATAATTTACATGATATGCGTTATGGAATTTATCTGCAATAAAACTTAATGCAGGACAAATTATTACAATGCCCAACAGCAATGGCAGCCCTAATCTTTTAAATCTTTCCCTGATAAACTCCATGTAGCTTCTTTGTTTCAAGGAAAAGGCAGCAGATATTCCGGCAAGTAAAAACAGGAACGTCATAAACCAGGGTGACATAAATACTACTATGGATGCAATTGGATTAACTCTTTCAAAAAATATATAGTTTGCTTCTCCCCAGGAATTATAAGCCATTGCCAAATGATATATCAGCACCAGTGAAACAATGATTGTTCTCAAATTATCTATATAATTAATCCGTGCTTTCATCCTATCATCCTATTTCCTCTGTAATCAGTTCCACCCATGCAACCGAAAAGCCTGCATTTGCTGCAACATGCTGTGATGCAAGATTCGAAAAGCTCGTTCCGTAGTATGGTACAATTCCCTTTTGCAGAATATCATGTTTCAATATAGAAACAAGTCCGGAAGCAATCTGCCGTCCTTCAAATTTCTTATTCACATTGATTCCAATCTGCCAGAAAGATGGGCTGTCGGCACTGGCACCAGCCATCCCGACTATCTCATGATTTACAATTGCTGCAACTGCCAGCATATCCGGAGATTTTTCATCAAAGCAGAAGGCTTCGTCAAATCTGTCATCACCTTTAAATGCAAGGATTTCCTCCTGATTATATTTTCTAATTTCAATTCCATTCATTTTACAAATCTCATCATTTCGGGGAATAAAAAACGGGTGAGCCGTCTTAATCCGATAGCCTTCCTCCTTTAAAAGATTATCGATTTCCCGGAAATTTGCAACATCCATAAACCAGCTTCCTGAATTATGATAAAATTTCTGCCGGCATTTATCTATCACCTGTTTTTTCCCGGTAAATACGATTTTTCCATTTATCACAACTGCCTTTAAAATGCAGTCATCTGCTTCTTCAAATTGCCTTCTTCCCTCCAGCAGCTTATATTCTGTAAAATGATTTTCCCTGTCCTTCATCTCTGAAACCGGACAGCAATAATCTATTGCCAGCTGCTGATACAATTTTTCTTTTATCTCATCCATGCAAATACCTCCTTGCTAAGATAAGCTAATCATCCATTTGCGTCTTCTGAAAATAACCAGTGACACCAGTAGTCTGAAAATTTCTTCTGTGGTAAGCAATGCATATACACCTACAATTCCCCATTTTAATACATATGCCGCAAGAAAACAAAGTGGAATTCCGATACACCAGGTGCCGATAATATCAATCAGCATTATAATTCTGGTATTACCGCCGCTTCTTATGATGCCTCCACCAAGAATCATATTTTCCACTTTAATTGGTGCATACAAAGCAAAGACAATAAGAAGAATTTTTCCAAGCTCCTTTACATTATCATCCACACGATACAATCCGGTATATACTCCTGCGAACAGGATGAGAAATGCTGCCACAATAACAGAGCCTATCAGCCCGGCATACATGATTTTCTTTGATTCTGTGTAAGCTTCCTCATACTCTTTCTTTCCCAGTCTTTTCCCCACCATGACTCCAGCCGCCGCTGACAAACCACTCAATGCGCCTACAATAAGTCCCTGTATCGGACAGGTAAGCGTATAAGCTGCGAGATTTGATGTTCCAAGATGACCATATACCGCAGATTCCACATTCTGTCCAAGGCTCCATAAAAATTCACTGATTAAGATTGGCATAATCATAATAAAGTAGGCACCAACAGTGATTTTCTTAAAGTGCAATGATAATACCGGTTTATCTCCATCTTTTTTGATGCAAATGAGAAATCCAAGAACGATAAGTACCAAATTAAACAACTGTGAAACAAAGGTTGCGATTGCTGCACCTTTTATTCCCATTGGTGTTAATCCTATTTTGCCAAATATCAGAATATAATTCAGGCCTGTATTTACCGCTACTGCACCAAGACTTGCCAAAAACGGTATCGTCGCATGCTCTTTGCAACGCAGCCAGGCAGATAAAACCATACTGATTGCCATTGGAATATAGGAAAACGCAACAATCTGGAAATATACTGTTCCTGCATTTATAATATTTATATCTTTTGTATATAATCTAAGAATCTGTGCCGGAAAAATTCCCGATGCAAATAAAAACAGGGCTGCGATTGCAACTCCACAAATCAGGCTTACCCAAAAACTGCACCACGCCTCTTTCTCATCTTTTGCTCCAATAAACTGCGCAATCAATATTCCTGCCACTGTACTTACTGCGCCAATCACTACAGAAAAAATCAGAGAATAATTTCCACACAATCCAACTGCTGAGATATTTATCTCGCCCAACTGACCAATCATTATCTGGTCAATGATGGAAAAGGATGCCTGCAGCATACTTTGCAGGGTTACCGGGATTGCTATTTTACATAATGATTTCATAAATTTTGACATAATAATTTCCTCGTACTTTCCCTTTTTATAAGCTCTACAGGAAGAACAATTCCTGCTTCGCAGTTTTTGCCATCACGCATTGCTTCGATACATTCAATTGCCGTTTTTGCCCTGAGTGCAGCATCCTGATGAATTGTCGTCAGTGCCGGATTACTTTCCCGGCTTGCCATATTGTCATCAAATCCTATTATCTGCATATCTTCCGGAATCCGGATTCCTTTTCCCTGCAAAAAACGCATAAATTCCAGTGCATAATAATCAGACACTGCAAAAATTGCAGTAATCTTCCTCTCTAAAAGTTCAGAAAATTTTTCCTGATAAAATTCTAGTCTTTCTTTTTCCCTGTCTGGAATCTGCCAGATTAATGTCTCGCCCGGTTCAAAGGCTTTGCGAAATCCTTCAATACGTTCCTTGTCCATACAGATAAAATTATCCGCTATGCACAATGCTTTTTTATGCCCCAGCTCTTTCAAATATTTTCCTGCCTGACAGCCTCCGTCGTAGTGGTCAATTACCAGATTAACAACCTTTGAACAACTTTCAAAGTATCCATCATACACCACAAAGGATATCCGCATCTGATTTCTGAGCATTTCATAATCCGCTTCACAAAAACCCATCAGAATTAACCCGTCCATATTCCACATGGAAGCGAAAACCGGAATCTCATTGATGTCCGATGTTGTTTTTATCATCAGGAAATATCCCTTTTCATTTACTTCATGGGAAAGTGCATTTAAGGATGACATCACAAATCCATCCTCTAATACCCTGCCTTCATACTTTATACCATCATTTACCACTACCCCGATGATTCTTGAATTATTTCTGGCAAGCAAAATGCCTGCCATATTAGGGATGTACCCTGTCCTTTCCAGTTCCTGTTGTACTCTTTTTACCGTTTCATCCGAAATCTTACCGGTTTTGCCATGAATCACTTTGGATACTGTTGCTGTGCTAAGTCCTAATGCATCTGCAATATCCGCAATCCGAACCCTGCTTTGTTCCATATCCTGTCTCCTCTTTGTTTTTCTAACATTATGGTATAGCAGGAAAGCTTGTATTTGCAAGGGTTAAACGCATAACCCATAACAAATTTTGGAAGGGATTTTTGTTACTTTTTACCATATTAATCTTTATCGTTCAGTGCTTTTTACGGCTGCCTGACAACGAAAAAGTCGCCTAAACCTGATATGTCCACGGTCTAAGCGATTTTTCCTTCTTACAAATTTTATAGTTTTTATATCAAAATACTTTGTTGCTGAAAAATATGATGAATGTATGGTTAATCGATAACGGTGACATCTTTATCCCACAAAAACTCTCTATGTCCATTCCAATCAACCCCATAAAAGGTAGCCGCCTCTGTATCATTTTCAAAAACTTCTAATACATCAAACTCGGTTCCATAATCCGTCAAAATAAAATCGTGATACTCTTTGTCACTTGGCTGGTCTGTTAAATATGCCCCATTTTCACTTGTAACCTTCACCCGAAACAGCACTGGTTTCTCTGTCTCCGTCTCCGTCACAGCCTCGGTCTCTGTCACGATCTCATTTTCTGCCTTTGCCTCCGTTGCGAATTCGCTCTCTGTCTCAGTTGTGACAACTGCTTCGGTCACTTCTGTGTTGCTCTGATTTGCCTGCTCTTTCGTGCTGCCGCAGGCTGTAACTGATATTGCCATAAGAATCGTCAATACTCCTGTCATAACTTTTTCCGCTATTGCTGTTGAAATCTTTCTGTTTTTCATAAATGTCCGCCTTTCCTGTTTATCTTCCTTTTAACATTTGAACTGTTCTCTATTTTAGTACATATATTTACTAAAATCAATAGTAAACATCTTTAT
>ERZ1026850.825-NODE-825-length-18158-cov-8.638844_pt1 | contig 18158 bp, 12 predicted proteins | sample MGYA00380155_ERZ1026850 | MGnify/ENA primary metagenome ERZ1026850 (study PRJEB33269, sample SAMEA4719791) | human gut metagenome | biome: human-associated habitat; feature: organic feature; material: feces | place: Cameroon | collected 2013-10 ... | reverse complement strand
GAAATAAAAAAAGGAGAGGAAATATGGGAAAAAACCGAAAAAAAAGATGTCTGGCATTTTTGATGGCATTGGCTATGGTGACAGGCTTATTTATGGGAGATACTGCCGGACTACTGGTAAAGGCAGAGGATACGCCGGCATCCGTTCAAATAGGAACTACAACATTAGAGACAGGCTGGTATGTGAAGGCGGTGTCGACACCGGGACCAGCTGCAAGGTATCGTGGCGTCGATAAAGTAGGGGAAGAACCGGAAAGTGGTGGTTATATTTATTTTGATAAAGATACGGCAACCATGACTGTATATAATGATATGGAGATTGCTACTTCCGGACCGAATCCGGTGACAGTAACAGGCGGAAACTTAACAATTTCCGGAGCAGGAAATTTTACTGTAGAAGGAACTTCTCCTGCATTTCTGTTAGCCGGAACCGGTGCTGCCGTTGTCACAAAGGATTTTACCGGAAATTTCAAGGTAACAAGTAATAGTAATGTAATAAACGGTGGCAGCAGATTTGAGATAGATACAACCGGTGATATTACACTGGAAACTGCATCAACGTCTTCAGAGCCAATTGCTATGGTCAGTGGAGTGGTTGACTTAAGTGGAAAGAAAGTTACGATAACCGCACCATGTGGTATGATTGCCAGTGGAGTATCCACACTGAACCTGACACAGACAGAAGGAGACCTTGCATTAAGTTCTGCATCTGATTATTATCCAATTTTCAATGCAGAAAATGTTACCCTGAAAAATACCGGTGGAAAAGTAAAACTGGAAAATACCAGCACAGGGGAGTTGACTGACAGTAATCTTACGATTGAAGCTGCAGGAGATATTTCTTTAAAATCAGCGAAGGGAATAACAGGCAAGAGTAATGCACAGGTGAGCTTAACTTCAACCAATGGGGATGTTACAATTGAACAGACCGCAAACCTTGTCATGCAAGATGGTAAGCTGACGATTCGGGCATTGGCAGGAGCAGTAAGCATTTCAACTAATGCGACTGTACCGATGTTTATGGCAGAACTTGATATAAAGGCAAAGAATGATGTAACACTGAAACAGAATGGAACAACAGATTCATCACTTACCTGGGGCGGAGCCGGTGGAAGTATTGAGAGTACCGATGGGAATATTACAATAGAACAGAAAAGCAGCACATATGTGATTTCAACTTTGAATGCAGTCAGCCTGAATGCAGGTGGAACGGTTACGGTAAAGAGAAATACGGAAGGAACAGCGTTAGCTTCCATGGTGAACGGGATTCCGACAACAGGTGTAATCCAGCTTGTAGACGGCACAAAGAAAGGAACCATCGTAGATGGAACTATATATACTGCCAGCGGATGTACACATCCAAAGCGTATCAATGGAAAATGTGTTGTTTGTGCTGACCAGGAGCCGGTGGCTTCCATTATAGATGCCAGTGGAAATGAAGCAAATTATAACAGTCTGTCCGAGGCATTCCGCAATGCCAATGCAGACAATACGGTAAAATTATTGATGGATTATAAAAACAGCAGTGAAGCAATTGATTTATCCTCTGTATATAAGGCTGTAAATCTTGATTTAAATGGGAAGAGTTTAACATTAGATGCATTTAATATCATGAATCACTTAAGCGTTTCCAATGGAAAGCTTAACCTGAGTACGCTCAATGATGCAAATACTAGTCTTTCTGATAAATGTACATTAGAAAATGTGGAAGCGGATATCCATGACATAAGTTGGACTGCAAATGGTGGTCTGGAATTAAAGAACAGTACACTTCATGTAGGTTCACAGGCATCTCCTTGCTCATTCTTTGTAGAAATGATTACAATAGCACCGGATGACGATTCTGTAATCACAGTAGAAAACATGATAAGTGGTCTGACAAACTATAAAAATGTACCAGCAATGGAACAGGCATTGGACAAATTAATTCCTTTCGGATATTCAGTTTTTGTTGATACTGATATTACAGTACTGGATGAATCCGGAAGACGTGCCCTAAATCTGGTACTTCGTAATAAGAAGCTGGCAGAAGCGGACATTACTTTAAGCCCGGCTACCTTTGTCTATGATGGCACAGGAAAAGAGCCGGCTGTAACCGTAACGTATGATGGAATGACGTTAACGGAAGGAAGGGATTTTACGGTTATTTATGTTGACAATATTGAAGTGGGCGATACAGCTGCAGCAATTATTAGTGGTTCCCGTTTCTCAGACCGTGTAACAAAATATTTCAGCATTACCAAAGCGCATCGTGGAGCACCGACAGGACTTACCGCAGTAGCAGAGACTATTGATGGCAGAAACGATGGAAAGATTCGTGGCGTGAATGCGGAAATGGAATACAGTATTGATGGAACTGCCTATACTGCAATTACAGAAAATGAATTGACCGGACTTGCCGATGGAACCTATCTGGTACGTTATCAGGAAACACGTAATTATTATGCATCTTCTGCAACACAGATTGTAGTAGAAAAAGGACTTCCTTCTTCCGACAGCTTAAACCCGTCAAACCCGGGCGGCGGAAATAATCCGGAAAATACACCAGGTGGAAGCACGCCAAATGAAAATAATAATGGAACTACACCAAACGAAAGCACACCAAATGGAAATAATAATGGAACGACATTAACCGCCGGAAGTAATGTTGTTACAACATTGCCGGGCGCATCTTTGGTACAGACACCTGCAGCAACAACGTCTGATAGCAGCACACAGGTTAAAACCGGAGATGACAACCAGATATTCCTGTATCTTCTTGTACTGATTGCGGCAGCAGGAGTGGCTGCGGGAGCATATGGCAGATTAAATGCAGGACGCCGCATGAAATAAGTAAAAAAGATATATTTCGAAAATAGAAAAGGCATGAGATGAAAAATAAAAATGCTGTACTTTCAGAAATGGGAGTGCAGCATTTTTCTGTTGCAAAGAACATAAGGACGCGGTAAAATGTAGCGTAGTCAAAGAAGAGGAGATAGAAGATGCTGACACAGTTTTCAAGAACCGAACTATTGCTTGGAAAAGAAGCAATGGAAAAATTAAAGAATGCAAAGGTTGCAGTATTCGGAATCGGCGGAGTAGGTGGATATGTCTGCGAAGCACTGGTAAGAAGCGGAGTTGGAGCTTTTGATCTGATTGATGATGACAAGGTATGTCTGACGAATCTCAACCGTCAGATTATTGCAACCAGAAAGACCGTTGGAAAATATAAAACAGACGTCATGAAAGACCGTATTTTAGAGATTAATCCGGATGCCAGGGTAGAAGTGCATAAATGCTTTTTCCTGCCGGAAAATGCGGATGAATTTCCTTTTGAAGAGTATGATTATATCGTAGATGCAGTAGATACGGTAACAGCGAAGATTTCACTGGTTATGAAGGCACAGGAGATGAATGTACCGATTATCAGCAGTATGGGAGCTGGAAATAAGTTAGATGCCAGTCAGTTCCGTGTGGCAGATATTTATAAGACAAAGGTATGCCCACTGGCAAAAGTAATGCGCCGTGAGTTAAAGAAACGTGGCGTAAAGAAGCTTAAGGTAGTTTATTCCGAAGAGCAGCCAACCAGACCAGTCGAAGATATGGCAATCAGCTGTAGAACCAACTGTATCTGTCCGCCGGGAGCAGCTCATAAATGTACGGAGCGGCGTGATATTCCGGGCAGTGTGGCATTTGTGCCATCTGTCGCCGGACTGATTATCGCAGGTGAAGTAGTAAAGGATCTGGCAGCAAAATAAGAAACAGATAAAGAAAACCGGATGTGGAATCACATCCGGTTTTCCGTTTCTATTGATTTCCTTATCAGGAAAATTATTTCTGAGGACCAGCAGAAACAAGAGCTTTACCAGCTTCGTTTCCTTCGTATTTAGCAAAGTTCTTGATGAATCTGTCAGCAAGATCTAATGCTTTTGTCTCCCATTCAGAAGCATCTGCGTAAGTATCACGAGGATCTAAGATGCCTGAATCAACACCTGGAAGCTCGGTAGGAACTTCAAAGTTGAAGAATGGAATCTGTTTTGTAGGAGCACTTAAGATAGCTCCGCTTAAGATAGCATCGATGATACCACGGGTATCTTTGATGGAGATACGTTTTCCGGTTCCGTTCCATCCTGTATTTACGAGGTAAGCCTTAGCTCCGCTCTTTTCCATTTTCTTAACAAGCTCTGCAGCGTATTTTGTAGGATGCAGCTCTAAGAAAGCCTGTCCGAAACATGCTGAGAAAGTAGGTGTAGGCTCTGTGATTCCACGCTCTGTACCAGCAAGTTTTGCTGTAAATCCAGACAGGAAGTAGTACTGGGTCTGCTCTGGAGTTAAGATAGATACTGGAGGCAGTACTCCGAATGCATCTGCGGAAAGGAAGATAACATTCTTAGCTGCTGGAGCAGAAGAAATCGGGCGGACAATGTTCTCAATGTGGTTGATTGGGTAAGATACACGGGTGTTCTCTGTTACGCTCTTATCAGCGAAGTCGATTTTTCCGTTAGCATCTAATGTTACGTTCTCAAGAAGAGCGTCACGTCTGATTGCATTGTAGATATCCGGCTCGGAATCTTTGTCAAGGTCGATAACCTTAGCGTAGCATCCACCTTCGAAGTTGAATACGCCGTTGTCATCCCAACCATGCTCGTCATCACCGATTAAGAGACGCTTAGGATCGGTTGAAAGGGTTGTCTTACCTGTTCCGGAAAGTCCGAAGAAGATAGCGGTGTTTTCACCGTTCATATCTGTGTTAGCAGAGCAGTGCATGGAAGCGATGCCCTTTAATGGCAGATAGTAGTTCATCATAGAGAACATACCTTTTTTCATTTCTCCGCCGTACCATGTATTAACGATAACCTGCTCACGGCTTGTAATGTTGAACATTACTGCTGTCTCAGAGTTTAATCCTAATTCTTTGTAGTTTTCAACTTTTGCTTTAGAAGCATTGTAAACGATGAAGTCCGGCTCAAAGTTCTTTAATTCTTCTTCAGTAGGCTGGATGAACATATTTGTTACGAAATGTGCCTGCCAAGCTACTTCTACGATGAAACGGATAGCCATACGGGTATCTTTGTTAGCACCACAGAAAGCATCTACTACATAAAGTTTTTTGTTAGAAAGTTCTTTGATAGCGATGTCTTTTACAGCACTCCATGCTTCCTCAGATGCTGGATGGTTGTCGTTCTTATATTCATCAGATGTCCACCATACAGTGTCTTTGGAGTTCTTGTCCATAACGATGAATTTGTCTTTAGGGGAACGACCTGTATAGATACCAGTCATAACATTGACTGCGCCAAGTTCACTTTCCTGACCTTTTTCATAGCCTTCCAGTTCTGGCTTGGTCTCTTCTGCGAATAATGTTTCGTAGGATGGGTTGTAGACAATTTCTGTTGTTCCAGTAATGCCATACTTGCTTAAATTGATTTCTGCCATTTTGTTTTTTACCTCTTTCCTTTAAATATAGTAATATGATAATCGCCCGCAAAAAGCAGGTTTTTATGATATCTTGACTGAGAAACTATAAATCCTAGTTACTTCATCATAATTATTATACATAAATAAGTCATAAAATCAATAAAAAAACTGCGAAATTTTTGTAAAGTGAAGGAAGTTGAAAGAATTTCCCCCTAAAGAATCAGCCTTCTGCTTAAAAATGATGCCATATAATTCTGCAGAAGTCCGTTGCGGCAGAACCACAGACAAGCTATAATACAAAGTAAGAGTTGGATTTGGCTATCTCTATTGGAACAGAATATATCGGAATGCATCTGCATTACCGTTCTTTCGTGCGTATCCCTTAGCGGGTATCGCAGCAAACAAATGGATGCCGGGCAAATGTTTGAGCTTGATTCTTTTATTTAGCAGGAAAATGCGATGCGAGTTTTGCCCGGTGTCCATCAATAGAAGTTTGCGCAGGTGCCCGTTTAGGGATACCAGAAAGAACGGTAGCGGATGCATTCGGATATATTCTGCCCTAGGAGAGAAAGAAAAAAATATAATCTTACTTTGTAGGAGAATCTTGTATAGAAAAGGAGCACATGGGCTATGAAGATATTTCACTTATCCGACCTTCACATCGGATTGAAATTAATGAATCATGATTTAAGGGAAGACCAGGAATATATCCTGCATCAGATTGCAGAGCGGGCCGGAGAAGAAAAACCGGATGTCATTTTGATTGCAGGAGATATTTATGATAAAGCAGTGCCGGCGGCAGAGGCAGTGGAGGTATTCGATCATTTTATCAATGAACTGACGGAGATGGTGCCGGAGGCTGTCATTATGATGGTTAGCGGAAACCATGACAGCGCACCAAGAGTGAACTGTTTCCGAAGCATTTTATCAAGACAGCATCTATATATGATAGGAAAGCCGCCTGAGACGAAAGAGGAATACATTGAGAAAGTGACATTGACGGATAAGTATGGAAAAGTGAATTTTTATCTTCTGCCATTTGTGAAGCCGTCTATGGTAAAGCAGATTGTGGGAACGGATGAAAATGATAACAACCTTTCCTATGATGCAACTTTGCATAAGCTTCTGGAAAGAGAAAATGTAAATGAAGCAGAGCGGAATGTGCTGGTGAGCCACCAGTTCTATCTGCCGGCAGGAAAAGCTGCGGAGGATATTGAGCGTATGGATTCCGAAATCCGCACCGTGGGAAATATTGATGAAGTGTCTGCGGATGTGTTGGAGCGGTTTGACTATGCGGCATTGGGACACATTCATAAGCCTATGACCGTGGGAAAAGAGCGTTATCGTTACTGTGGAACACCTCTTGCCTGCTCCGTCAGTGAAGCGGGACAGCAGAAAGGCATTATTATGGTGGAACTGGAAGAAAAGGGCAGGCTTTCCACCAGAGTAATTCCGTTAAAACCACTGCGTCAGGTGCGTATTGTGGAAGGAGAATTAGAAGAAGTATTAAAGCAGCCATCCGATAATTTTGTAACTGTGATTCTTACCGATAAGGTGGATGTCAATGTCTTTGACATGCAGGACCGGCTGCGTCATGCATTTCCCCATTTGCTGGAAATCCGAAGAGAAACGCTGCACAAAGCCAATTATGAAATGGAAAAATTCCGGCATGAGGCAGAGCTTGATGCATTTTCGCTATGCTGTGAGTTTATCGGAGAGATGAACGAGGAAGAGAGAGAAATTCTTAAGGAAGTCATCAATAAAGTAGAAGAGGAGAGTGAGTTATGAGACCATTAACCTTGGAAATGCAGGCATTTGGGTCCTATGGAGACCGGACGAAAATTGATTTTCGAAAACCATCCCAGAATTTATTTCTGATTACCGGAGATACCGGTTCCGGCAAGTCCACTATTTTTGATGCCATAGCCTTTGCGTTATATGGAGAAGCCAGTTCCACCGCCAATAAGAAAAGTGGAACAGAGCTGCAGAGTCAGTTTGCCACAGCGGGCGCAGAGCCTTATGTGGAATTGAAATTCTGTGAAGGAACAGAAGAAAGCGGTGTCTATACAGTGCGCCGTGTGCCAAGACATGTCCGCCCATTGAAGCGGGGAAGCGGGGAAAAAGAAGAAAGCGAATCCGTTACCTTAATCATGCCGGATGAAAAGGTTTATTCGCAGAAGGAAACGAATCAGAAAATCATTGATATTATCGGACTGACCAAGGGGCAGTTTATGCAGGTGGCAATGATTGCCCAGGGAGAATTTATGGAACTGCTCCGGGCGAAATCCGATGAGAAAAAAGTGATTTTCCGAAAATTATTCCACACAGAAAAATACGAAAAGATTGCCAATGAATTAGGAGACCGGAAAAGAAAATTAGATGCAGAGATTGCCACAATCCGTACGAAGTTTCATGCCAAAGCTGAGAATGTGGACATACCGGAAGCCTTTGAAGAAGCCGAAGCTCTGTTGGCATTGAAAAAGAAGATGCAGCAGGCGGATGCAAAAGCACCGGAGATGGAACGCTTTTTAGAATTGATGCAGCAATTGTGCCAGTATCTTAAGGAAGAGGGAAAGCAGAAAAAGAAGGAAGCAAAAGAAGCGGAAAAACTGCGGGAGCATTGCAGGAGTGCATTGCAGGAAGCGGAAAATCTGCAAAAATCCTTTACCCAGATGGAAGAAGCACAGCGGGAGTTGGCACGCCTTTTTGAAGCGGAAGAGGAGATAAAAGAGACTGCCCGGTTAGAGCAGATGATAAAGCTTGCCTATGATGCAAAGCAGCTCTATCAGCAGTATGAAGAAGCGGTAAAGAGGCTGGAGGATTTAAAGACAGAACAGCAGAAATTAGAAGAAAAGCTGCCGGAGATAAAGAAAGCTTTAAAAGAGGCAGAAAAGGAAAGAAACTTAGCAGAGGCGGAAAAGGAAACACAGCAGAAGAATTATAGTATTATAGAAGAAAAAGTAAATCGCACGAAAGCGGCATTGAAAGAAATAAGAAAGGCTGCACAGGAAGTAGAGCAGAGTAAAGATGCTTTGCGGCAGGCGGAAGAGACGGAAAAAGAGACAAAAGAAAAAAGCACTGTCTTAGAGCAGAATATCGCACAGTGGAAGAAAGAAGCAGAAGCCTTCGAAGGAATGGAAGTAAGGCAGTTACAGATTACCGGAAAGAAAAGTGCTCTTGCAGAAATCGAAGATGCCGTAGCAGAGATTACAGAATCAAAGCAGCTTCTTGGTAAAGAAAAGAAGCAGGAGGAACATGCAAAAGAGATTTATCGGGAAGCATCCGGACAGTATCAGGCAAAGCAGCAGGAATACGAAGCATATCGTAAGCGGTTTTTCGATGCGCAGGCAGGTATTCTAGCAAAGGAATTAAAAGAGGGTGAGCCATGCCCGGTCTGCGGTTCCATGGAACATCCAAAGCCATACATTGCGGTAGAAATGCAGGAAGAATTAAGCCGGGAAATGTTAGAAGCTTTAGAAGAAACGGTTGCAAAGTTACAGCAGAAGCAGGAAGCGGCATCTACAGAAGCCGGTGCATGCCACGTAAGAAGAGAGAACCGGGAGAAAGAGCTGGCAGAAAGAAAGCAAAAGTGCCGGAAGAAAATAGAAGCCTTTGGAAAGGAAGCACACCCGGCAGCCGATGAAGAAATAGAACCGTGGCTTGTCATACGAAAGAAAGAGCTTACAGAAGAAGAGAAAACACTTTCTCAGGAGATAAAAAAGAAGAAGGAATTGTCTCATAAATTAGAAGAGGCAGAAGCAAAAAAGATTGCACTTCAAAAAGAAGAGACAGAAGCAGCAGAAAAGAAGCTTTTGGCAAAAGAGCAGTTTGACCGTTGTCAGGCAGCTTACACAGAGCGGAACCGCACCCTTGACTATACATCCGAAAAAGAAGCGGATGAAGTCCTGGCAGAAGCACAGCAGAAGAAGGCTTTAGCAGAAAGTGCATATGCAAAGGCTGATAAAGAAAAGAGCCGCTTAGAGGAAGAGAAAACCGGTACACAGACAGGCATTGTCCGTTGTGAAAGAGAACTTCCGGAACGTAAAAAAGAAGCAGAAGCCAAGCAGCAAAAATATGATTTATATATAGAAGAAAAAGATATTTCCAAACTGGAATGGCAGACTCTGGTGGAGCAGTATTCGATAGATGCCATGGAAGAGATGCGGCAGAAAAGAGAGGATTACCAGAATCAGAAGACGATGTATCAGAGCCGCTATGAGACAGCGAAAGAAGCTGTAGGAGAGAAAGAAAAACCGGATGTAGAAAAGCTTTCAGAGGAACTTAAGGCAGCAGAGGAGCAGAGTAAATTTACCGGCAGGGAAGTCAATGAGTGGGAGATTTCCAATCAGAAGGATACGGAAATCTTAGAAGCGGTAGAGGAAATATGGAGCGGGCGGCAGCAGGTATTAGAGCAGCACAACCGCATAACACGGCTTTATACTGTCATTTCAGGAAATGTGTCCGGCAGCCGTATGGATTTGGAGACCTTTGTGCAACGCTATTATCTGGAGAGGATTCTTTATGCAGCAAACCGCCGTTTTGAAGAAATGTCAGCAGGACAGTTTGAACTTAGAATGTTTGATGAGAAGAAGGCTGCAATCGGAAAGAACAGGGGACTTGACCTTATGGTATATTCCAATGTAACCGGAAAAGAGCGGGAAGTCCGTACGCTTTCCGGAGGAGAATCCTTTATGGCGGCGTTATCCATGGCACTGGGCATGGCAGATGAGATTCAGGAAAATTCTGCTGCCATACATCTTGATATGATGTTTATTGATGAAGGCTTTGGTTCCTTAGATGAGCATGCAAGAGAGCAGGCAGTCCGGGTATTAAAAGAGATGGCAGGCGGCTCGAAGCTTATTGGAATCATTTCCCATGTAACAGAATTAAAGCAGGAAATGGAAGACCAGCTTCTTATTACAAAAGATGAAGAAGGAAGCCATGTCCGCTGGCAGTTAAGCTAGCGGATAGGCTCCCTGTTCTAACATTTCCGTCACCATGGCAGCCATAGCAGAAGGATGTTCCTTCATTCCGTTTTGCAGCCATTTTAAGAAAACATTATAGAGTGCACCGGAATAGAAGTAGACTTTATACCGGTGAATATCATTATAAGGCATGTCACCCATATGATTTTCTAATTCCTGATCAAAAAGGTCTAAGTAAATGTATGCGAGACCTGCCTTATATACACTTAAAATAAATTTCTTGTAAGTCTTAAAATACCGGAAAATCAGTAAAATTGCCTCATAGCTGAAAAAGTCATTTTCAAGCTTTTCTGCCCGTTTCCGGTATTCTTCCATAATATCGTCCGTAATTTTAATCAACACTTCTTCCTTGGAATGAAAATTCCGGTAATAGGAAGCTCTTGCTACTCCGGCAGTGGTAATAATATCGGTTACGGATATATCGGAAAATGCTTTGGTGTCCATGAGTTTGGTCAGGGCACGGGCAATCTTTAATTTTACCTGGCGGTTCGCTTCGTATCGTTTGTCTGTTTCTTTCATTTGAATGCTCCTGTTCGTATGTGCTATGGATGTGGTGCCGGTGGGGTGGGACAGAATATGATATTCGTTTCTTACGATTTGCATTTGATATGTGCATTGGTTCATTCCGCCAAAGAGCGTTATTTTTCTTAGCACTGTATTTTTCTTGCTGTCAGGCTGTCCTTTCCGTTGCTTTGACCGGATGCCGGCTCTGTCCGTCTGTTGCGGATACCACATTCCGTCTGAAAGAGACGCTAAGAATTCCGTTAAAGTTTCCGTATCTTCCGGCAACCGGCACATATTCGCATCCATGCTTAAGATGTGCCTCGCTGGCACATCCCTGTGCCAGCGTTGCCGGTTGCTGCCGGAATTCTAAGCGTCTCTAACAGACTGCATATATCGTATCCGCATTCAGGCGAACAGAGTCCGGCATACTGTCAAACATTGGAAAGACAGGCTTTATCGGCAAAAGAAAAATACGGTGCAAGAAAAACAGCTCTTTGGCGTTAGAAGCAATGTATGTATCAAATACAAATCGTAATAACAAAAATAAAATAACTGTCCCACTCACCGGCACCACATCCGTATCATGATACAAAATGATATAAAATGTCTCACATCAAACCGTTGAAAAAAGGGAAAACTATGCTACAATGCTACTTATGTAGCTACAAAAATGTGATATAAATTATCTCACATATAGTGTGGCATAGATACAGACAACAGTCAAGAGATGGAGACGAAAATGAAGATAATTACAGATACAGGATCTGATATATTGGAAACCGAAGCAAAGGCAATGGGCGTGGATCTGGTGCCGATTTCCGCAAACTTTGAAGATGTTATATTTGACCGGAATACAGAAGAGAATTTCAAAGCATTTTATGAAAAACTGCGCAGCGAGGAACAACTTCCGGTATCCAGCCAGCCATCACCGGCAGCATTTTTAGAAAAGTATGAAGCGGCAGAAGAAGCAGGCGAAGAAGTGTTGGTGATTCTTATTTCCTCGAAGCTTTCGGGAACTTATAATGGAGCAGTGCTGGCGAAGGAAATGTGCGGATATGAAAAGATATATATCGTGGATTCCCTGCAGGCATCTTTATCCCTGCGGCTCCTGGTGGAGTATGCCGTGAAGTTAAAAGAAGAAGGCAAAAGTGCAGAAGAGATTGCAGGAATCTTGGAAGAAGTAAAGAACCGCACCTATCTTACCGGTGTTCCGTCCACATTATTATATTTGAAAAAGGGCGGACGTATTTCTCCGGTAGTTGCAGCAGTGGGAAATGTAATGGGAATCAAGCCGGTGCTGCTGCTCCGAAATGGAGAGATTGAAGGATATTCCAAAGCCCGCGGCATGAAAGCAGCCAAAAGCGGAATGCAGGTATTTTTGAAAAAAGGAGAAGTGGATAGCTGCATGCCGGTAGAATTTGCTCACAGCAATAACCCGGAAATGGGAGAGGAATTCCGGAAAGAAACCATGGAAGCATTTTCCCTGACGGAAAGCAGCTTACATGAAGTTGGAATGGCAATCGGAACCCATATCGGACCGGATGCACTTCTGATGGCATTTATTTTAAAAGAAAGCTTGAAATAAGAATTTCTGGATTTAAGGATTCTTTAATAATTGATTCGTTATAGTAGAACCAGCAAAGGAAATAAAACTTTGCCGGTTCTTTTTTTGAAGTATTGCAGAATATCATAGAAAATGCTATAAAATATGGTAGTGGCAAAAAAATTGGTATATCAATTTCAAAAGAAGAAGACTGTGTGCTGATTGCCGTGGAAAATACAGGAGAAGTTCTTCCGGCAGAAGAACTTCCGCATCTTTTTGACAGCTTCTATCGTGGCTCCAATGCAGGAAGCCAGGAAGGAAATGTAATATGATAAAAGCAGTTTTATTTGATATGGACGGAACACTCATTGATACAGAGAAATACTATAGAATCTGCTGGCCTAAGGCAATGGCGCATTTTGGCTATGAAATGAGTGATGAGCAGGCATTGTCCATGCGTTCCTTAGGACAACCCTTTGCACCGGCGCATTTAAAGGAAATGTTTGCAGATGAGAATCTTGACTATCCGGCTATCCGGGCTTACCGGAAGGAATTGATGGAGGAATATCTAGCAGAGAACGGCATTGAGATAAAAAGAGGAGCTATTGAGTTATTGAATTTCTTAAAAGAAAAGAAAATCCGGCGGGCAGTTGCAACGGCAACCGACATAGAACGGACAGAAAGATATTTAAAACAGATAGGACTATATTCTTATTTTGATGAAATCATCAGTGCAACCATGGTAGAACACGGAAAGCCGGCACCGGATATCTATACCTTTGCATGTGCACAACTTGGACTTGCTCCGGAAGAATGCCTTGCGGTGGAGGATTCGCCCAATGGGGTTATAAGTGCTTGTCGGGCAGGCTGTCAGGTGGCAATGGTTCCAGACCAGACGCAGCCGGATGATGAATTAAAAAAGAAACTTACGATATGTGCAAATACACTGGATAAATTGAAAATTTTATTTTCATAAAATGGGAGAAGAAAGATGAATTTTTTATTTGATACTTCAATTGATGTGAGCCGCAGACAGTTTTATGTGCTGGCAATGGGAAGCTGCATTGGAAATCTGGCAGGATTTATTGGAAATGCATTGATTTTCGGATGGAACGGAACAACGATTTTCTGTGGAATCTGTATGTTACTTATGGTCGCAGGAAGTTTCATTGGAATTAAAAAAGGTCAGATACGTTATGCGTCTTATTTGATGATAGCAGTATTAAGCCTTGTGGAATTCCCGGCACTGTATTATATATATCAGACGGGAACGATTGTATACATGGTACTTGCGATGGTAGCAATTGCGATTTTTATTCCAACCGGAAATGCAATCCGGTTTGCCGGCATAGTAATTGTAGCCGATGTGGCAGCAGTTATTTTAGCCTATATGAGACCACTGGAAAGTGAAAAATTGTCAAAAGAAGTCGTGCTGCAGAGCACACTTTGTTCCCTGCTTATCGTTTTACTTTGTGTCTTTTTGATTTCTATCCTGCTTCAGATGCAGAGACAGAGGCAGGAAGAAGAAGTAAAGAAGCTGAATGAACAGTTGAAAGATGCCGCAGATAAAGATGCACTGACCGGACTCTATAATCGTCGTTATTTAAATCAGTATCTGGGAGAACTTATTCTGGATGAGAAGGAAGAATTTGATGCGGTACTGATTGACCTTGACTTCTTTAAACATGTGAATGACACTTACGGACATGGGTTTGGAGACATTATTCTGGTGGAATTTGCAAGACTTTTAACGAAGCATGTAAAGAATAAAGGTATCGCGGTACGTTTTGGCGGAGAAGAATTTATGCTGGTTTTAAAGGGCATGAATACGGATGAAATCGGTAAAATGCTAGAGCATATAAGACGGGAATATAAGGAATTTACAAAGCATGAAAAGAATATCGAATGTTCTTTCAGCAGCGGTGTACAGCATTATACAGAAGGAATTGCTGTTACGATATTATACCGCTTAGCGGATGAGAAGCTCTATGCGGCAAAGGAGCGGGGAAGAAACCAGGACGTCTTCGATTTAGAAGAATAGAAAGATAAAAAAGGGGCGAGAAATGAAAAGGAACATCAGGAGGATTTGTTTGTGAAAGGAAAAAAGTTTTTAGCAATAATATTAAGTGCGGCATTGGGAATGTCTGCATTAACGGCTTGTGGAAGCAGAGTGGTAGAGCCAGAGAAAAAGACCACGGAAACAGAGGCAGAGACTGAGACGGAAGAAACGGAAAACTCAGAAGAGGTGACAGAGGAGACAGAAACGGAAAATGTGGATGAAGATGACATTTTTGCACAGCTTGCAGGAGAAAGCTTTATGTTTACCAGCGGAGTTGGTGCATGGGATTCTACATTGATTTTATCCGAGGATGGCTCTTTTGTGGGAAATTATCATGATGCAGATGCGGGAGATAGCGGGGATGGATATCCAAATGGAACCCTTTACTATTGTGATTTCTATGGAAAATTCACCCAGCCGGAAAAGATAAATGATTATACCTATGAGATGCAGTTGGAGAATATTGCAACGAAGGAAACCAAAGGCGACACGGAAATTAAAGGCGGCGTGAAATATATTTACACAGGACCGGCGGGTTTGGAAGAGGTTTATGATTTATATATTTATCTGCCGGGTGCACCGTTGGATGAATTACCGGAAAGATTCCTGGACTGGGCATCCCTTGGTCTTACCGATGATGATACGACGCTTCCATTCTATGCAATTTTTAATGTGCTGACCTTTGATACCTTTTTAGGACCGAGTGGAGATAAGGTTGCGGTAAATGATAAAACCACAACTTCCGATGTATCCATAGAGAATGAATTGCAGAAAATCGAAGAGAAAGCAGCAGCCATGCAGGAAGACCTTTCCAGTGGAGAACTGACACAGCAGGAAATGAATACCCTGTCTCTGCAGTTGTATCAGTTGTGGGATAATGAGCTGAATTCTATCTGGAGCCGTTTAAAAGAGACTTTGGATGAGAACACTATGGCAAACCTTACCCAGGAAGAGCGTGACTGGATTAAGACAAAAGACAGTGCAGTGGAGGAAGCCGGCAAAGATGCCGAGGGCGGAAGCCTGCAGCCATTATTGGAAAATGATAAGGCGGCAGAATTAACAAGAGACCGGGTATATGAACTGGCAGAGTATTTGAAATAAAAAGATATTTTAGCGAGGAAAAATGGTTACATTAAATGATTACTTATACTCCGGAGCAACGGTGTTCCGGATACTGAAAAAGTATACGCAGGACCTCCGGGCATCTGCAAAAGAATCCCAAAATGAAGTGGATCTGGTGCATTGCAATTTCCTGATTCAGATTATGGAACTGTTAGAGCACAATGATTTCCTGACGGCGCAGTCCCAGAAAATCCGTGAGTTCTACAAATATATGGCAATGGAATATCCTTATCTTTCCTTTACTTTTAAAGGAAGAATCAAGTCACTGATTCGTGCGGAGGGTAAATTCAACGGCTATATTGTAGAATACATTTATGATTATTATAAAAAGCATAAAAGCTATCCGGACATTGCTGAATTAAAGGAAAAACTCAACTGCTTCCGTGATCTGATTGCATACCGGATTGTCATTTCTATGCCACGGTGTCATTTGAAAAATCATGAGAACCGCGAAGAAGAGGAATTAAAGCACCTTTATCAGATCGCAAATGTGCTGCCGCAGTTCTTAGAGGAGCGTGGATTTACAGCAGAGCCGACAGGCGGTGTCTTAAGAAGCAGTTCCCCGCTTTTGGATGATGCTGTAAAACCATATTACCGGGATTATATTACCAGCGAAAATGAGGACGATTACAAATCCTTACATATTACTTTTTATGATAACAGTGCGAGATGTTATGTGGAAATGCAGCTTCGCACAAAGCAGATGGATGACATTGCAGAAATCGGTTCCGCCAATCATATTAATTATGAGAAAAAGCAGGAAGCATCCAGAGCACGCCGGGATACCATCCCGGAGGGAGAATGCATTTATTTTGATGAAGCTTATGAACGGTGCCAGCGTTTGCAGGAACTGGAGCTTTCCGGTGTGGATGTCGACATGTTTACAGCAGTAAGTAACAGCCTGATGAATGACGGCTGCGGCTTATACCGGGGAAGACTGATTCTTCCTTATGAGCATTTGTCGAGATTTCAGAATGATCTGATTGATTAGAAATAGAACAGAATGGAAGCGTACGAAACGGAGAAGGCAGCTATGGGTGAAAATATGGAAAAGGAACAATGGATGAAAGAGAGTCTCCAGATGCAGAAGGCAAGCTGGATTCAGGATGAAATTACAAAGCGCAGAGAGCGGGAAGATGAGTTGCTGCAGCAGATTTTCATGGAACAGAAAATGTTGCAGGAGCTGGACGAAGACATGGACGAAAATATGGCACATGCCAGAGAAGGCCGCAAATACCGGGAGGACATGAAGGAGCGGGTCAATGACCGGGTATATGAAATCCATGACCTGAGTGCAGATAAGCGAGAGGGAATGCGGGAATACAAATATGCATACCGCAGAGGCTATGCCCTTGCCATGTTTTTCTTTTCTCTGGCATTGTGCGTCTTTGTAGGCTTTTTACATGGAATCACATCACAAATTTGTCTGATGCTGATGTTCTTTACCGGCGTGCAGGCAGCCATTTTTGTTCACCAGAAGCAGTGCTTCTTTCTCTGGAGACTCATCTGCGATATTTTCTCCGCAGTAGTTTTCCCGGTGATGCTGGTTCTCTTTATCGGCTATGAATTAAAGTACGGCTTCTATGATTTTCTGCTTCCAATCTGCCTTATCGTAGGACTGGTGCTGCTGGCACTTACCACAGCATCCTATTTCCTCTACGACCCGTACCGCAGTGCCCGCCGCAGGGTCGGTGATGCCAAGAGCATGATTCGCTCTATCGAGCGTTCCGCCAAAAAGCAGGTCAAGAAGAGCCAGAAGCAGCAGGCGAAAGACGAGCTTCGCCAGAACCGCCTGCAGCAGAAGGAGCAGGATAAAGCCGAGAGGCTTCGCATCAAAGAAGAACAGCGCCAGGAAAAAGAACTAAAGAAAGCCGCAAAGCGCGAAGAGCAGCAAAAACTCCGTGACGCAAAGAAGCAGGAAGCCTTAGAGACCCGCGAAGAGAAGAAACTTGCCCTCATGGACGCTGTGGCAGCCAAGAAAGAGCAGCTCCGGGAGAAGTTCCGGAAGGATGGGGGAGTGGAAGAAACGGAAGAAGAGGAGAAAGAGAAAGAGGGCGTTTTGGCTTCGGATGAAGGCACGGAAGATGCAGAGCAGGGCGAGACAGTAGTTGTGGAAGATGCGGCGCAGAAAGAAGATGGGGTGTTAGAAGAAGAGGCTGTGCCGGAGAATGCAGCGCAGAAAGAAGAAGTGTTAGAAGAGGAAAATGTGCTGGAGGATGTGGTGGCATCAGAAGATACTGCGGATTCGGGGGAAGATGAGGCAGTTTCGAGTTTGGCTGAGGAAGAGAAAGAGAAATCAGGGGATGAGGATTCTGAGGAAGAGAAAGTTCAGTTGGAAGAAAATTAGATAGATGAAAGTTGTAAGATAAGAGCATGGAAGAAATTCTGTGCTCTTTTGTGATGGGAATTGTTAGATAAGGATGTAAATATAAAATAGAAATCATAGATAGCATTGTCGAATTAGGGCGTGAAGCAGATTGATAAGAGGGGAGATTTTGACGGTTTTTATTAAAAAAGGTTGCAATTTGGAAAAAGGAGTTGCATAATAT
>ERZ1026850.823-NODE-823-length-18187-cov-19.918045_pt1 | contig 18187 bp, 14 predicted proteins | sample MGYA00380155_ERZ1026850 | MGnify/ENA primary metagenome ERZ1026850 (study PRJEB33269, sample SAMEA4719791) | human gut metagenome | biome: human-associated habitat; feature: organic feature; material: feces | place: Cameroon | collected 2013-10 ... | reverse complement strand
GCAGCCAGCTGCTCACCCAGCCCCGCACCAAGGAGGGCAACTTCTGGCACAAGGATATCTACCCCTGGCAGGTCTGGCTGGACGGCACCTACATGGCCCAGCCCTTCTACATGGAGTACGAGACCCGCTTCAACAAGATGCAGGGCTGCATCGACAGCTACAAGCAGTTCATGAACATCCAAAAGCACATGCGGGACGAAAAGACCGGCCTGTACTACCACGGCTACGATGAGAGCCGTCAGATGTACTGGGCAGACCCCGAGACCGGCTGCAGCCCCAACTTCTGGCTGCGCGCCATGGGCTGGTTCCTTGTGGCAATGGTGGACGTGCTGGAGCGCATGGACGAGCAGCTGTACAACGAGTACCGCGGCATCATGGCCATGCTCAAGCAGACCGTAGAGGATATGCACAAGTTCCAGGACGAGCAGAGCGGGATGTTCTGGCAGGTCATCGACCACCCGGAGGCCGAGGGCAACTATCTGGAGACCAGCGGCACCGCCCTGTTCACCTACGCGGTGCTCAAGGGCGTGCGTCTGGGCTATCTGCCCAAACGCATGGCTGCATGGGCGGAGAAGGCTTTCTACGGCACCTGCGACCGGTACCTGTCCAAGAACCCGGACGGCAGCTTGCAGCTGGACGGCATCTGCCTTGTGGCAGGTCTGGGCGGCAAGGATCACCGTGACGGCTCTCTGGCCTACTACTTCAGCGAGCCGGTGGTCTGCAACGACGCCAAGGGCGTAGGCCCGCTGGTGCTGGCCTATACCGAAATGATCGCACGCAAGTAACCAAAAAACAGGGTACAGCAGGGCTGAGCAGCTGCAAAAAAAGCGGCTGCTCAGCCTTTTTGCGTGTCTTTTTTGTCCCCTTGCATAAACCGCCCGCCGCTGTCCCACACTAAGCCCAGAAAAAGACCCTGTACACAAAATGAACAGATGGGAGTAACAAGCATGGAGCAGATCAAAAAATTTCTGCACGGCAAGGGCTTTGCTCTGCTGCTGACCGCAAGCCTGCTGGCTGCGGCTGCGGCAGGTGTGTGGGCGGTGCGTACCCTGCGGGCAGAACTGCAAAAAAGTCTGGACGGGCTGGACGCCCCCGGCACCACCCAACAGACCACCCCGGAAACAGAACCGGACTGGGACGCACAGGAGGATACCACATGGCAGCAGCCCGTGACCGACGTTGCAAACAGCAAGACAGATGTGCCGCAGCAGGAGCACTCTGGTGCATCCTCTGGTGCGCTGTCTGGCTCTGGTTCGCTGCGCGAACCCTCGGCACTGCAAGGCGCATCCTCGCCTGCCAGCAGTTCGGCACAGCCTGCCGCCGCGCCCTCTATGCCGGGGCGCGTGCTCAACGCCTTCAGCGGCGATGAACTGGTGTATAACAAAACGCTGGGCGACTGGCGCACCCACAACGGCGTGGACTACGCCTGCACGCAGGGCGCTGCGGTGGCAGCACCCGTGGCGGGCAAGGTGGTCTCTGCCGGGGCAGAGGGCAACTGGGGCACTGTGGTGGTGCTGGAAGATGCCGCTGGCCGCTGTTGGCGGCTGTGCGGTGTGGCTGACCCTGCCGTAAAGGCCGGGGATACCGTGACCGCCGGGCAGAAGCTGGGCACGGTGGGCACTGTCGGCTGCGAATGCGCCGAGGAGAGCCACATCCATGTGGAGGTAAAGCAGGGCGAAAGCTACCTTGACCCGGCAAAGCTGTCGGAGTAAGCAAACCATAAAAGGGGCTGCAATAGCGGCTCCTTTTTTGCTGTGTCAGGTGGTACGGCGCGTTTGCAGCAGCCAGAGAACCAGCGCCGAGAGCACCCCGGCTGCCAGCAGTACATCTGCGGGGTGTGCGGCCCAGTGCTGGAAGGCAATGCCATAGGCTGCCTGCCCGATGGGCTGGGTCAGGCAGGCCAGCACAGAGAGGCAGGCTGTCGTCTTGCCCAGCTGTGCCTGCGGCACCAGCACTTGCAGCTGCGCAAAGAACCATACATTGAACAGCGCTGCCACGGCCATAAACACGGCTCCCAGCACCAGAATGCTGCCGAACTGCAGCGCGGGCACCCGGAGAGCAAGCCCCAGCGCGGCGCACACGCCGCTGAGCGCCAGCAAAAGAGGTGTGCCGCTGCGGATGGGATGCCGGACAAAAACGGTTCCGGCCAGCACACCGCCTAAAATGCCGCCCGCGCTCAGCACCGCCTGCACAAGGCCAAGGGAGGCATCACTTTTCTGCAAAGTCTGTACCACCAGCACCGGAACACCTACGGTGAGGGCGGGGACTTCCAGCAGGTTTACAGCCGCCATGGCGGCAGCTAACCGCAGCACCGCAGCCTGCCCGGTGAGGAACTGCGCACTTTCCCGCAGGTCGGCCCACAGAGAACGGACGGAGAGCTTTGTGTCCGATGGGACATCCTGTGGGATGCGCAGACAGAGCTCCATCCCGGCAGAAAGTGCAAAGCAGCAGCCGCAGAGCACCAGCAGACCCCGGATGCCGAGGTGCTCCAGCAGAACAGCACCCAGCAGGGGACCGAGAAGCTCGTCCACGGTATCCACCAGCTGGATGACCGCGTTGCCGCGCAGCAGCTGGGTGCCGTTCAGCAGCAGGGGCAGACAGGCACGTACCACGGGCTGGTAAAGCCCCTGAATGGCGTACAGACTGCCCAGCACTGTCAGGATCAGCGGAAGCAGGGGCAGATGCGGCAGTCCGGCAGCGGCTGCAGCCGCAATACCGGCGGTCGCCAGATCCAGCAGTGCCATCAGGCGGGCTTTACGGCAGCGGTCTGCCAGCGCGCCGCCGGTCAGCATTCCGGCCAGAGCGGGCAGCATAGCCAGCGCGGTGATGCCGCCGTACAGCGCAGCGGAACCGGTCTGCCGCAGCAGATACAGCGGCAACGCAAACCGCAGGGCGGCATTGCCGAACAGGGAGATGATCTGCCCGAGGACGATAAGGATAAAAGTGTTCATGGGAACCTCCTGTTTTTTGTTTACAAACTGTTGGTCCGTATCTGCGTATAAAAAAGGGCGGAGCGTTCCGCCCGGAAAATTCAGTCTTTGACCGGTGTGCACAGCTGCACCAGCTGTTCGGCCTGTGCGTCCGTCAAAAGATCCAGCCCAAGCGCATGGGTCATCTGCTGAAACACGCGGTTCCGCGCCCGCTGATGGGCCGGCGTGGTGGGGCGCGTCTGGGGGGAAAGCCAGATGTCTGCCAGTACGAACAGCGCTTCGGCCAGTGCATTGGCATCGGCGGTGTGGATGGAGCCGTCCGCCATGCCCTGCCGGATCATGGGTGCAATGCACTCCGGGGCCAGATGCGCTTCAATGTTGGTCAGCTCCATGGCAAGGAACTGCGGGTTGCTGCACAGGTGCGGCAAGGTCTGCGCAATCTGCTGCTGCCGCTGCCCGGCAAAGGAAGCTGCAAACACCGCCTGCAGCTTTTGCAGCCCGGTCAGGGCCGGGTCGTCCCGGATATGGCGCAGCGGCTCCCACATCTGGTCGCCCAAACGGTCACCGACGCGCTGCGCGATCTCCTCCTTGGAGCGGAAGTGATGGTACACCGCCCCTTTGGAAAGCTTTGTGGCATCAATGATGTCCTGCAGGGTGGTATTCTGGTAGCCCTTCTGGATGAAGAGCAGGGCGGCGGCGTCCAAGATCTTTTCAACGGTCTGTTCCGGGTATTTGTTGCGCGGCATGGCGGATGCTCCTTTTTTACAAACTAACGGTCTGTAAAAAGAATACAGCAGCCCGGCGGCTTTGTCAAGAGGGTGTGAAACCGAAAATCCATTCATTTCCTGCGGCGCTGCATTGCTTTTGTGCGGGGTTTCTGGTATGATACAATAGAGTTAAAAGGCGATTTTGGGAGGATGACAGATGGCAAGGGTTTTGATCGTGGGAGCCGGGGCAGCCGGACTGATGGCGGCGGGTGCCGCCGTGCGGCAGGGACATCAGGTAACGGTGCTGGAGCATACCGAGAAGCCCGGGCAGAAGATCCTTGTCACCGGCAAGGGGCGCTGCAACGTGACCAACGACTGCCCGGCAGAGGAGTTTTTGCGCCATGTGCGCACGAACCCGCGCTTTTTGTACTCCTCGCTGGGGGCGTTCCCCCCGGCAAAGACCATGGAACTGTTCGAAGGCCTTGGCGTGGAGCTGAAGGTGGAGCGCGGCCGCCGGGTGTTCCCGGTATCGGATAAGGCCGAGGAGATCCGGCAGGCGCTGCTGCGCTATGCGCAGGATGCCGACATCGTCTATGACGGCGCAAAAAAGCTGCTGCTGGAGGACATCGTGCCGGAGGCAGAGCCCGCCCCGGCGGCAGAGGAAAACCCGCGCCACCCCAAAAAGAAAAAGGTGGGCCCGGCGCTGCGCTGCGTAGGCGTGCGGGGCACTTCCGGCAGGGAATACCGGGCGGACGCGGTGCTGGTGGCTACCGGCGGCGTGAGCTACCCCGCCACCGGTTCTACCGGCGACGGCTACAAGCTGGCGCAGCAGGCGGGGCACACCCTTGTGGAGCCAGTGCCCAGTCTGGTCAGCCTTGTCAGCCGCGACCCGGACTGCAAAAAGATGATGGGTCTGGCGCTGAAAAACGTCACCCTGACCCTGTTGGAGGACGGCAAGGCCATCTTTGACGAGCAGGGCGAGATGCTGTTTACCCACTTTGGCATCAGCGGGCCGCTGACCCTGAGCGCGTCCAGCCATCTGGGGGATATGAAAAAGCACAGGTACATCGCGGAGATCGACCTGAAGCCCGCGCTGAGCGAGGAGCAGCTGTACGACCGCATCACCCGGGACTTTGCCCTGCTGGCAAACCACGCGGCGCAGGGTGCACTGGTCAAGCTGCTGCCTTCCAGTATGCAGCCGGTCATGGTGGCGCGCTGGGGCATCGACCCTGCCACCAAGGCAAACCAGATCACCCGGGAGCAGAAGCGGGAGCTGGTGCAGCTGGTCAAGCACTGGCAGGTGCCTATTGACGCCCGGGGCGACCTTGCCCACGCAGTCATCACCAGCGGCGGCGTATCGGTGCGGGAGGTAGACCCCAAGACCATGCAGAGCAAAAAGGCGCTGGGGCTGTACTTCGCGGGCGAGGTGCTGGATGTGGACGCCTACACCGGCGGCTACAATCTGCAGATCGCTTTCTGCACCGCACAAAGCTTTGCGAATAACCTGTAAAAACAGTGCAGTCAATTTCCTGTGTACTATATATAAATAAGGAGAACATATCATGGTATCTGTTGCAATCGATGGGCCTGCGGGCGCAGGCAAATCCACTCTGGCACGCCGTCTGGCGGCAGAGCTGGGCTATATCTATGTGGACACCGGTGCAATGTACCGCGCCATCGGCCTGTACGCCCTGCGCGCGGGCAAAGACCCCAAGGACAACGCAGCGGTGGACGCCCTGCTGCCCGAGATCGAGCTGCGGCTGGCATCCATTGCGGGCGAGCAGCACATTTACTTGAAGGACGAGGATGTGAGCACCGCCATCCGCACCGAAGCCGCGGGCATGGCTGCCTCTGCCGTGGGCGCAAACCCCGCAGTGCGGGCATTTCTGCTGGAGCTGCAGCGCAGCATGGCAAAAAAGCAGGATGTGCTGATGGACGGCCGGGATATCGGCACGGTGGTGCTGCCGGACGCTACGGTGAAGATCTTCCTGACCGCCAGCCCGGAGGCACGCGCCACCCGCCGCTGGAAGGAGTATCAGGCCAAGGGCATCGACACCCCCTACGAGGAGGTGCTGGCAGACGTGAAGCAACGGGACTATCAGGATACCCACCGCGCCGCCGCTCCGCTGAAGCAGGCAGAGGACGCAGTGCTGCTGGATACCTCGGAACTGGATTTTGAGCAGAGCCTTGACGCCATGAAGCAGATCATTGCCCAAAAAATCGGCGGATAAAACAAACAGGACAGGAATAGAAAAATGGTACTATATTATATTCTGGTGCCCCTTGCATGGCTTGTGTGGCACATCGGTTTCCGCATCCGGGTGGAGGGGCGTGAAAACCTGAAAAAGGTGCAGACGAAGGGTTATATCCTTGCGCCCACCCATGTGTCTGCCATCGACCCGGTGTTCATCGTTGTCACCCGGTGGGGCAGGCGGATGGTGGTGTTCGCCAAAAAGGAGCTGTTCGAGATCAACGCCTTCCTGACGTGGTTCTTCCGCTGCTGCGGCGGTGTGTGCGTCCGCGGCACCAAGGACGAGATGGCGGTCATCTCCCAGACGGTGGAAGCCTGCAAGCAGGGCAAGACCCTGCTCATCTTCCCGGAGGGCACCCGTGAAAAGGAGGGCAAGCTCCTGCCCCCCAAGAGCGGCCTGTTCGTCATTGCCGCCGAGGCAGGGGTGGATGTTGTGCCCTGCCGCATCCTGTACGACACCCCGGACGGGAGAATGCACCTGTTCTGCAGGGTGCGGGTAATCTACGGCGAGCCGATGCCCGCAGCGCAGTTTGCCATGGAGGGCCGCCGGGATACCAAAAAGCTCCGCGCCAACAAGCAGGCGCTGCTGGACGCATGGGAAAAGATGGGGGCGTAAGAGATGGAGATCCGTTTGGCAAAAACGGCGGGGTTCTGCTTTGGCGTGAACCGTGCCGTGGAGCTGACCTACGGTCTGCTGGCCGAGGGGCATAAGGTGGCAACGCTGGGCCCGCTGATCCACAACCCGCAGGCGGTGGAGGATATGCGGCGCAAGGGCGCACAGGTGGTAGACACCGTGCAGCAGGTGCCCGCTGGGTGCGAGGTGGTCATCCGCAGCCACGGGGTGCCCCGCAGCGTTTACGATGAACTGGAAGCGCGCGGCATCCCGTACCATGACGCCACCTGCCCCTTTGTGCAGAAGATCCAGCGCATTGCCGCGCAGGCCGAAAAAGAGGGTGCGGTGCTGCTGGTGGCGGGCGATAAGACCCACCCGGAGGTGCAGGGCATCGTGGGACACACCCGGGGCGAGGTGTTCGTTTTTGCCGATTTAGCCGAGTTAGAGGCGTGGAACGGCCCTTCTGACCCCCAAAAACCCCTTTTTGCAGTTGCACAGACCACATTTCAGGTAACAAAATGGAAAGAAAGTTCGGAGTTTCTCAAAAAAGCCTATACAAACGCCCGAATTTTTGATACAATATGTAATGCGACGTGGGCGAGGCAACAGGAAGCGGAAGACCTCAGCCAAAAATGCGACATTGTTGTTGTCATTGGCGGTCATCATTCTTCCAATACCCAAAAGCTGGTACAGGTCGCCGCAAAACATACGCGAGCCGTAACGGTCGAGACAGCGAGCGAACTTCGGCCGGAATGGTTTGCAGATGTTAAGACGGCGGGCGTCACAGCCGGGGCTTCAACGCCATCGTCTATTATTGAGGAGGTACTTAACAGTATGAGCGCAGAAATCAATGACAGCATGAGCTTTGAGGAGATGCTGAACGCATCCGAAGAAAAGCGAGTTCATGCAGGCAGTATTGTGAAAGGAATCGTGACCAGCATCTCTGCCAACGAGATCCAGGTGGATATCGGTGCGAAGCAGACCGGCTTTGTCAAGCTGAGCGAGCTGACCGATGATTCCTCCGCCAAGGTCGAAGACCTGGTGAAGGTTGGCGATGAGCTGGACCTCATCGTCGAGAAGGTTATGGACCAGGATGGCGTTATCCAGCTCTCCCGCAAGAAGCTCGCATCTCGCAAGGGCATGGAAGAGATCGCCAAGGCAGCAGAATCCGGTGAAGTCGTCGAGGGCGATGTTACCGAGTTCAATAAGGGCGGCGTTGTCGTCAACGTCAAGGGCGTCAAGGTGTTCGTTCCCCGTTCTCAGGCCACTATGCGCCGCGACGAGGACTACACTGCTCTGGTCGGCCAGCACGTTCAGCTGGTCGTCACCGAGTGCTCCGGCCGCAAGATCGTCGGCAGCATCAACAAGGTGACCGCTGAGCAGAACAAGGCAAAGCGTGAGGAGTTCTGGGCAAATGTCGAGGTGGGCAAGACCTACACCGGCGTTGTCAAGAGCCTGACCTCTTACGGTGCATTCGTTGACATCGGTGGTGTTGACGGCCTGTGCCACATCAGCGAGCTGAGCTGGAACCGCATCAAGCACCCCTCCGAGGTCGTCTCCGTTGGCGACACCATCGAAGTGTATGTCAAGGACATCGACACCGAGAACCACAAGGTCTCTCTGGGCTACAAGAAGTCCGAGGACAACCCCTGGGAGCAGCTGAAGAACAACTACCCCATCGGCAGCACCTTCCATGCTCCGGTCGTTTCTCTGACCAAGTTTGGTGCATTCGTCCGCATCCTGCCGGGTGTTGACGGTCTGGTCCACATCAGCGAGATCAGCAATGACCGCGTTGAGAAGGTCTCTGACGCACTGAAGGTCGGCGATATGGTCGATGTGAAGCTGCTGGATGTTGACTTCGACAAGAAGCGCATCAGCCTGTCCATGAAGGCTCTGCTGAACGACGACGCTGAGTAATCAGCCCTTCGTGTAAAAGCATAGCTTCTGACACAATGCGATCTGCAGCCCCGTTGCCGGGAAAACGGCGGCGGGGCTGTTTTTGTTAACAAAGCCATGATAAATTTTTTCAAAAAGCACTGGGAAGTGCTCAGTTACCTGATCTTCGGCGTGCTGACCACCCTGCTGAATATCCTGCTGTACGCGCTGTTCAGCCAGCTGTTCGGCTACACTGCCGCCAACAGCTGGGGCAATGTGCTGGATAATGCCTTGTGCATCCTGTTTGCCTACTGCACCAACCGCGCCTTTGTGTTCCGCAGCAAGACCACCGGCAAAGCCATGGCAAAAGAGTTTGGCACCTTCGTCACCTGCCGTCTGGGCACCATGGTGCTGGATGCCGCCATTATGATCGTGGGTGGCAATCTGCTGGCTGCGCAGGGCGCGGCGCTGATGGAGAGCCTGTTCGGCAGTTTCCTGACAGTATCGGGCAGCTACACCGGTGCGGCTGCTTCGGCAGCAGCATCGGTAGCGGGTGTTGCCATCATTGGCGGCGCGGATGGCCCGACAGCAATTTTTGTCACGACCCTCATCACAGCGCAGGAGCTGTGGGGTCTGTGCGTCAAGGTATTCTCCAACGTGGTGGTCGTGGTGCTGAACTATGTGTTCAGCAAGCTGATCATCTTTAAAAATCGCAAGTGAGATATTTTCTCCGCCGCAGGCGGAGAAAATATCCAATATAATTTAGGAGGTACGGTATTATGAAACGTGGTCTGAAAGGGTTCGCATTCCTGGTCTCCGGTCTGGTGCTGGGCATCATTGGTGCAACGGTATCGGCGACTGCGATCGCACTCAGCGCTGTGGGCATGGCAAAGGTGCGCCGTGCCAGCAAGTAAAATAACGGAGGAACGAGCATGAACCGCGAAGAGATCCTGTCCCATGTCGATCATACCCTGCTGAAGCCGGAGGCCACCTGGCCCCAGATCCAGCAGCTGTGTGACGAAGCCATTGCAAACCACACCGCATCCGTCTGCATCAACACCTGCTACGTCAAGCAGGCTGTGGAGTATATGGCAGGCCGCATCCCCGTGTGCTGCGTGGTGGGCTTCCCTCTGGGTGCCATGGATACCGCCAGCAAGGCCTTTGAAGCCAAGACTGCCATCGAGAACGGCGCAGCCGAGGTGGATATGGTCATCAACATCGGCCGCCTGAAGAACAAGGAGTACGATGCTGTCCGCGAGGACATCCGTGCCGTCAAGCAGGCTGTGGGCGATAAGATTTTGAAGGTCATCATCGAGACCTGCCTGCTGACCGAGGAAGAGAAGGAAAAGATGTGCGACATCGTCTGCGAGGCCGGTGCCGACTACATCAAGACCAGCACCGGCTTCTCCACCGCAGGTGCAAACTTCCACGATGTGGAGCTGATGGTCAAGGGCGTGCATGGCCGCTGCAAGGTCAAGGCTGCCGGCGGCATTTCCACCGTGGAGGATATGGAGACTTTCCTTGCACTGGGCGCTGACCGTCTGGGTACCTCCCGCGCTGTCAAGATTTTGAACGGCGAGCAGGCAAAGGGCTATTAAGTTTTCTGCAAAAAAGGTATTTCGGCAAAGCCTCTGGGTTTGGCTGAACTGCAAAGGATGATTTCTCAAAGGCTGCTGCACAAATTGCCGTGCAGCGGCCTTTTTTGCGCCCAAGTCTTGCAAGCAGGGTGCGGCAGGGTGTATAATACAGATAGATACTGTATGAAATAGGAGGCTGCCCGCTTTATGGGGTAAGGCGGGCAGAGGAGGAAGCGCAATGAATATACCCGAGATCCTTGTGGCCAATGGCACAGGGGCGGTGCTGGTAAGCTTTCTGCTTTTGCTGCGGGTGCGCGGCGAGAGTAAAAACAGCGTTGGAACAGCGCTGTTCTGCCGGATGCTGGTGGTGACGCTGCTGGCACAGGCAACAGAGACGATCAGCTTTCTGCTGGACGGTGTGCCCGGTGCGGCAAGCCGGTTCTGGCTGTTCCTGACCAACACCGTCTGCACCGGCGCTACCGTGTGCGTGGGCTATGCGTGGTGTTTGTATGTGGACTTCCGGGTCTACCGCAGCATTGGACGCCTGCGCAGAAGGCATCTGCTGCTGGGCGCGCCGCTGCTGGCGCTTTTGGTGCTGCTGGTGGCAAACCTTTTTGGCACGGGGTGGATCTTTTCCATTTCGGCGGACAACGCTTACCATCGGGGCCCGCTGAACATTTTGCTGTATCTGCTGCTGTTCGGCTATTATGCCGAGAGCGTGTGGCAGGTGCATAAGGCAAAGCGTGATGGCATTACGGTGGAGTTTTTCCCGGTGTATTACTTCGTGGTCACCTGTGCGGTGGGCACGCTGCTGCAGGGCGCATTCTACGGCATGGCCTTCGGCTGGCTGTCAGTAGCCATCGCTTTTGTGTTTGTGGACAGCCAGACCCGCAGCCTGCGCGGCTATACCGACGAGCTGTCCGGCCTGTTTGGGCGCAAGTACATGAACTACTGTCTGGACCGCATCCACGCCACGCAGGAGAAGAACGTTTACGGCATCATGATGGACGTGAACTGCTTCAAGGAAATCAACGACACCTACGGTCACGCCGAGGGCGACCGGGCCATTCAGGAGATCGGGCACATCCTGTCCGGGGCGCTGGCGGCAAACTCGGTGGCCATCCGCATGAGCGGCGATGAGTTCATGGTGCTGATCCGGCACGGCTCGGAGGAGATACTGGATAAGACCTGCGCCGCCATCGAGCAGCGGGTGCAGCACTATAACGCCACCGCCCCGGCGGGCAGCTTTCAGCTGTCCTTCTCCACCGGTGTGGCAAAGTACGAGGGCGGCAGCGTGGAGAAGTTTCTGGTGGAGCTGGATCAGCGGATGTACGCGGAAAAGCGCGCTTTCCACGCCGCCCGGGACGGCCACGCCGCACCGGAGCAGGGAAATGCTTCATCAATTTAAAAGGAATGTCTAAAATAAGTGCGACTTATCTTGACAATCTGACGCTGTAATGATAGAATATGGAGCGTACCAATTGAATACCGACTTATCAAGAGCGGCTGAGGGGACAGGCCCTGTGAAGCCCGACAACCTGTGCGAAAGCATAAGGTGCCAAATCCTGCGGGAAACCGGAAGATAAGAGTGCAACGCTCAGAGCTTTCGGCTCTGGGCGCTTTTATTTTTCAGAACAAACTTGATGGAATGGTAAATACACGCAACTGCAACATTTAGGAGGCAAAAAATGGCTAGACACCTGTTTACTTCGGAGTCCGTCACCGAGGGACATCCCGACAAGATCTGCGACCAGATCTCTGATGCAATCCTGGACGAGATCCTGACCCACGACCCCGATGCCCGCGTGGCCTGCGAGACCTGCGCATCCACCGGCCTTGTGCACATTATGGGCGAGATCACCACCAGCTGCTATGTGGACTTCCAGAAGGTCGTCCGCGAGGTGGTGGCCGATATCGGCTACACCCGCGCAAAGTTCGGCTTTGACGCCGACACCTGCGCCGTCATCTCCAACATTGACGGCCAGAGCCCCGACATTGCACTGGGCACCAACGATCAGGTGGGCGGTGCAGGCGATCAGGGCATGATGTTCGGTTATGCCTGCGACGAGACCCCCGAGCTGATGCCCATGCCCATCAGCCTTGCCCACAAGCTGGCAAAGCGCCTGACCGAAGTGCGCAAGAGCGGCGAGATGGATTACCTGCGCCCGGACGGCAAGAGTCAGGTGACCGTGGAGTACGACGAGAACAACAAGCCCGTGCGCGTGGACGCCGTGGTCATCTCCAGCCAGCACAGCGAGAGCGTGAGCATGGAGCAGCTGCGCGCAGACGTGATGGAAAAGGTCATCAAGGCCACCATCCCCGCCGAGCTGCTGGACGAGAACACCAAGTACTACATCAACCCCACCGGCCGCTTTGTTGTGGGCGGCCCGCAGGGCGATACCGGTCTGACCGGCCGTAAGATCATCGTGGACACCTACGGCGGCTATGCACGCCACGGCGGCGGCGCCTTCTCCGGCAAGGACCCCAGCAAGGTGGACCGCAGCGCCGCTTACGCAACCCGCTGGGTGGCCAAGAACATCGTGGCTGCCGGTCTGGCCAAGCAGTGTGAGGTGCAGGTGGCCTACGCCATCGGCGTGGCAAAGCCTGTGTCCATCATGGTGGATACCTTCGGCACCGGCACCGTGGCAGACGAGAAGATCGAGCAGGCAGTGGAGAAGGTGTTTGACCTGACCCCCGCCGCCATCATCCGCGAGCTCGGCCTGCGGAAGCCCATCTACCGCAAGCTGGCCGCCTACGGCCACATGGGCCGCGAGGATCTGGGCGTGAAGTGGGAGAACACCGACCGCGTGGATGCCCTGAAGGCTGCCGTTGCTGCCCTGTAAAAAGCGTTTTACCCTGATAGAAGGTAAGTGAAGAGAAGAGCCGCTGCACCCGACCGTGCAGCGGCTCTTTTGCGTCACTTAGGAAAGAGAAGGAGACTTGGAAAAGTCATACTTTTCATTGAAAATCAGATAAACTTTGCGAAACGGTAAAGATTTGGTCGTGTTTTTGTAAGAAACTCACATTCTCTTGAAGGAAAAGGAAAAACAGCTGTGCAAGGCGCAGAAAATCTACACATGAAACAAATTGATATGGAACAATCGACAAAATGTGATAAAATAAAACCAGATATGCGCACTTGTGTGCATGGTACGGATGGTAAACAGCAATAAGGAGTTATGTGACTATGTCTATTGAAATTTCCCCGAAGTCCTTCTTTGAGCAGCCCAGTGTGGCGGATATGCGGCTGATCGCCTGCCCCGGTGCCGAGGAGCTGACCGGCCTGATCGACAAGCACCTTGTCCGTTGGGCAAAGGCTGCCGGAATTGAAAAAGACACCTTCATTATTTCCTGCGACTGCCCCCGCTTCCAGAGCGGCGACGCCAAGGGTCTGGTCAAGGAGTCTGTCCGCGGCGACGATATCTTTATCGTGGTGGACCCGGGCAATTACAGCGTCACCTACAAGCTGTTCAACTACGAGAACCACATGTCCCCGGACGACCACTTTGCAAACCTGAAGCGTCTGATCCAGGCTGTGGCCGGTAAGGCACACCGCGTTTCCGTCATCATGCCCAGCCTGTACGGCGGCCGTCAGCACCGCCGCGTGGTGCGCGAGAGTCTGGACTGCGCTGTGGCCCTGCAGGAGCTGCAGACCATGGGCGTGCGCAACATCATCACCTTTGACGCACACGACCCCCGCGTGCAGAACGCAGTGCCCCTGATGAGCTTTGATAATGCCATGCCCACCTATCAGGTGCTGAAGAGCCTGCTGAAGAAGGACCCCACCCTGTCCTTCGATAAGGAGAAGTTCACCGTGGTCAGCCCGGACGAGGGCGCGATGAACCGCAATATGTACTTCTCCAGCGTGCTGGGCTGCAACCTGGGTATGTTCTACAAGCGCCGCGATTACACCCGCGTGGTGAACGGCCGCAACCCCATCGTTGCCCATGAGTATCTGGGCGAGAGCGTGGAGGGCAAGACCGTCTTTATCGCAGACGATATCATTGCTTCCGGCGAGAGCATGCTGGAGGTCGCCAGCAACCTGAAGGAGCGCGGCGCTGCCAACATCATCGCCAACGCCACCTTCCCCCTGTTCACCAGCGGTCTGGAGAAGTTCGACAAGGCTGTGGCAGACGGCACCCTGACCTACGTTGTGGGCACCAACCTGACCTACCGTATGCCCGAGCTGCTGACCCGCGACTGGTATGTGGACGTGGATGTTTCCAAGTACGCTGCCTACTTTGTAGTGGCACTGAACCACGATATGTCCGTTTCCAGCATCATCGACCCCCTGAAGAAGATCGAGAACCTGCTGGCAAACCGCAAGTAAAAAGCTGTTCCAAAGCCCCTGCACCCTGTGTGCGGGGGCTTTTTGCTTTTTATGAAAACTTCTGTTAAGTTTTTGAAAATTCGCGCCGGGGGCTTTGCAAATCCCGGTGGGTTTATGCTATATTTAAGTTGAAATACTTTGCATTCTGACAGAAAGGAAAAACGCCATGGAGCATTTTGTGGAGTTTGAAGATGTCTGTAAATATTACCAGACCGGCAGTGTGAAGATCGCTGCAGCCGACCATTTGAATTTCTATGTGGACAAGGGCGAGTTCTGCATCATCGTGGGGCCCTCCGGCGCGGGCAAGACCACATTGCTGAACATTCTGGGCGGCATGGACAACTGCGACGAGGGCAATGTCTGGCTGGACGGCCGCAACGTGAGCCGCTTTTCCGCCCGGGAGCTGACCACCTACCGCCGGTATGACGTGGGCTTTGTGTTCCAGTTCTACAACTTGGTGCAGAACCTGACCGCGCTGGAAAACGTGGAGCTTGCCAGTGAGATCTGCCGCGACCCGCTGGACCCCGCCGAGACCTTGCGCAGCGTTGGTCTGGGCGAGCGGCTGAACAACTTCCCGGCGCAGCTTTCCGGCGGCGAGCAGCAGCGGGTGTCCATTGCCCGCGCACTGGCCAAAAACCCCAAGCTGCTGCTCTGCGACGAGCCCACCGGTGCGCTGGACTACCGCACCGGCAAGCAGGTGCTGGGCCTTTTGCAGGATACCTGCCGCAAGACCGGACGCACCGTCATTGTTATTACCCACAACACGGCACTGACCGGTATGGCTGACCGCATCATTCAGGTGCGCAGCGGCCGCATCGTGTCCAATCAGGTCAACGAGCACCCGGTGCCGGTGGAACAGATCGAGTGGTGAGAACTGTGCAGAAAAGTTACCGCAAAAATATCCTGCGCGAGATGAAAAGCAGCATCAGCCGGGTGGTGTCCCTGTTTGGCATCGTGGCGCTGGGGGTGATGATGCTTACCGGCCTGATGTGCATTGCCCCCGATATGCGCACCGCTGCCCAGAAGTACTATGTGCAGCAGAATGTGTTCGACCTGCGGGTGCTGTCCACCCTTGGCCTGAGTCAGAGCGATATCGACGCCATTGCCGCTGTGGACGGGGTAGACGCCGTGCAGGCGGTGAAGTATCAGGACGTGGAAGGCCACTGGACAGGGGACGAGCAGACCACGGTGGCGCGGCTGTATCAGCTGCCTGCCGACCCGCAGGCCGATACGCCGGAGAATATGAACCGCCCGGTGCTGCTGTCCGGCCGGATGCCGGAAGCCGCCGGGGAGTGCGTGGTGCATGTGATGGGCCACGGCAGCCCGGTGGAGCTGGGCACCCAGCTGACCCTGCCGGAAGAGACCGAAGGGGTCAGCGGGCAGGTGTTCACGGTGGTGGGCACGGTGCAGGACCCGCTGCATTTTTCCTCCGATTCCGAGAGCAGCACCGTGGGCGATGGCCAGCTGGACTGCATCCTGTTTGTGCCGGAGGGCACTTTGACCGCAGATTATTATACGGTGTGCTATATTAAATCGGAAAACGCCGGACTGTACGATAATTATTCCGATGAATATCAGACCGCAGTGGATGCCGTAGCCGAGAACCTCAAGGCCATCCAGAGCGTGCAGTGCACCGCCCGGCGGGAAGAGCTGATGGACACCGCCAACGATAAGCTGACGGAAGCGCGCGCGGAGTACGACAGCCAGAAGGCCGAAGCAGAGCGCCAGTTTGCCGAGGCCGAGGCAAAGCTGGCAGACGCGCAGCAGCAGCTGGACGCTGCCAAGGCGCAGCTGGAAGCCGGTGAAAAGGAGCTTGCCGCCCAGAAAGCCGCCCTGCCGGACACCATGCAGAGCGGTGCCGACAAGCTGGTGAGCAGCGAAGCACAGGTGCTGGAATTTGAGGAACAGTTACAGCAAATTGAACTGCTGGTCAACCTGAAAAAGGTGGCAGACCCCTTGCTGACCTACGCGGAAGCCGCCCTGCGCAACGCCGAAAAGGCGCTGGATGAGGCCGAGCCGGAGGACGAAGACTACATTGAACTGCGGGATGCGCTGGCCAAGGCGCAGGATGCCTACGATAACATCTATAACCAGCTACAAGGCTATCAGCAGCAGCTGGACGCGGGCAAGCGGCAGATGTACAAGCAGGGACTGATCTCCTCGCCGAACCTCTCCAACGACCAGCTGGTGACCGAAGCCAAAGCTGCCCTGCGCAAGATGAAATTGCAGCTTTTGCAGGGACAGTTGCAGCTGACCACCGGCACCGCCAGCGCCTACACCCAGTTCGATGCCGCACAAAAGCAGCTGGAAGAGGGCTGGGCAGAATATAACGCCGGGCAGACCCAGCTGGAAGAATCCCGCACCGAGTACGAGAGCCAGAAGGCCGATGCTGAGCAGAAACTGGCGGACGGCCTTGCCCAGCTGAACGACGCCGAGGAGCAGGTGAGCCAGATCAAAAAGGGCGAGTGGTATGTGCTGGACCGCACCTCCACCATGAGCTGCGTCACCTTTGCCCAGTACGCCGACCGCATGGACGCCATTGCCCGGGTGTTCCCGGTGTTCTTCTTCCTTGTGGCGGCGCTGGTGGCTACCACCACCATGACCCGCATGGTGGACGAAAACCGCCTGCAAATGGGCACCTTAAAGGCGCTGGGCTACTCCAACTTCAGCATCGCGGGCAAGTATTTGTTCTACGCGCTGCTTGCCACTATTCTGGGCAGCATCGTCGGCATGGTGGTGGGCTTTGTGGTGTTCCCCATCATTATCTGGAACGCCTATCAGCTGGTGTTCAGCCTGCCCACCTTCACCCTGCACTTCTACCCGGGCATGGCAGCCGCCAGCGTGGGCATCAGCGCTGCCGTCATCGGCTTTGCCACGTGGTACGCCTGCCGTTCCAGTCTGGCCGAAAAGACCGCAGCTCTGCTGCTGCCCCGGGCCCCGGTGGCGGGCAAGCGCATCCTGATGGAGCGCATCACCCCGCTGTGGTCCCGGATGTCTTTCTCCCAAAAGACCACCGCCCGCAACCTGTTCCGGTATAAAAAGCGGTTCTTCATGACCGTGCTGGGCGTGGCGGGCTGCACCGCGCTGCTGCTCATCGGCTTTGGCATACAGGATTCCCTGCTGCCCATCGTCACAAAGCAGGCCACGGAGCTGACCCACAACGATATGTCCATCACCCTCAGCGACCCCAAAGCCCTGACCATGGAGCAGGGGCTGGCAGAGGAGCTGGACAGAAACAGCGTCGTGCAGAACTGGAGCGCGGTGTATACCAAATCCACCACCATCTACAATGCCGAAGGCGAGAGTGCAAGCGTGAGCATCGTGGCTGCCGCCAAGGACAGCGACCTGACCCGCTACGTCACCTTCCGCACCCGCAAGGGGCACAAGGCCATCAGCTTTGACAGCGGCAGCGTCATCCTGACCGAAAAGACCGCCGAGAACTTGGGACTGCACACCGGCGATACCTTTTGGGTGGAAAACACCGAGGGTGCCCGGGTGGAGCTGACCCTGACCGGCATTACCGAGAACTATATGTTCACCCGGCTGTACCTCCCCCGCGCACAGCTGGAAAGCCTGCTGGGCACGGCAGAGATCCCGTGGAACACGGTCTACGGTCAGACCACCTGCACCGATGCTGCCGAGTACAACGCCCTGCGCACTGACCTGCTGGACTGCAACTATGTCAGCAGCATCAGCTTTACCGAGGACACCACCGAGCTGTTCGATAACCTCATCGTCAGTCTGGGCTATGTGGTGGTGCTGATCATCATCTGCGCGGCGGCGCTGGCGGCTGTGGTGTTGTATAACCTCATCAGCGTCAACCTTGGGGAGCGCAAAAAGGAGCTGGCAACCATCAAGGTGCTGGGCTTCTACGATCAGGAAGTGTACCGCTACATCTTCCGCG
>ERZ1026850.822-NODE-822-length-18248-cov-6.601990_pt1 | contig 18248 bp, 17 predicted proteins | sample MGYA00380155_ERZ1026850 | MGnify/ENA primary metagenome ERZ1026850 (study PRJEB33269, sample SAMEA4719791) | human gut metagenome | biome: human-associated habitat; feature: organic feature; material: feces | place: Cameroon | collected 2013-10 ... | reverse complement strand
GGAGCCTTCCGACACCCTATATAAAAAAAGAGACCAACCCTTTTGGGTCAGCCTCCTCTCTGACCTTTATAAAAGAGTTAGTTAAAGATATCCTATTCAGATAATGCAGGCAGAATCTGAATACCAAGGCATCCTTCAATCTTTGATATGGTTTCAAGAGAGAGGTTTTCCTGTCCCTTAAGGACCTTGGAGACATACTGCTGACTGCAACCCATCAACTCTGATAGCTGCTTCTGTGACATATTCATTTTCTCCATCTTATCAAGCATCATCATAGCGATGCGCCGAGAATAGCTAAGCCAGAACTTGTTCTTCATTCGCCACTCTGCATTCTCGCGCCACCTTGATGGCGTTGCTGACTGATATTGTCTCAGTCTTGAGATTGTTGCTTCTGAAGTTTCCATTGTAACCTCCTTCTGTTATTAAAGCTCTTTCATATAATCGTCAAAAGAGTCTTTGTCCAAAATATTGTTATCGAGCAAGAAACGGCGAACCTTCTCCATTCTTGCAAGTTCGACAAGTGTATGCTCACGCTCTTGCATTGTACGTGTCAGCTTGATCGCTCCTCCTGTAATAACATAGATACCAGGGTCCAACTTGATTGCATATATACGCAGCCATGAAGCGTGCTTTTGAGTGTCACGCAGACGCACCTTCTCTTTTCCGAGAATCATTTCCGAAGTACGGTTGTTGTCAAGTGGACGGAACAACTTATCCAGGTCGGCTTCTGGGGAAATATCCATAATAAGGCACTGAAGCCTCTCGCTGTCATCAATCGTATCGTATATTGCCTGATTTACATCAGTGATTTTGAAGTATGCCGTCAAATCTTCCAGATTCGCCTTGAAGAAGTTTCTAAGCCACACGACATCATTCCATTGTCCAAGGATTGAATCAAGAACATTGTCCAGACAGTCATCATATCTGACAGCCCAAAGTTTTTCATTTTCCGTTATCTGATCAAATGTCATACTCAATTGATATTTTTGCAAATATAGTGAGAAATTTCGAACCCCACAACTTATGGGTTGATTTTATGATATTTCTTCTGACCCCATCGGACGCCAATAGTTGGCAAGATGGTAGTAACTGATAAAACTCAATTTATCAAGCTCCTGTTGCTCATCCTCAATAAGTAATCCTCAATCCTTCAGAACTTGAACCTGATTTGGCAGGTCCATCGGTAATTTTGTGTACCTCATACTCTATAAAAGCAAACGGTGGCTACTGCAACTTATTGTAGCATGAAAGTTATACCGCCCATAGCATTAAACGAGTTCTCCAGTTCAGCAGGAGACTTGACTGAACACCTAGTCAAGCCGATGAGTAGTATAGGGACTGTCGGAAAATACCCAAAAAGATTTTCAACTTTCCTAACGAATCAATTGATAAAGTGATAGAAATTTTGTATCTTGGCTTTGTTATGCGTCATATTGAGAAATACATATTCGGCCTTATCATAGCATTCTGCTTGTGCTCGTGTTTCCACACAAGCAATGTGGCTATGGTGCTGGACAGGGCGGAAATGTATCTTGCCACATCACCGGACAGTGCCTTTGTTCAATTGGATTCGATTGACAGGAGTATGCTGAAAACCAAGGAACTGCAGGCAAGGCACGCACTGTTGTACTCCCAGGCTCTGGAGAAGGTAGGCATTGAAGTATATAACGACAGCATCATCCATATCGCCCTCGATTATTATTCTTCAGTCGGAGACAGCAAGAACGTGCAGAAAGCCCGGGAATGCCTGGACCGCATCAATGAGAATGCCAGTATGCTGACTCCATCTGACACATTGAAAATCCAAAACGCCAGAATCATTGAAGAACGGTATCTGGACAAGATGACGCTCGTCGAGAAGGACAACAGCATCCGTATAATCGTCATTCTTTCCCTGCTGTTTCTGGCTATAATGGTATTTATTATCCGGTATGTCATGAAGAAATTGAAGTCCCGCCCCGACGATAAGGCAATGGCCGTAATCCGTCAACGTCTTTCTGTCCTTGACAGAGTAATAGCTTCACGCATTTCATCTGACGACAAACTCTACCGCAGTTCTGAAGAAGAGATTGAAGTTTTGATGTCCGACCGGGAAGAATTTCTCCGCTCCACGAAAATTGTCTTTGAGGAAAGCCATCCAAAGTTTATTGCTTACCTTCAGGACAAAGAACTTACTGACTGGGAAATTGGTTATTGCTGCCTCTATACCCTCGGCCTAAAAGGAAAGGATATCGGCGAGTACATCCAGAAGAAACGGCATTACATCATCAGCCACGAAATCCGCCAGAAACTTGGGCTCGACGAGCACGATACCAACATCAGCATCTATCTGAGAAATCTTCTTCTGGACTTGGAACGCTGATGTAAAACTTTCCGAAGTCTTACGGGACGAGAAATTTTCATATATCATTTAATATCAATCATTTACGAGCTGATATTTTTGCTTTGTACCGTATCTTGTAAAACTAATTCCGGGTATTTTTGTCTTCAACAAATACACGGAAACGCAATGAAAACAAAGACAATCATTATTACTGCCTCAGTCCTGATCGCTGGCATTTCCGCCAGGGCCCAGGAACCGGAAACATCACAGCCCGATTCACTTGGTAACGTACAAAAACTCAAAGAATCAACTGTAGTCACACGACAGGAATTGATTAAGACCGATGCCGACAAACTCACTTATAATGTCCAAGCCGCTCCACAGGCAGAAGGCGGCAACCTGATAGACATCCTCCGGAATGTGCCGATGCTCAGCATCAACGGTGAGGACAAAGTGCTGCTCAACGGTTCATCAGACTATAAGGTCCTCGTAAACGGGAAACCTACCGGAATGTTGGCCCGAAACTTCGACCAACTCATCAAGAGCATACCGGCTTCCTCCATCAAGGAAATACAGGTCATAACCAATCCGCCCGTAAAATACGATGCTGAAGGCATAGGAGGCATCATTAACATTGTGATGGTCAAACGGCTTAAATCAGGCTATAGCGGCTCACTCAGCGCGCAAGCCGGTTCTTTGTGTTCCGCAGGCGGAAGCGGATACATCAATGCCCAGCTTGGAAAGTTCACCATCAGCGCCAATGCCAGCGGAATGTATTTTCCAACCCCTATATCCCACGGTGTAACTGATATTGAAAACTACACGAGCGAAGAATATCATTATCAGAACCTGACATTTGACAGTAAAAACATATTCTCTTCCGGTGCATTCTCTCTGGAAGCGAGCTATGAACCGGACTCATTGAACCTCATCACCCTGTCAGGATGGGCAAATTTTCAAAAAATATTGGCAGAGAACGATGCTGCTGAAACTTTCTGGAACACCGACCTTGTCAAGACGATAGAAACGCAAGAGCCTACAGAGCGGACGAACCGATACAATACCTTCTCCGGCGAACTGGCCTATCAAAAGACCTTCCGGAACGACGGAGGCATACTTACATTCAGCTATTCAATAGACGGAAACCCGAACAGCACGGACAACCACGTCACAGTAGTACCTGTCATAGGAAGCACGGATTACCACCGTCACTCTTTCAATACCGCGCATACCCTCCAGCAGATTGGTCAGATTGACTATTTTAGCAGCCTCAAGAATAAACATCTGATAGAAGCAGGTGCAAAATATACTCTGCGCTCCCACGTGGCAGATTCTCAGGATGAAGTATGGAACTTTGAATCTAATCAATGGGACATTGATAATTCCAATGTCAATGACCTGGACTACAAGCAACACATATTCGCCGCCTATGCCAGCTACGGCTACAAATTCGCAAAAGTCACGCTGAAAGCCGGCGCACGTCTGGAATACACACTGAACCGGGGTCTCTCTAAAAGTCCATCAAGGAACATCGAATTTGACAACAGCAATTTCAACATTGTACCTTATCTTAACGCTGCCTGGCAGATTGATTCCAGAAATATGCTCTCCGCTTCATACACACGCCGTCTGGGACGCCCGAGCGTTGACTATCTCAACCCTTATATTTTTGAAGAAACTCCTTATAGCAAGATGCACGGCAATCCAGACCTGAGAACGGTCGTTTCCGATGCCGTCACACTCACATATCGCACAAGCGGTGATAACTGGGACTTGACGGCAAGGACTTACGGCAGCCTATGCAACAACAAGATTGAATATCTTTCAAATGTCTATCCGGACGGCATAAAAATTTCCACCCATGAGAATGCCGTAAAATATAACCACATTGACGAAATGTTGAGTTTCAACTGGAGCCCGGGCAAACGATTCTCGCTTCAGGCATCTGCAAAAGTCGGATACAACTATTTCTATGCCCCATCATTGGGCCAGAAAAATGATGGTATCGAATGGGCTTTCGATATTGGTACCAACATTGTACTATGGAAAGGAGCGTCAGCCTATGCCTCTGGCAGCATTTCCGGAGGAGAAACCACCCTGCAGCGCACATATCACGGAGTCGATTACATATACTCACTCGGCCTGAGACAGGGCTTCCTCCAGAACCGTCTCATCCTGTCAGCCACAGCCATTATGCCCTTCCAGAATCGATACTATGGTCCAACGCGTGACACATATACAAAGACCCACTACCAGCATAACAAATACTGGTACAACCCACGCCAATTTCGGTTCAGCCTCACCTGGCGTTTCGGCAAAACAAGCATAAATCTCAAGCACACAAAGAAAACAGAAATAAGCGACATGTTATAAGCCAACTTGTTTCCAGTCCCTCCGTCACTATCGAGGCTGTGATATATATATCGAGCAAGTAAAAAGCGGAGCACGGAATACTGATCACAACAATCCTTGAACATCCACACAAAGCGGCGGCCTTGGTTTCGGAAACCTCAACTGGAACAATCTGAGAGCATTTATGCGGGATATTACGGACAATGGGGCCGACCGTATGCAGTACATAACGGCAGGCAGGTTGTAGACGTCCGTTCGTCGAGCAACATCCGAATAATCGAACAAAGGTTCTCACTTCTGCCCATACGATATTTTTTTAGTAATATGTTCCGCTTCTTGACAGGAAACGGATCTTCTTCCGTAAAAGTATTGCCTCGATATTGTGAAACTCGCCTTTTCCGCCAAGGAAGAAGTAAAGTTCTTCATGCACCTTGTGCGTATGTAGGAAACCTGTCTCCGCATCCATGCCGAAATACTCGTCGTCAATCTTCTGGTCAAGACTCCAATTAAAGTGGACATCGCCAAATATACGGCATCTCCAAAAGGCAAGGTATATCCGGCATATATGAGTTCCGAAGAGGGTCAAAAGATTCAGCGTCTGAAATTGGAAATTGAATCGGCAATCAATTCACTCACTGATGGCGGGACTAAACACACATCAGAACAAGCCAGAAAAATCATCGAAGACATCTACGACATAATGAAAATAACAGGCCACACCTCCCCTGCCATGCTCCGCAAATACATCAAAGCAGAGAACCTGACTGTAGTGGAGAAAATCACAGACAAATATAATTACTTCGACTGATGGACGAAAGAGGAAAAAGATGTAACTTTACGAACAAATTGAAATGAATTTATGAAGATTGCTGGAAGTAAACTTATTGTAGAGTGCTCTACATATGATTTCAAGATAAAACTCGAAGCAAAAGAGCCGGAGAGTTGGGTCAAGAGCGTAAGTGCCTTTGCGAATGGAAACGGTGGTTCGCTTTTCTATGGCGTTTCGGATGACGGCACTGTAGTGGGAATTGAAGATCCAAAGAAAACAGCCAAGGATATCAGCCAGATTATCAAGGACCACATGGACCCAGTACCGGAGTTCACGCTAAATCCAATAGAAGGAAATGACGGCAAAGTGGTTCTGGAAGTGAAGATTTCTGCCGGAAGTCAGACCCCATATTACTTTGTTTGGAAACGGAGAAGAATGGCCTTTATACGTCTTGGAGATGAGAGCGTTCCAGCCACCTCTCATCAGTTATACAACCTTGTTCTAAAGGGAAGCAATCGCAGTTGGGATTCGTTAGAAACTTCTGAACTGCGTAAAGACCACTCATTTACAATATTAGCACGCGAGTATAACGAGCGAAGTGGAGCAAAATGGGAAGAAAACCTTCTGACATCATTCGGGCTTGTCACTGATGATGGCCATCTGACCAATGCCGGCCTCCTGTTTGCCGATAACTGCCCAATAAAACAATCACGCGTCTATTGTACCCGCTGGGATGGTACAGACAAAGGCGATACAATCAATGATGCAGAATTCCATGGCAATCTGCTGATGCTTCTGCGTCAGGCCAAGGACTTCATCAAGGCAAACACTGCAGTACCCTGGTTCAAACTTCCCGACTACCGCCTCAACCTTCCAGAATACTAAGATCGCGCAACAGAAGAAAAATGCGTAAACCATCTCATACATCGCGACTATACGGAACTCGGATCTGAAGTTGCTATCAACATTTACGATGACCGTATCGAAACCACCTCTCCCGGCGGCATTAAGGAAACATTGAAATTTGAGCCGGTAATTCCTGCTGAGACTTCGTCCAAACGCCGCAACCCTGTGATAGCCGAAGTCTTTGCGCAACTGGACTATATGGAGAAAAGAGGAAGTGGTCTGAAGAAAATAGTAGATGCAACCTCTTTACTGCCAACATATAAGGAAGATAAGATGCCGTATTTCCGCTCCAACCGTGAAGAATTTCGGACAATAATCCCAAACGTCAACTACGGAATGGACAGAACTGCACTTGAAGCATTCGCGGAATCAAAGGCTCCAACCCCGGAATTTCGCCCAGAGGATGAAATTCTAACACGGAAAACCGCCCAGAGGCAACAAAAACCGCCCAGAGAAAAATCGGAAAAACCGCCCAGAGCATCATCGATATTCTCGTATCAAACCCCAATGCCACACGAACTCAGATTTGCAGCATACTTGGGAAAGCCGATGGCACTATCAAAGAACATCTTGCAAACCTTCAAGCAAGAGGAATTATCGAGAGAGTCGGCAGCGATTTCGGCGGCCACTGGAAGGTTCTCGTAAAAAAATGATTTTCCTTGGGCTTCTGCCCTGGAATACATACTCAGCTATTCTAAAAAGGGGTGCCCTGCAGGCGCTCCTTTGCGTTTTAAAAGAGGAGCAATGTAGGAACTTTTTTAGAAAAGCAAATGCCCCTGAAGCACGTTCAGAGGCATTTTTTGAGGTGCCTAGCGGAATCGAACCGCTGTAGCAGGTTTTGCAGACCTGTGCCTAACCGCTCGGCCAAAGCACCATCGTTTGGGAATGCAAAAGTAGGCATTATTTTTTATAATCCAAAATTTTCCGGCAATAAAATCGCTACAATGGCTATTTTTTATGTTTTTCTATAGTTCCGACGCAATACGGACCGACACTCGCAACAGGTCCGGAGCTATATAAAAGATCCCTTAACTGCGGATTCGCCTCCAAACACTTAGACGTGGTAATCAGCGACATAGGACGGGTATTGGCCGTATCCGAAGCGGTTTTCATGAACGCTTCCACATCCTTGCCATAATCCTTTATCTGTCTTCCCACATAGACATCAATATTTTCAGGTCTGTGCAGGCACAATGTCACCACATCGGTTCCCATCGGCACTTCCTTGCAGATTTCCCTGTAACCGAAATACGGATTCGCTTTGGTAAGCACTCCTGATGCGGCATAAACCGTCAGCAGCAATGACGACCCCACCAGAAATACAGGAAGATTCCAAACCTTTCTGCGCACCAGGAACCACAACGCCAACAAATTTCCCGCTGTCAGCAGAACGGCGGCGATTTTCACCGGCGGATCGAAAGCAAACGGATATTCCTTCCAAGTCGCATCCAGCGGTTCGACATTGATGACGCCGAACAGTACAAGGCAGGCAACAATCCCTACCAATGCGAATATAGCTGAAGGAATACCGATAGCCCAGGCTGCCCAGCGTCTGCATCCGCATCGGTTGACTGCCAACGGAAACAGATACACGATGAAAGGGAACATCGGAACTAGGTAAACCGGAAGCTTGGAACTGAAGGAAGAAAGCATCACGAAAGTAGACGCGATCACGCAAAGGAAAAGCATCTCCTTGTCAGATTTCACAGCCTCGGCAGAAATGGAACCGGATTCCGCATTCTTCCTGCGAGGCCAGGCTGACAATATGAGCGAGCCTATCAGCAGCAATGTATAAGGCGCTATGCACCAAAGAATTGCGACAGCATAGAACCAGAATGGCTTGCTATGCGTGAAAGCATTGACAGCTCTTCCTACGGTCTGCTTGAACAGGAGATTGTCCAGATAGCTGACTCCCCCGTCGAGAAAGACGCCGATAAACCAAACCGCGCAGAGACCTGCAATCACGCCCCACGTTTTCCATCCGAGATACCTTGCGATATCGCGCGGTTTACGCTTGACCAAAAGGAAAACTGCTATGGAAATCGGCGGAACCAGCAGTCCCACAGGACCTTTCGTAAACAATGCCAGGAAAATCCAAATCGGAAGAAGCCAGCTGCACTTACGGTAAACCACGGCATCTTCACCCTCCGGTTCGCCGTCGAGCCGTAGCTCGTACATTCTCCAAAATGTAAACAGCGCCAGTACAATGAACATGCACATCAGCATATCCATACGCAACACGACAGCCGTTCCGAGGAACATCACACTGGTAATCAGCATCATAGCCATAGCCATACGGTCGGACGAAGACGCATCGGACATCACCCACTTGTCCATCAGCCACACGATCACAAAGGCCGGTATCAATGAGAATATGCTCAATGCCAATACGCTATGCTGTCCGAAAAAGAGTTTGCACAATGCCACAATCCACAGATATAGAGGCGGTTTGTCCGCGTATGGCAGACCATGGTTATAGAACGCGAATATATTGCCGTTGGCTATCGCTTCATCGGCAATGCTGAGATACCTCAGCTCATTGGAAGGCGTGAAATCCCTCATCAACATTGCAGGAAGCAGGCAGATGAAGGTAAACAGGAACACCGCCATCAGCGGATGCCTGGTCAAAAAATTAGTTTTCAGGTTCGACGGCATTGGTCTTCCTTTCTTTAAATCCTATGGCTAGATTCCTGATATAAGCCACGAAACCGAATGACTGGCCGAGAATCAGTACCGGGTCCAGTCGGAAGATTCCGTATGCGATAATCACGCCGGAACCGAACAAGCTGATGGCCCAGAAGCCCATCGGCAGTGTGGATTGATGCTTATATCTGGAGTAAATGTATTGATATACAAATCTTAACGTGAAAATCACCTGTCCCGCGGAACCGAAAATGACCAGCCCCAACGGAATATCCTCATTCTGGAAGAAACTCTGGAAATAGATCTGTGCATTCTGGAGCATCAGGAGCACCGCCACTACCGGTGTCGCCAGAAGGACGGATTGCAAAATGAGCCCCAGACGCTTCCATACCCCCTTCGCATTGAGATTCCACAGATATATATAATAGGATATCAGCTGGCCGAGTACGATGGAGAAGTCATCACGGAGCAGACCGTAAATGAAAAACAGGTATGAGCCGATGACGCTGAGCACCCAATACGCAGACGGCGAAACCACCTTTTTCGCTTTCTCGGACTTCCACCATTGGAACAATGTCCTGAGCGAGAAGAATATCTGCGCGGTGAAGCCGAGTGTCAATATCACCGCCTTAGGCAAATCGTGAATGTCTACCATCGCGCGCTATTCTACGTTGTTCTCCCCTACCTTGTAATTTATATAGCGCGGACGCATCCACCTATATGCGAAACAATCGGCAAACGGGCCCCAGAGGCGGTTCCACAGATGATATTTGGACTTTCCGGCCACCCTCGGGAAATGCCTTACAGGCACCTGCCCGTATGAACAGCCGTCCTGAAGCAGCACAAGCGCAGGCAGGAAACGGTGCATTCCCTTGAACATCGGTATACGTTTGGCTACATCGGTATGAAGGACCTTGAGCGGGCAACCCGTATCAGTAGCCCCGTCGTGAGTCATCATTTTCCTGAAGCCATTGGCAATCTTGGACTGTATCCTCTTGAAGAAGGTATCCTTACGGTTGGCGCGGATGCCTATCATCATGCTCTTTTCCTCAATGCCTTCCAGCAGAAGATTGAAATCCTCCGGTGTAGTCTGCAGATCGGCATCCATATAACCCACGAAATCAGAGCATGCGTAGTCGAAACCGGCTTTGATGGCTGCGCTCAATCCGGCATTTTTCACGAAACTTATATAATACAGGTCCTTGCTGCGTGAGCAGACTTCCTGAATGCGCTCCAGGCTGCCGTCAGATGAGCCATCATTGACAAAAAGCGCACACGTCTTGTAGCGGCTTTTCGGAATGAATTCATTCAGAGCTTTTTCCAATGCGTATATATTGTCAGTTTCATTGTACACAGGCACGATAATCGTGAATCTGTACTCACCCGTCTTGTTCATACTGATAAAGTTCTTAAATCCGGACAAATTTAATAAAATTAGCCTGAATTAAATTAAATCAGGAGTCATTTTGAGTATCTTTGCATATTAAAATGCGTATTACATGGCAGAAAATATGGTCTGGGACCCGTTGAGACGAAAAAATGTTCCGCTGACGCCCGAAGAAAGGGTGCGCCAATGGTTCATCACCGTCCTGAAAGACAGGATGCAGGTTCCGCTTCACATGATGATGAGCGAAGTCGGGATGAAATTCGGTGAAGGCGCATTGAAAAAAGAATTCCGGGCGGACATCGTGGTATATGACCGCCGGCCCGGACCGATGATGATAGTGGAATGCAAACGCCCTGACGTGGAACTCACGAAAGAAGTTCTGGAACAGGCATTGAGATACGATATGGTGCTGGACGTCAAATATTTGGCATTGACGAACGGCAACCGGACGATATTTTGCGAGAGGCTGGAAGACGGCAGCATCAGCTTTTTGAAGGAAGCACCGACATATATGCAGATGCTGGGACTTGAGTAACGCAGGACGTATAATTTAAGAATAACATGACCCTGACAAAAGGATATTTGGAGAACCCCGTATTCGGGATAGTTTCGGAAGTGGCGGAGAGCATCGGCGTAAGAGCCTTTGTGATAGGCGGTTTCGTAAGAGACTGCTTCCTGGGAAGGAAAACCGATGACATCGACATCGTGGTGGAGGGCAGCGGCATCGCACTCGCCACGGCAGTCGCAGATTACATAAAAGCCAATGAGCACCACGGCTGCCGCGTTTCCGTTTTCAAGAATTTCGGCACGGCAATGCTGAAGTACCATGGAACAGAGGTAGAATTCGTAGGCGCGAGGAAGGAATCCTACCACCGCGAGTCCAGGAAACCGATTGTGGAAGACGGGACACTGGAGGACGACCAGAAGCGTAGGGACTTCACTATCAATGCAATGGCATTCAGCCTGCAGAAAGAGGACTTCGGCGCATTGGTAGATCCGTTCGGCGGCATCAGGGACTTGGCTGCCGGCATCATCCGCACTCCTCTGGAGCCGGACACCACATACAGCGACGACCCGCTTCGAATGCTCAGGGCAATCCGCTTCGCGACCAAGCTCAGCACTCCGGAAGTGGAATTCAAAATCGTAAAGGAGTCGCTCGACGCAATGCGGAGGATGAAGGACAGGATGTCAATACTTTCAAAGGAGCGCATTGCCGAAGAACTGAACAAGATGCTTCTATGCCCAAGACCGTCAATGGCTTTCAAGCACATGGACGAGACCGGGCTTCTGGAATATGTATTGCCCCAGCTTGGAAAACTGAAGGGCGTGGAAACCGTGGACGGACGCGGCCACAAGGATAATTTCTCGCATACTCTCCAGGTAGTGGACAACGTGGCTAGAGATGAAGTCGCAGGCATTGCCGCAGGCTCTCTCATGGATTATACTCCGGTGGAAAACGGAGACGGATTCACGGAATCGGTGAGGACGGCACCTTGCCTCTGGCTGAGATGGGCGGCATTGCTGCACGATATCGGCAAGCCGGCAAGCAAGCGCTACGACCCTAATGTCGGGTGGACTTTCCATGGGCACGAGACGATCGGTTCGAGGATGGTGCCGAAGATTTTCCAGCAGATGAAAATGCCTCTTAACGAGAAAATGAAATACGTCCAGAAGCTGGTCGCCCTGCATCACAGGCCTGTAGCACTTGTAGATGAGGAGGTTACGGATTCTGCAGTAAGAAGGCTGCTGTTCGATGCGGGCAATGAGATTCAGGACCTCATGCTTCTGTGCAATGCAGACATAACATCCAAGAACCCGGCTAAAGTCGAGCGGATCAAGAAGAATTTCGAACTGGTGCGTGAAAAACTTGTGGAAGTAGAGGCGAAGGACCAGATAAGGAATTTCAAGAATCCGATTACCGGCGAATATGTGATGGATGTCTACAATATCCCGCCTTGCAAGGAAATCGGAGAATTGAAGGAATATGTGAAGAACGCCATCCTGGACGGCATCATTGACAATACTTTCGAGGACGCCGACAGACTCATGAGAGTGAAAGCGGAAGAAATGGGGCTCAAAGCAGTAAAATAATCATGCTTACCGACGATTTTCTGGCATATATATCAGGCGTAAAGCGCTATTCTCCAAGGACATGCACAATCTATTCCGATGTCCTCAAGGAATTTGTCGGGTTTATATCAGAAGATGACGGTTCATGCGTGACCGACATTGAAACCAGACTCACGGTCAACACGATAAGGGACTACGAGTTTTATCTTAGCGAGACGAGGAAATTGAACGAAAGGACTGTAAGCCAGCACCTTTCGGTCCTCAGCAGTTTCTGCCGCTGGATGATGGGGCAAGGCCGCTTGAAATCAAATCCGGTCAAACTGGTCAGCCGGCCTAAATGCAGCAAAAGACTGCCTGTTTTCTTCCGCAAGGATTCCATGGAGGAATATTTCGACACCAGCGCGCCGTCTGCCGACATGGAATCGCTCGAATTGCTGAAAAATTCCGCATCGGCACTCCTCGACGGCACACCGCATTCATCCGGCACATGGAAACTTGCCGCCGAGCTATATGAAAAGCGGCTGAGGCGCATGATTATCAGCATTTTATTCGAGACCGGCATAAGACGCGCAGAATTGATTTCCCTTAAAATCGGGGATATCGACTCAGGACGCTCCGTAATAAATGTAACTGGAAAGGGTGATAAAATGCGAGAAATACCGATGACAGCGATACTTTCTAAAGAAATTTCATTATATTTGAAAGCAGCGGAAGCGATAGTGGGGAGAGAGCGCACCTCACGCGAGCCACTCCTGATAACATTGAACGGAACAGCATTGTATCCGGTTTTCGTGGACAGGGCGGTCAAACGCGAGTTGGGGCAGGTTGACGGAATCACCGGCAGGAAATCGCCGCATGTGCTGAGGCACACATTGGCGACAGAGCTGTTGAACGACGGCTCGGATCTTTATTCGATAAAGGAACTGCTCGGGCACTCGTCACTTGCGGCGACACAGGTCTACACTCACAACACTATCGAGAAGCTGAAGAAAGTTTATACTAATACCCATCCAAGGGCTAAAAGAGGAGGTAAAAATGGAGATTAGAGTACAATCACTCAAATTCAATGCTGACCAGAAACTGCTGGATTTCGTTGAAAAGAAAGTTTCCAAGCTCAGTCGTTTCGATGAAGCAATTACTGATGTAGAGGTTGTTCTCTCACTGATGGAGAAGCCGGAGAATAAGAATGTAAAACTTCAGATTCATGTTCCAGGCGGTTCGCAGGTAATCGAGAGAAGTGCAAGAACTTTCGAAGAGGCTGTCAATGATTGTGTTGACGCAATGAAGGAAAAACTTACAAGAAACAAGGAGCGCAAGGCAGAATAGAATTGAATTAATATAGCTTATCGTCAAGCGGGCCGACCAAATCAATGGTCAGCCCGCTGTCTTTATTGTTCATCCTTGTCGGAGGCATTGTCCGCGTCGGATTCTTCGTGTCCGTATAGCGCCGGAAATTTATCCTTGCCGGCACGTGGCTTCACTCCGTAGGAAATCACCTTGTTCGCCGAAACGATGATGCTCTGGCCGCTGTCCTTCAGTTTTTTGTCACATGCTTCATAAACATTGTGCACTTCCTCCAGCTTCTTTCCAAGTTTGGCATAATTGGTCGACAAGTCATGCACACGGGCGATCATCTCCTCTGCCGCCTTGATGATATTCTGCTGGTTACGGACCTGTTCCACATTGCACCAAGCCGTACGTATCATGCGGATGAACGGCACCAATGTCTCCTCGGTCGTTATCAGGACATTCTTCTTGAACGCTTCACGCCAGATATTGTCGTCAAGGCTCTTGGCCAGCTGCAGCGCTCCGTAAATAGGGACATACATCAGCACATAGTCAAGACTTTTCCTGCCCGAAGCGATATAACTGCTATAATCCTTCTTGGACAGATTATCTATCTGGCCCTTGATTGCCTTCAAGTTAAGTTGCGCGGCAGCATCACGTTCCTCTTTACTTTTAGTCTTGTCCGACCAGTCCGAAAAGGCCTTCAGGTCCACCTTGGAGTCCACGATGACGTCGGTATTGTCCGGAAAATGGATTATCACATCAGGTCTCATACGTTTGCCGCTGTCCTCATTCGGTATGACCATTCCCGACTCATCCCTGAGCGTGGATTCCCTTTCATAGTCGACGCCGTTGGTGAAGCCTTCCTTGACAAGCAGATTCTCCAGAAGCATCTCACCGAAACAGCCTTGCATCTTATTACGTCCCCTCAATGCATCCGCGAGGTTATCTGCCTTGTTTCCAATATCTTCGGTGCGTTCCTTCAGGTTCTTCACGGCATTTTCCAGATGCTCTTTCAGCGATGCGGAAGACTCGGTCTGCGCCTTTTTGTTCTCATTGAAGGACTTCTTCATCTCCTCCAGGTCCTTGCCCAGGGTCCCCGTGATGTTCTTGAAGGTCTCTTCCGCTTTCTTTCCAAGTTCTTCTTCACGCGCCTTCAGCACAGCCTCGGTCTGCGCAGTCATCTCCGTCTTGATGGCTTCCACCTGCTGTGCCAATGCTTTCTCATGACTTTTCTTGATTTCGGAAAGCATTGAATCATAGCTCTTTCTGACTTCGAGCAGATTATTGTCCGCTGCTGCCAATCGCGATTCATAGCTGTCAGCAGACGCCTTCAGCATCATCTCATAACGTTCCTTGTCGGCCGCCTGCGTCTTCACTGAATTTTCCTTCTCCGATGCCAGAAGCGACTCCAGACGAGCCTTCTCCGCGCCCATCGATTTCGCGCAGACAAACCATGCCACGGCAGCCGCTGCCGCAGCACAAATTATTCCAATGATTATTTCCATATTCTTCTCACTAGGCTAAATATTACTGACCGCCAAGGCGTTCAAAATAGGTAAGAACCTCTTCCCACGTCTTGAACGGTTCCTCGCCGAAATGCAGGACGGTACCCATAAACTCCTCTGTCGCAAGCCTTTCAGGATAACGGTCAATGAGATAGTCGCCGAGCACCATATCTTTTCGGTTCGTGACAATGATTCTGTTCCATGCCGGCACACCAAGTTTCTTTTCCACCCAGCGGTACAATGCCGGCAGACGTTCCGGTTCATTGAAAGAGTTGGATATCAATACGTAAGGTGTATAGTGACGGGACAGTGCAGCAAATGCCTTGACTGCGCTTCCGTAAGGTTCCATGTCTTCTACGGACAATCCGTGGGCTTCGCCGTTCTTCATATCCAGCAATGTGTCCGTCAATGATATGAGCATTACCGGCTTGCTGCGTTTTTCCTGAATGTCGTCGATTCTTTCAATGACGGGAAGCACGGATTTAAGAAAAACGCTGTCGTCCATGTAGTGGGTCCCCTCGAAATGGATGGCATTCGGATAGTGTTTCGAGAAGAGTTCGAATGTCCCTGTAACCAGCTCATCATGAACGCCGAACATGCCATAGACAAGTTCTTGTTCAGCATTGCAGTCGCCGAAGCAGTCAGGGTCATCCACATTGTCCGGAAGTCCTTCGAATCTATGCGACGAGACTTCGCGGAATGCTTCCAGAAGTCCCTTGTTGACCAGGAAGGATGTCTGGCCGTCGCGGCGCGGATTGTGGAATTCCTGACGTCCCAATCCATTGTTTTTCAGCAATGTATCAGCCAACATGAATGCAGGATTGACCAATATGCGCCAGAATCCGCGGAGCTGTTCCGCATACATGGCGCCCATGGAGGCTCCGACAATCAGATCAGGTTTCTCCTTCGCGCAAAGTTCCCGGAGCATCTGCATTGTTTCGTGCGGGTCGACAGGAAGGTCCGGGGCGATTATCTGCGCATTCGGCAACAATGTCCCCATTGCTTTCACGGTGCCGTTCTGCCCGCTCGAAGCAAATCCATGCAAATACAATATCTTTTTCCCGGACATCAGATCCGGTCTTGCATACTCAAAAAGTTCCATCTTACTTCTAATTATTAAGTTCTCAAATATTTCAACATTCGTTCATTATAAAACTCCTGCAATACGCGAGCATCCAGCCCAACGCACTTCTATTTTCGTTACCCTCTCCCTAAATCCCTCTCCTCGGGAGAGGGACTTACCATCGCCTATCGGCTCTAACCAACATTATTAAGTTCTCAAATGTTTCTTAAAAAGGTCGGCGAAAACGCAGGCGGCGGTGAGGAGGGAACAGAGCAAAAACATTGACCCTGTCATGAACAGCATTTCGCCAGAGGCGACGATTGCCGGGATTATGCCGCCGAAGGCATTGCCGATTGCCCCGAGAAGGGCTGAGGCGACGCCGGCATTGTCACGGCCCGAATCCATTGCGGCGACGTTGGAGGCTGTGGAAACCATGCCCACCATGAGCGAGAGTATGAATATCAATGCTTCATAAACCCAGAATCCCGGTTTGAAAAGGAACGCCAGCATTGTCAATACGGACAGCACCACAAGCCCGACCGTACCGAAGGAAATTGCCCTGTCGCGGGTCCTGAACCGAGGTATGACAGCAGAGGCTATCGCGAAGGTCAATGCATTGAAACCGAAGACGATACTGAAGTGCAACGAGGATAGTCCATAGTATTCTTGCATGATGAACGGCGCCGATGCGATATTGGTGAAGAGTACGCCCATCGAGAACATGTATATCAGCACATAGCGCAGGAATTTCCGGTTACGGAGCACATCCATAAAGCCTTCCGAAATGGCACCGAACGAGGACTTGCGATACATGCTGAGGTTCTTGAACGACAGGCATTCGTGCATGCGGACCGCCCCGATGAGCAGGATGAAAGCCAGGATTATAAGGCTCCAGAAAATGGCTCTCCAGCCGCCCAGCAATGCGATGAATCCGCCTACGATAGGTGCTGCCACGGTGGCGATGCCATTTACGGCTGCGACCATGGACATCATCTTCGTCAGTTGCTTTCCCTGGTATTTGTCGGCAGCAATGCTACGTGAAAGGACCACGCCTCCTGATCCTGCAAGTCCCTGAAACAGACGCATTAAGATAAACTGGTGAACGTCAGCGGAGAAGATGCAGCCGGCCGTGGAGATTATAAAAAGCAGCATTGCACAGATAAGCGGCTTGCGTCGTCCGTACCTGTCGCTCAGGGGTCCGAAAATCAGTTGTCCTGCAGCGAGTCCGATGAGTCCGGTGGTAAGGCCGAGCTGTACCAGCGAGGTGGAACAGCCGAACCAATCCTCCATCGCCGGGAGGACCGGAATGTACATGTCCATGACAAATGGCCCGAAAGCGCTGAGCGCTCCCAGAAACATCAGGACGAAGGGGCCAGAGTCAATGTATTTACCTCCAATTTTCATCGCTACAAAATTAACTAAAAGAACGAATATTTCAGCAATAAAGGTCGGCATCACGCCGACCTTTACCGTAAATTATTAGAGTGTGTTACTTCGTTTAAAGAATATAGTCTACTGTATAAGGACTAATCCTATTGGTGTAATTATTTGTATGGTTATAGCCTCCCGGCTAACGATTTAAAAAAATCACTTTAACGTTTTATTAAAACAATGCAAATTTAGCGCGATTTTTTTAATCTGCAAACAAAATGTCAAAATATTTCGTTTTATTTTGCGTTTTTGTCATCCAGAAGGTAAGGACGGAGCTTTTTTGTTCGTTCCAGTGCCTGTTGCATCTGCCAATCCTGAATCAGTTTAGGATTGCCGCAGAGAAGCACATCAGGAACTTTCCATCCGTTGAATTCCACAGGCCGAGTATAAATCGGCGGGGAAACCAGGCCGTCCTGGAAGCTGTCGCTCAATGCCGATGTTTCGTCAGTCAGCACGGTAGTTTGACACTTTAAAATCCGAAAAAAGTTAAAAATATTTGATAGAGTTCG
>ERZ1026850.820-NODE-820-length-18264-cov-4.526443_pt1 | contig 18264 bp, 10 predicted proteins | sample MGYA00380155_ERZ1026850 | MGnify/ENA primary metagenome ERZ1026850 (study PRJEB33269, sample SAMEA4719791) | human gut metagenome | biome: human-associated habitat; feature: organic feature; material: feces | place: Cameroon | collected 2013-10 ... | reverse complement strand
TCTTCTGCAAATGTGAGATGTTGAGAATTGTCAAAGATGTGTATAAAGGGTAGGGGGCGCCCGAGGGGTGGTAAGGCGAGGCGCTGAAAGGGTTGGAGGACCGGAGGGCGTCCTCGCTGAAGCCATAGCGGAAGAGGAGGAAATCGTTGAACTTGCCCGAGAGAAACATCTGGTAGCGCAGGTTTGCCTTCAGCTGGTACATGTGGTTGTTGGTTGCGCCGAATGTGCGCTGGTTGCGCGAGGCGTCGCTATGGTAGGTGGCCAACTGGTAGAGCGAGCGCGTGTTGTGGCATTCCTTGGTGTAGGAATACTCGGCGTCGGCGCTGAGCAAGTCGCCTCCCACCTTCATCCTCATGGTTTGTCCCAGGGTGAGCTTGTAATTCTCCCCATTGCCCGTGAGCGAGTTGTTCAGGTAGTTGTAAACGCCCGCCAACGATGCGGTTCCCGCGACGATGCTGTCGAGGATTTCCGTGGAGGCGTGTGGATGGTTCATGAACGAGGCCGACCGCGCCAGGCTTTCCACGCTTTTCTTTTCGTACTGTGCCTCGGCATACAGCTCGCCCGACCATTTCTTCTTGCGCGTCCATAGCTTGCCCTTCGTCGACAGGGCTGCTGGGCGCTCGAGGTTTGCCGTCTGGCCACGCGTGAACAGCAGGGCGTTGTCGAGATAGGTCTGGCCGCTGGTCCACGCTTGGTTGTCGGTCTTGAGCCTCGAAAAGGTTGGGGTCAGCGAGAACCCGACGTTGTGGCTTCTGTTCTTCAAATTGTATTCGCCTCCCACCGCCACGGTCTTTTGTCTTCCCGTTGGGGTGTCGTCGCCCTTCCAGTCGCCTTGTCGTCCGGGCTGCTTGTTGCTGTTCACGTTGTTGAGGTTGCCAAACAGGGCCAGTCGCGAGAGATGGGTGAAGCGCAGTCCAAACAGTTGCGCCTTGTAGCGGTCGCTGCTTCCGCATCCCATGTCGGCATTGGCAATATAGCCTTCGTTGTACTCGCGTTTCAGGTTGACGTCCATCACCAGCGCCTTGTCGCCCGCATCGCGCCCAAGGAGCCGTGTGGCCTCGCCCGCCTTGTCGTACACCTTCACAGTCTTCACCGTGTAGGCCGGCAGGTTCTCGAGCGCCACGAGGGGGTTGCCCTTGAAGAAGTCGCGGCCATTGAGGAGCAGGCTCGACACGAACCGCCCATTGACATAGATGCGCCCATCGTCGTTCAGCGTAACGCCAGGCAGTTGGCTCACAAGGGCTTGGAGCATGCTGCCCTCAGCCAGAGAGAACGCGTCGGCGTTGTAGACCACGGTGTCGCCACGCTGAAACATCTTGATCTTGGTGGCCGTAACCTTCCCCTCGCCCAGCAGGGTGGCTTCGCGCTTCAGGCGCATCAAGCCAGCGTCGACCTCGGTGATGCGCTTGGGCACGCTGACCACCAAGTCCTTGCAGGCGCCTTTGTAGCCCAAGGAGGTGAATTGCAGGATATACGAGCCCTTGCCCGGACTGTCGAAGGAGTAGCGCCCCCGCTCGTTGGTTACCGTGCTCTGTATCTTAACGCTGTCGCGTCGCAACAGGCTCACCGACACGGAAGGTAGGTATTCGCCATCCACATGGTCGGCCACGCTACCATAGATTCTCTGTTGGGCAAAGCCTCGCCCACCCCACAACAGCATTGTCAGGCTCGTCAATAATATGTAACGCCAATGTTTCATATAGGGTTCGGGGTTAAGTTATTGGTAGCAAAATTATTCAATTATCAGATGAAACGCAAAGGTTTCATGTCTAAAAAGGCGTATTGGAGCCTATGCGCAACATCTTGTTTATCAGCGATGTATGAGATATCAGAGGATTATTCTGTCTAAAAATGCCAATGGGTTGCTGGTTAGTAGTTCTCTATGAATGTTTTGGCCGAAATATCGGCACCTTCCAGTCCCAGTTTTGTCTTTATCAAGAACAGTTTTTGTCTGACCGACTTCTCCTCGATGCTATACAGAGCGGCTATGGTTGAGGCAGGCACCTTGATTCGAATGAGCATAAGAAAGCGAATATCTTTGGTTGTTAGCTTAGGGAACTCGCTTCTTAATCTCTCAATGAAATCATTGTCGGTGCTATTCACAAAAGCCTCCAATTCAAGCCAATCGTCGTCTGAGAATGCGAAAGCCCTTGGCTTTTTCGTTTTCAACGTGTTTACCTTCTTCGATATGTCCACCTTTTTGATCAGGTATTGCCTGATGGAGGCCAACTGCTTGTCTTTCCATTGTATTTGGGAGAGATTTCTTTTTCGTTCGTTCTCAGCCAGCTTAGCTTTTTGATACAAAAGGGCACAGCCCAATGATATGAGAACGATCAGAAACAAAGAGATGACGATTGTCAAGGTGACTTGTTGCCTATTAGCCTCGTTATCTTTGGCTCGCGCCACCTCCTTTTGCAACATGAGCATGTAATACTTATCCTTGGAAGCCATGTTGGCCGAATTCTTCTTTATCAGATACGCCTCCGCGGAATCGGCGTATGCGTAAACGTTGTTTATGTCGTTTTGGGAGAAGGCTATTTGCCTACTGAGCGAATAGATGAGCCCTCCGTATTCTTCGTAACATGCGCGTGGAGTTTGAGAGATCAATGCTTTTGCTTGTCTTAACGAGTCGGCTTGGCAATAGGCTTGCGCCAAGGCCAAATGGGCCGAAACATCGTAGGTCACACGTAGGTTGTAAGACGCTTTTGCCGCTTGCAGCACATGGGCTTCTTCCCCATACATGCTATAAAACACTGAGAGATCTTGATAAGCATCGGCGAGGGGCGCCTGGTCGGTTCTGATGGTTTGGGCAAGGGAAATGGCTTTACGTGTGAAGCCCATGACCTCTTTGAGGGTGTTCTCCTTGTAGGTAAGGCATTCGGCTAAGTTGAGCAATGAATAGACCCTGTTGGCAGTCGACACATTCACTTTATTATATATGTCGACCACTTGTCGCGCATATCCTATGGCCCTATCAGCATCGTACAGCCTTAACAGTCGCGAACTTTGAAAGAGCCCGAGACAATAAGTCAGCGTATCGCCTTGTTGTCTTGAATATTTAAGACATTTGGCAAACAGGTTGAGCGCCTTTTCGGAACTGTCGTTATGCGCATAATACAGCCCCATGTAGTATAAGCACTTAGCGTAAAGCGAATCGTTGGGCCTGTCCTTATACCAGTTGTAAGCTGTTCTGATTAGGGAGTCATGGTCGACATTCTGCCCCGCCTTGTTCTGCGCCATTGTGTAAACAAGCGAGTAGATGGCAAGGTCTTGGTCTGATAGTTTGGTTTGGTTTATACTGTTGAGAATCGTTATTGCGCTGTCAGGCTTCTGGTTTTCTACCATTTCTAAAGCCATAGGTATCCTGTCATCATGCGTGTAACATGAAGCGACCATCGTTAGCAAGGCAACGGTTAGAAGAGCACAGAACGTTTTTCTCATTTTTAGAAGTTTTATCGCTACAAAAATACAACTAAATTCTCACATTGCTTGAGGATGAGTATCTAAATCCGTCATTTGGCTTACATCGTATATCTAATTGAACAATAGGCGGTTATAAGGATATTAAGCATTACTCATATCTAAATTCTATGTAATTGAGGCCACAGGACATCTAAAAACACACTTGCCTACGCTTCTTCACTCCGAATGGTTCAAGCATAGGCAGACAGGGCTAAGCGCCCTGCGCCACCATCGCCTATCCATGTCAATGGCAGAAAAGCGAGGTTAGCAGGGCACCTTCGAGAACCTTGCCCATTGCTTGTCGCCACCTTATAATTAAGGTATGTTGTATGAGAATCCATGGATTCTGCTTTTGCCCCATATACCTGGAGGCAAAACAACAATGCTGCTGCAAAACAAATATTCCTCATTACGTTATTGTTTGATTTAGGTGTGGGCAAAGATAGTGCAAGCGAGAGCCATGAGAACTTGTTCTCAAATGGCCGAGTGCAGCCTATCTTATGCAAAGATAGCACATTCTTTTGGTATTTTGATAAAAATATTGTTCCAATGCGTTGCCATCGCGTTCCAATACGTTGCCATCTTATTTGCTCTTCTTTCACAACAGGCCATAGCATTGCGCCACTTTTGTTGCCATTTGGCAATTATCGGGTTTCTTTTCCATTTTCTTGGCGCAAACGGGGTATGCTTCAATTATTTTTTATAACTTTGAAAACAAAAAGGCATGATGGCTAAACCTATTCGCATTATAATCTATTTCACTTTCATACTGTTGTTGTCAGCGTGCGACAAAACCGTCGGGACTCCTGCCGACATCGCGTACATTGACAGTTTGGCCAATATGGATCCCGAGCGTGCGACCCAATTGATAAATCGTCGCGAAAAGGACGAGCACCTTGACGAGGCCAGCAAAAGGAGGTTGCAGCTTATCAGATATAAGTTGGAAGACAAGTGTTACATTGTGCACGAAAACGACAAGGTGATAAGGGAACTGCACCAGTACTTCGAGCAACATGGAGGCACCTATGAACGATTACAGTGCTTATATTATATGGGAAGCACGTATAGAGACATGGGCGACTACACCTCTTCTATAGTGTGGTATAGCAAAGCCGCTCAGTTTGCCGAAACGAATCCCTTGAGTAGGAACGATTCCATTATCTTGTCGTTTGTCTACTCCCAAATCTCCGATTTGTTTTACAAGATCAACAATGGCAAGGAAGCCCTTCAATCTCAGCTCAAGTCGATGGAAGTGCAACGAAAGTTGGGCATCGACAATTACTATACGTACGAAGATGTGGCCAGGACAGCCGATGGTGCCAACGACACAACCATGGCCTCTAAGTTTTACAGGAAAGCCCTTACAGACATGGTAAACGAGGGCGTAGCCGAGGAAAGGCTAAATCTCCTGGGTGAGCAACTTGGCTTCTACGCATCCCACAACATGAAGCAACAAGCTGATTTCGTTTACAGCCTTATAAGAGACAGCAAGCAGCACCCTGTTCCGCCCAATGCGTATGCCTCGATCGCCATCTATTTTAATAGCAAGCAAAAAGCCGACTCCGCCTTGAAGTATAGCATAATAGCGTTTGAATGTGAGGACAGAAACTCGGCAAAGCGCGAATTGGCACAGAACATCGCAAAACTGTCGGCATTGTTGGGCGACCGCCAAAAGGCTTACCACTACTCGATGTTGTCGATGGATCTCTCCGATTCGGTCCAAAAGGAGATGGATGCGCAAAACGTACTGATAGCCAAGACCCAAAGGGTAATAAAGGAGCTACAGGAGGCGCGCGACATTAAGAAAGAGAGTGCGCAACGAAGAAAAACCAATCTGCTTATCGGCTCCGTGGGAATTCTCCTGGTCATAGCCATCATATCCCTATTGCTTATTTTCAATTATAGGAGAAAACTCCGAATCCAAACGAAGTTGGAACAGATTGAGAGCGAAAAGGAGAAGATTTCGACCGACCATATTTCCTTGTTGGAGAAAGTGCAAGCCGACAGAAGGTTGCGCGCCCGAAGCTCCAAGGACGTGTCGAGCGTTAAGAGCCATCTTGCGAATCTCGCCGACAACCCTAAAGACAAGTTGCAACCCGACATGTGGGAAGTGGTGTTCGACGCGGTCGACACTACTTATCCCGACTTAAGGCAGCGCTTGCTCACCTACAACCAGGACCTTGAAAACAAAGACCTCATACTGTTGTATCTCATGAAACTTGAGTTTAAGCAGGCCGATGTGGCACGGATCATGAAACGCGCCCCGTCGGTTATTAGCCGAAAATACCATCGCATAGAAACGATGCTTGGGGTGCCCATCAAGACCGCCTTGAACCCAAATCGGTCATAAGAGACGGCCATGCCATCGCGGCACGTCGTGGCATCAACACGCCCCAAAAGGCATGAGGCGCCCCCCCCTACCCACCGCCACGCATAGAAACACGAATCAGCCCTGACTTCCTTTGTGGGAAACCAGGGCTGATGTGTGTTATGCTCGGCGAATGTCTTTAGCGCTTCGCCAGAAGGGGAATGTTATTTCACCTCGATGTTCTTCATGACCTTCGCCTCCTGCTCAGGAGTGATCTTCGGAACGGTGATGGTGAGGATGCCATCGGCTACACTTGCGGTGATGTGGTCGTGGTCTACATCCTCAGGCAGGGTGTAGCACTGCTCATAGTTGCTGTAGCCAAACTCGCGGCGCAAGTAGCGCTCGTGCTTCTCCTCCTTGTTGTCGCGCTCTTCCTCCTTGTGCTCCATCTTGTTCTCAATGGCCACATGGAGCAGTCCGTCGTTGTTGATGTTCACGCGAACCCACTCCTTCCTCAAACCGGGAACGGCCATCTCCATCTTATAGTCCTTACCCGTTTCAAGCACATTGATAGCGGGCGCTGTGGCTTTAGTCTGCGGCATCAGGTCGACATCAAAGAGTGTGTCGTCAAACCAATTGTTCAACCAATTAGAATCATTGTTTCTACGAACTAACAACATAATATTTACCTCCAGTTTTGTTTTGTCGTCCTCTCCCCGCCTTGTGGTTCGGTCGGGACTTCATGTTATAATTATCTTTTGTTAGCTTCGGCTTTTTCGACATCCATTTCGTGGGAACCCCTTCACGCCATGCAAAGCATGCTCCGCTCATCTGGCTTATCGTATAGCCTCGGTTGTCACTATGCCCTTAAGCAACAAGCGTGCCAAGGGCATCAGGGGGATGCCCGTCTGCCAGATGTAGCCGTTTTTGTCACGTTCGTGTGCAATATTGTCACACAACATGATGATAATCTGGAGGGATAGCCGTATCTTTGCAGTATGAACGAAATGATCATCTCTGATTTGTCGGTGGGCTACAAGCACCGGGTGGTGGCCTCGCATCTCACCGCCCGCTTACAGGGCGGCACCCTCACGGCGCTTGTGGGTGCCAACGGCATGGGCAAGTCGACCCTGCTGCGCACACTGGCGGGGGTGCAGCCGCCCTTGGCGGGCACGGTGACGCTCGTGGCCGACGGCGTGGAACGGCAGCTGTCAGAACTCTCACGACGCGAGCTGTCGCGATGGATTGGCGTGGTGCTCACCGACCGCGTGGAGGTGGAGAACCTCACCGTGGAGCAACTGGTGGGCATGGGGCGCATGCCTTACACGGGCTTCTTCGGACGCCTCAACGACGACGACCGCCGCATGGTGGGCGAGGCGCTCGCCATGACGGGCCTCACCCCTCTGGCCCAGCGGCAGGTAGGCACGCTGAGCGATGGCGAGCGACAGAAGATGATGATTGCCAAGGCATTGGCGCAGCAAACACCCGTGGTGCTCCTCGACGAGCCTACGGCCTTCCTCGACTATCCCAGCAAGGTGGAGACCCTGCGGCTCTTGGGCCATCTTGCCCACCACACGGGAAAGATCATTGTGCTCTCCACCCACGACCTGAACCTCGCCGTGCATCTGGCCGACCATCTGGTAACCTTTGGCAACGGACTCGAAGAGGTGGGTAAAGACCGTTTGCGTCGTTACCTCGACCAGCTCCTGGAAAGTCAACACGCCTCCCTGGATGAGGTGATGGGGTGAATATCTCACCCCGAATGGTTTTTTCTTTTAGCCTCAGACGGCGTAACAACGAATTTCCCTAATTTTCGAATTTTTCCAAATTGCGTTAGCTAAATTCGTTCAAATTGGTAATCGTAGAACGATTACACTAATTACCTCCCTTTTGGTCGGTGGGGCTTCGCCGGGTCTCGTTAATTCGAGAAATTACTTCCCTACGGTCAGTGGGTCTACGACAAATCTCGTTGTTCTTTCCGATGAAGGTTTAGCTCGGCGGCCGAAGGGTAAGCCAAAGCGGCAGAGCCGAGCGACCGCGTCTGAGCGTAAATCTCTCACCCCGAATGGTTTCCTTTTAGCGCTCAGACCGCGTCTGAGCGCTAATCATTGAACCTGCGGGGAAGAGTTAGCGCATGACGCGCTCTATGTCGGCCAACGTGCCGTCGAACGGGCCATTGTGCTCCAACTTCAGGGTGCACATGGCGGCGGCGAACCTACCGGCCTCGGCGTAGCCCATGCCCTGCAAGCGACAATAGAGGTAACCCGTAGAATAGGTGTCGCCACAACCCGTGGCATCGACCACCTCACGAGGCTGAAAAGCGGGAATCTCATAGAAATGGCGGTCGGCATAGATGAGCGACCCATAGCTGCCCAACGTGATGACCACCTCCTTCACGCCTTGGTCGGCCAGCGTGCGGGCCACGGTGCGAGGGTCCTTCGAGTTGGTGATGACCTCCATCTCGTGCTCGTTGAGCTTCAGGATGCTCGTGGCCGCCAAAATCTCCTCTTGGTGCTCCCACGGAATGGCGCGCACATCCTCGCCCACCACCTCGCGCAGGTAGCCCTGCACATCGATCGACACCAATCCCTTCGTGGCCAGGTATTTCACCACCTCCGGCGAGAAGTCGTCGGCCAGCAAACTGCCCAAGTGGAACACACGGGCCTCCAACGGGCGCATCTCCTCCACGGTGAAAGGATCGGCCTTGGCCAGCACCCGCTGCGTGCGGTTGTTGGAGTCGACGCCGTAACGATTCTCGAAATACACCGTGTGACGGCTCGGATAACAAATGGTGTCCAAGCCCGCCTGGCGCAGTTTCTCCACCTCGGCCATCTGGCCTTCGCCCACCTTTGTCACCAGTTGGTAACTAACCTTCTCGGGGAGGTGACTAATGCCATGCGACATATAATAAGAGGTGCCGCCGGCCATGTAGACGGTGTTCTTAGGTGTTACGATCTTATCGCGGGTAATGTGCCCTATGCTGCAAATGTCTTTCATTTCAAAAACGCGTTTGACTGCAAAGGTAACAAATATTTCAATACCATCGCACAGAAATGACCTAAAAAGTAGTGGCCCTACACCCTTTGCACCCGCCAACGCACCCCTTCGCCAACAGGATTTTGCATAAATCTCAAAAAAATACGCCATAATGTTTGGGCATATCGAAAAAACATTGTACCTTTGCATCGCTTTTAACGAAGAAGCCCAGATGGCGGAATAGGTAGACGCGCTGGTCTCAAACACCAGTGCCGCAAGGCATCCCGGTTCGAGCCCGGGTCTGGGTACTCCCAATAAGCTATCGATCCCTTGTAAATCGCTGATTTGCAAGGGATTTTTCTTTTTCTTCCCCTCACCCTCACATCCTCCGCCTCCATGGCCACGCCAAGCGATGATTCAAGATATTTGGTTAAAAAGTTGTGTCGGGATTTTGATCGAACCAGCGAGCGAAATCGCCGTTTTTGCGCCATCGGAGCGACAAAAACGAGACATCCGCTTGCCGAAAGGCATCTTTGGCGTTGCGATCGGGCATGTTTCGAGCTTCGAAAGGCCAGCTATCGCACCACGAAAGACCATCTTTCGACGTGCGATACATGCCTAACGGCAAGGGCTAATGTAAGACGAGCAGCGAGAAACAAATAGCTATTATCGCAAAGCGTTGAATACCAAGTGTTTACATAACCCCACCGAGAATCGCGTATTTGCGTCCAACATTACCATCGACGAAAAAAAACGTGTAGATTGCCATATAGATTGTTGCGATAATTCCCAAGGAAACAACGACAGGGAACAGATCCCTAAAGCAGCTTGGTTTGGCTCGTCCGCTTAGGCTTACATTTGTGAGCGCCGAGCGCCCATTGGGCACACAAACTCATCTTACTACCGTTTCCCATTCGTTAGGCTACGAATAGACGGCGCATAGCTTTTGCAAATTCTCCTCAAAGAGCTCTTTGTTGAGCGCGCTGTTCTTCAGCGTTGAACGATAGTTGTAGATCGTTTGTGGTGAGTAAGAGAGTATGCCTGCAATCTTGGCACTTTCGGTAACGCCCAGTCGGACCAATGCCGCTACACGCAAAATGGGTGTCAGCTCTTGGGGTTCCTTTTGCAGCAATTGCGCCTCAGGCATGAGCAAGGTGTTCAGTTCGGCCACAAACGATGGATAGAGCGACAAGAAGATCTTATCGAACTGATAAAAGAACTGCTGGTTTTCCTTGGCGTCGCGCCTTGATGAAGAGAGGATGCTCAGCAACTCTTGTTGCTGATTGGCCTTAATCTTCCTTACCACCATCTTACGCTGGTTATCCAACCTTTCGATATACTGATAGCAAAGTTCGATGTAAGCCTTGGCCATATACTCTCGCTTCGCATTGGTTTTCTCAAGCGCGTCGTTGGCTTCTTTTTGCCGACTATTGGCGGCGCCCAATCGTTCGGTCACACTTTTTAGCTTCGTCGCCTGCAGTTTCAACCGGCGATTTTTCCTTTTGATACGCATCGTATTCACGCCAATAAGCACCAACAACACAAAGATGCACGATAACACCACAACAAGCCAGGAGTTTTGCTGCTTGAGGCGTGCCGCATAGGCCGACAACACAAGTTGCATGTTGGCCTGCAACTCCATACGTCGCAACCTGCTGTTCGCCACATTAGGGTCGCGCAAGGAGAGGTTCAGATACTCTTGCGCTTTATCAAGATCGCCATTGTTTTTATAAAGCGTCAAAGCCACGCCCTGCAATGCCAAGCTCTCGTTGGCCGCCGACATAATATCGCTAATGGCAGCCAACAACAGATAGCGCTCCTGCAATTCCCATTGATGGTGCTTACCATAGGCTCTCGACAAGAGGAACGCCGACATGGCATACAAGCGGCTATTGGGTTTTAGCAGGTCCATGCTCTTGCGTAAACAAGCGCTAACGTCACTTAGGCTCCTGTTGGAGAAATAGAGCTGCGTTCCTTTTAGGTAATAGTATTGCGCATCTCTCTTCGGGCAATAGCACAGAGCCTTGTCTAAATACTCATGGAAGAGAAGGTCGTATCTATCGTCAAACTCCGTGTTATGGGTAATAACATTGAGGTTATAATAAAGCGAGGACAAGGCGCAATTATAAAGGTAGCTTTGCACCGTGTCGGCAGGCGCTATTTTGAGGCTTCGCAAACTCTCCTTTGCCTTATAATAGAAACCACGCATAATGAGAATCCTCGCCCTGATAATGTTGAATTTGTTGTAATAACCCGAAAGGTTGCGCTCCTTTGACAGGTTTATTCCCTTTTCGGCATACGCCATGGCCGAATCTAAAATGTATGGAGAATATCCGTTGACCAACCGCTCATACAAGCGCAACTTGCCCTCCGTGTCGCTCGGATAGTTGGCGTCCAACTTCATTTGCTGTAGCTCGCGTTCTTTAAGGGCTACATAATCTGCCCGATGGGCTATGACAGAATCTAACCGTTCGTACAGTTCGCTATTGGCGGCATGCGCACGAACTGGGGGGGGCAATAGACAGCAGATGGCTAAAATAGTCAATAATAGTCTCATATGTTCTAATAGAAGATGATAATCTGGTAGCAAAGGTAATCTTTTCCCTTTGATTTCGCCTGCATTTCCCTTTCTTTTTTCTACTGAGATTTTAGCACGTCTACTAAGAGCACACACCATAGGCAGCATAACGTTCTGTAAACCTGACAGTTACCATATCGGCGCAGAACAATAATCTACTTAACACCTACACACAAGCCCAACGCTCCCCAAAACCAAATATATTTGCAACCGATAAAGGCAACAGGCGCAAAAACCAGCCAAAAGGAAAATTAGAGATCTCCATTTACAGATCATCATGATGCTTAAATCATTATCCTGAACATTTTGTTCATTGCAACTGCGCTATTCTCGGCCATGCCAACAGTAGCGGCAACCAACAATGGGAAGAGCAAAACAGAAGATGAAGATTTCGGTTCTAAGAGAAACGATTTCAACTTATGGGACTAAGCTGTGAAGCTAAGCCCGGATAGTTTCAAGAATGTGGCTACATCAAAACACTTTTTCCATTTTCAAACAAAACTCTCAAAAGGTTAAGCCATATAAGTGTAACGTCCTCGAAGAGGTGGACATGTGCAACGGGTTATCCCCATCCCCCCTATAAAAAATCATCCAGCACAGTCCTTCCTCATCGGGGACGTTTTTTGTTGTATCCATTGTTGTTCGAAAAGCTCATACTTCCGTGAGCAAGGCCAGGGTCTATTATAGTTGCAGATCCACCTATAAAAAATAGGTTTAGGTAAGCAATAAATTGCAGCAAGCAGATGATTGTTTGGCGAAAAGTGCTTACCTTTGCATCCACGAACCTAATAATAAACCATAACAACTTCCTAAAACATTATGAATTACCTGAAAAAAGTTAGCTTGTTGCTGCTTTGCTCATTCTTTGTTCAAGTAGCGTCGTGGGCGCAACAGGTGCAGGTATCGCCTGTGCCTCAATCGGTTAGCTGGGGCGAAAAGGCCTTTGAGTCGGCCAACGCCAAGTATAGCCTTACCAAGGCCGAAACCACCGACGCCTACGCCGTGGCCTTGCTGCAGGAGAAGCTCACCCTGGCCGACGACGGCATCAGCATCGTGGTGGGCAAGAAGGGCGAAGAGGCCGTGAGCGCCGTGGAGGCCAACATTCCCGAAACGGCTGAGGGCTATTACCTCAAGGTGGACGCCAACGGCATCATCGTGGCTGGCGCCGACGACGCCGGCACCTACTACGGCGTGCAGACCCTGTTGCAAATACTGGCCCAGCCCAACGTGATGGAGGTGGAGATCAGCGACTATCCCGCCTGCGCACAGCGTGGCGTGATCGAGGGATTCTACGGCAATCCGTGGAGCGACGCCGACCGCAAGAGCCAGTTTGAGTTCTATGGCAAGAATAAGATGAACATCTATGTTTACGGTCCCAAGGACGACCCCTACCACCGCACCAAGTGGCGCGAGAACTATCCCGCCGACAAGGCCGCCATTATCCGTGGCCTGGCCGAGGCCGCCAAGAAGAACCACGTGTCGTTTGTGTGGTCGATACACACGGGCGGAAGCATCTCCAACAGCGAGAGCGACTTCAAGGCCGTGGTGAACAAGTTGGAGCACGTCTACTCGCTGGGCGTACGCAACTTCTCCATCTTCTTCGACGACTTTGGTGGTGCCGACGCCAGCCTTCAGGTGGCCGAGTGCAACTATGTTTGGAAAAACTTCATTGAGAAGCACGACGACCTGAGCCACCTCTCGATGTGCCCCACCAAGTATAACGCCTCCTATGCCGGATGGAACAAGAACGACGAATACCTGCGCGCACTGGGCCAGGGCTTGCACAAGGGCATTGAGGTGATGTGGACGGGCGACGGCGTGGCCGACATGATCAACCAGAGCGACCTCGATTTCTTCAAGACCGCCACGGGGGGCATGGCGCCCTTCATCTGGCTCAACTATCCCGTCAACGATTATTGCATCGGACACATGCTCATGGGCAAATTCTACGGCAACGACAAGGGCAACAACGCCTTTGGCGGCAAGATGACGGCCTTCACGTCGAACCCCATGGAGTATGCCGAGGCCTCGAAGGTGGCGCTCTATGGCGTGGCCGACTATGCCTGGAACATGAAAGACTACGACCCCAAGGCCAACTGGGAGCGTGCCATCAGATACCTGATGCCCAACAACGCCGAGGCTTTCCACGTGTTCTGCGAGCACAATGTGGACCTGGGATGGACCGTGCACGGACTGCGACGCGACGGCGAGAGCCCCAATTTCAAGGTGAACGGCACGCTCGCCGAGCAGAAGGACCAGTTCGACCTGATGGTGGAAGCGGCCGACGCGCTGCTGGCCGACACCTACAACCCCGCGCTCATCACCGAGATCACACCGTGGCTGCAGAAGATGAAGTATATGGGACAGCGCGGACAGAAGATCGTGGAGATGTGGGGCCTCATCGACAGTGGCGACACGGCGAAGTTCCTGCAAGACTACCGCGACATACAAGACCTTCTGACCAAGGAGGACGCGCTCATCTCGCGCAACTTCTCAGGAACCATCAAGAGCGCCAAGCCCGTGGTGGCAACGCAGAAGGTGGAGCCCTTCCTCAAGCAGCAGCTCAACGAGTTGGTCATAGCCTACAAGAGCAAGTACACCGAGGGTTGGGAGAACTTCCCCGTGCAGGTGCTCGAAACGGGCAACTACTACATCAAGTACAACGGCAAATACCTTTATAATAAGAACGCCTCGGCCGACCGCACGGGCGACATGCCCATCTGGGCCGACGCCATCGACGACACCCAGCCGCAGAAGTGCGAGTGGACCATCAGCGTGGATCCCAACACGGGCCGTTACAAGATTGCCAACACGCAGGATGGCCGTTACCTCAACGAGAAGGGACAGTTCTGGGAGAGCAAGGAAATCAACCCGTACGATCCCGAGTGGCACAGCTACGACATCTACCGCGTAAACGGCAAGTATGCCATCCAAACCACCGCGAAGGTGAGCCGCAAGTTCCTGGGTGCCAACAAGACGCGCATCATCAAGCGCGACACGCCGTTGGCCAAGGACAAGGACAACAACCCCATCCTCCACATCAACGACGCCATCTTCGAGATCGTGCCGGTGAAGGGCAACGATGTGGAGCATCCTGTGATCGAAAGCGGAAAGACCTATTACATCAAGAACGACAAGGGCGAATATCTCACCACCACCTCGTCGCTCACAGCCCTGAGCCGCCCCATCTTCAAGGCCAAGGGCAAGGATGTGAGCAGACAGAAGTACCAGAAGTGGACATTCACCACCGACGCCACATCGGGCCGATGGAAGATCGCGTTCAACAAAGACAAGTTCCTCGACGAGGAAGGCCGCATCAACCAGAACCCCTACTACTCGGAGTGGAACTCAGTGATCTTGCGCGAGGTGGGTGGCAAATGGGCCATGACAAGCGTCACGCCCAACGCCGCACCGCAGCAATGGGGCATCACGACCGACAAGGTGATTAAACGTGTGGACGCCGACCTGAAGGACAGCTACGTGTTTACCGTAGTGGACGTGGAGGTCGACGACCACGCAACGGGCATCAGCACTCCCACAACGAGCAACGACGCCAACGCCAACGCCGCCATCTACGACCTCTTTGGCCGCAAGGTGGAGAAGCCCGCCCAGCATGGTGTTTACATCAAGGGTGGCAAGAAGTTTGTGAAGTAACGCAACCCACATACCTACTATTCCTACAATCCCAGCCCCGTGTGGCTGGGATTGTTGTTTTCCCTCCTTGGGCCGATGGCCGTCTGCTATCTTTTTTCTTAAGAAACATTAAAGCCCTTTTACTTTTTCGCTCCCCAATCGTCAATTTAATTATCAGACGTCAAACGTTTGATGACAATTGATTTTATTACCTTTTAAACCAACTACTTTATGAAAAGATCAATCAGAATGATGCTGGTTGCCCTTAGCAGCATTGTGTTGTGTAGCGCCACGGCTTGCGCCGACAACGACAAGCCCATTGATGTAAGCAATCTTCCGGCCAAGGCACAGACCACACTCACCACGCACTTCAACAAGCAAAAGGTGGTGCTCGCCACCATAGAGGCAGGCATTGTAAACAAGAGTTACGACGTGGTGTTGCAGAATGGCACCAAGCTCGAGTTTGACAAGAAGGGCAACCTCACCGAGGTGGATTGCAAGCAGGGAACCGTTCCCGCCAACCTCATCCACCAGCCCATCCAAAGCTATTTGCAGGCCACCTATCCCGGCCAATCTGTCAAGAAGATTGAGATAGACCGAAACGAGTACGAGGTGGAGCTGGCCAACGGCTTGGACATCACCTTCAACAAGCATTTCAAGGTTATCGACATCGATTAGCCATCGGTCACGACCGATTAAACCCAAAGCGGTCATTAGATTCTTATTCTGAAATCCACCTGTTTCGGTCTAATGACCGATTGGGGAAAGAAAAGGGGCGAAGCCTTTGCGATAATCCGCAAAACGCTTCGCCCCTTAGGGTTAGGGTGTGTCGATGGGCGTTACTTCATCTTCATGCCCATGGTGTACATAATGAAGCCATAGATGTCGGCCGTCTCCTCCATCACCTTCGAGAGCGGCTTGCCACCACCGTGGCCCGCCTTGCTGTCGATGCGGATGAGCACGGGAGCCTGACCGGCCTGGCACTCCTGCAGACGGGCAGCAAACTTAAACGAGTGGGCGGGAACCACACGGTCGTCGTGGTCGGCTGTGCAGACCATGGTGGCAGGATACTTCACTCCCTCCTTCAACGCGTGCAGGGGCGAGTAAGCCTTCAGGTACTCGAACATCTCCTTGCTGTCGGCACTGGTGCCATAGTCGGGCGCCCAGTTCCAGCCGATGGTAAACTTGTGGTAGCGCAACATGTCCATCACGCCCACCTCGGGGATGCAAACCTTATAGAGGTCGGGGCGCTGGGTCATGCAGGCGCCCACCAACAGGCCACCGTTGCTGCCGCCCATGATGGCGAGGTGGTTGCTGTCGGTATACTTGTTGCTGATGAGCCACTCGGCCGCTGAGACGAAATCGTCGAACACATTCTGCTTCTGCAACTTGGTTCCGGCCAGGTGCCAGTCCTCACCATACTCGCCACCGCCGCGCAACACCACATAGGCGTAGACGCCGCCATTCTCGAGGAACGGAATGCGCATGGCCGAGAACGAGGGAGGATAGGTAATGTTGAAGCCGCCGTAGCCATACATCAGCACGGGGTTCTTGCCGTTGAGCTTCATGCCCTTCTTATAAGTGAGGAACATCGGGATGCGGGTGCCGTCCTTGCTGGTGTAGTAGACCATCTCGGAGGTATAGTCGCTCAGCTTGAAGCTAACCTTCGGTGCGCTCATCACCGTGCTCTTGCCCGTGGCCAGGTCATACTGGTAGGTGGTTGAGGGAACGGTGTATGAGGTGTAGCTGTAGAACAGCTCCTTGCGCTCGCGCTTGCCTGAGAAGCTGGCGCTGCCCACGCCCGGCAGTTGGATGTCGCTGATCTTCTTGCCATTGATATTATAAAGGTAAGCCTGCGAGCAGTTGTCTTTCTTATAGGTGAGCACCATCTTGTCGCCATCCACAAACGTCACGTTGTCGAGCACGGCGTCGCTCTCGGGCACCAGTTCCTTCCAATCGTTGAAGCCCGGCTTGTTGATGTCGGCCACCATCATGCGATACTTGGGCGCACCGGCATTGGTCATCATGTAAATCTTATCGCCAATGATTTCCACAGGCGAATAGCTCTTGCTGCAATCGCCCGTCATCTGTATGAACTGCGAGTTGGGCACGCGCAGGTTTCTCACGTAGATGTTGATGCCTTGGTCCATTCCTGTCTCATAAAGGAACATCATTGTCTCCTCCTTGTTCACCGACACGCTATAGAAACGCAAGGGGTAGGCGGGGTTCTGGTAGAAGAGCACATCCTGACTCTGCGGGGTTCCCATCTTGTGGTAGTAGACCTTCTGCACCTCGTTCTTGGCCGAGGTCTCCTTGCCCTTCTCGGGGGCGTCGTAGGCGCTATAGTAGAAACCGCCATCATACCAGCTCACACCAGTGAACTTAGCCCACACGATGTGGTCGGAGAGCATCTTGCCGGTGTTCACGTCCATGACGTAAATTTCCTCCCAATCGCTTCCGCTGCGTGAGATGACGTAGGCGAAATACTTGCCGTCGTTGGAGAACGAGATATCCTTCAGGGCCACCGTACCGTCGTCGCTCAACTTATTGGGGTCGAGGAACACACGCTGCGCACCGCCTAAGGCGTCCATCTGATAGAGCACGGCTTGGTTCTGCATGCCGTTGTTCTTGTAGACATACCACTTTCCGTTCTTCTCGAAAGGCGTGTAAACCTTCTCATAGTTGACCACTTGCTTCAGGCGCTTCAGATATTTGGCGCGCTGCGGCACCTTTGCCAAATAGGCGTTGGTCACCTGGTTCTCAGCCTCCACCCATGCCGCCGTGGCCGCACAAGTGTCGTCCTCCAAGGGGCGGAACGGGTCGGCCACCTTAACTCCAAAATACTCGTCGACCGTAGCGTCCTTCGGAGCCGTGGGATACTTGATCGACTGTCCATTCGCCGCCAAGGCCGAAGCCGCCAAGGCCGAAGTGATCAGAAGTGTCTTCATTTGCATATAATTATAGATTAATAAGTTGGGGCAACAGTATGACGTCATCGTCTGCTTTTCCTTAGGGAACACGCGTTCAAATGGCCGAGTGCAGCCTATCTTATGCAAAGATAGTGCAAACGAGAGCCATGAGAACTTGTTCTCAAATGGCCGAGTGCAGCCTATCTTATGCAAAGATATAAAATATTACGCTTCGTCAACGTTTGCGAGGCGCAAAATTATGCACGACAACTAAAAATCTTTCGCAAAAACCACTGTGTGTGCAAACAAATGCAACAACATAACACTTTTGTAACCCAAAGGACACCCGTTGGCGGAATTAATTTAAGTTGATAAATATGAGTAAAAAGTTGTACATA
>ERZ1026850.819-NODE-819-length-18281-cov-7.497476_pt1 | contig 18281 bp, 11 predicted proteins | sample MGYA00380155_ERZ1026850 | MGnify/ENA primary metagenome ERZ1026850 (study PRJEB33269, sample SAMEA4719791) | human gut metagenome | biome: human-associated habitat; feature: organic feature; material: feces | place: Cameroon | collected 2013-10 ... | reverse complement strand
TTTCTTTCATAGTAAGCAGGGTCGCCCAGTACCAGTAAGCTGTATTTACATTCCGATTCCCTTGTGAGGCAGTTGTTTGCGCCCACATCGGCAGAAACAGTACCCGAATAAAAATATGTTCTGAATAAAATCCTGGTTTCGTTTTCGTCAGCCGGAAGATACATGTAAATCTTTCCGTCCGCATCGGTCATAACGTCCTTCATGCCGTAAGTGGTTTCGCCCACATCCGTAACAGCTGCCTCTATTCCGAATTCATCCGTCAGATCTACCACCGTACAGTAAACCGCATCGGTTCCGTTGGTCACACCGGTAAGCACACCTTTCGTTGTTTTCACACTGCCGCCGTTGATGGTAACCGTGCCGGTGGAACCGCCATTTCCGCCTCCGATGTCGGTTGCTTCTTTGCCTCCGGTTGTGGTTATAGTTCCTCCGCTTATTGTGATATCACTTCCGGCTCTTTTATATCCGCCTCCGATTCCGGCTCCACACCCGCCTCCGGTCGTTGTTACCTTCCCTCCGCTTATGGTGATATTGCTTCCGTTTCCGTATCCTCCGCCTCCGATTCCGGCTCCAAACCCGCCTCCGGTTGCTGTTACCTCTCCTCCGCTTATCGTAATATTGCTTCCGACTCCTCGAACAGCTGATTCGTAATAGTCTCCTCCACCTCCGATTCCCGCTCCGCACAAACCTCCGGTTGCCGTTACTGTTCCTCCGCTTATGGTAATGTCACTTCCAGTTTCTCTACTACCGCCTCCAATTCCGGCTCCATACTGGCCTCCGGTAGCCGTTACCGTTCCTCCGCTTATGGTAATATTACTTCCATCCTTATATTTTCCGCCTCCGATTCCGGCTCCATTCTGGCCTCCGGTTGCCGTCACCGTTCCCCCACTTATCGTAATATTACTTCCGGCTGCGTAATATCCGCCTCCAATTCCAGCCCCAGAGTAGTAGCTCATACTTGCCGTAGCAATAATGGTTCCTCCGGTAATGATAATATTATTTCCGTTTTCGTCGGAACCACCTCCAATTCCGGCTCCATACTCGCCTCCTTGTGCGGTCAAAGTACCGCTGCCGGAAATTGTCAGAGTACCATCTGCGGTACCGTTTTTCTGAATTCCCGCAGAATTTTTGCCTGCTGTTAAAGCATTGCTGCCTTCTAAAACAACACTTACAGCTCCCACACTGTTTTTAGCAATTTCCAAAGGAGATGCTTCTTTTTCGCTCACATCTATGTAGACGCCGTCCAGTGTGAGGGTTGCATTGGCATCCTTTTCTACATAAATGCGGGTCTGGGAAGGATTTTCTACCCCGTATGCCTTTGCGCTGTGAAAAGTAAGCTCCGCTCCGTTCTTTACCGTGATGACATCCTTTTCCGCATCATAAGAATAGCTTCCGCTGTTTCCTTCCACTGTAAGGGTGCCGGTTGCGGTTGCCGCCGCACCGTATACGGCAATGTCATTGCCGGAAACGGATGCTTCGCTGTCGGGACCGGACACGTCGCCGGTCTCACCGTCGCCATCTGATACATCGCCTGTTTCGCCGTTGCCGTCTGATACATCACCTGTTTCGCCGTTGCCGCCGTTTTCTCCGTTATCGCCCGGCATGTCACCTGTTTCATCGGAGCCGGACACGTCGCCGGTGCCACTGTTGCCGCCATCCTTGTCGGAGCCATCGGAAACATCACCTGCTCCGTTATTGCCATTATTGCCGGTGCCGTCGTCAGCCTGTCCGGTTTGTTCTGTCTCATTCTGCACGGTCACATAGCCCGCTTCGCTTTCTGCCGCCAGCGCCGTGTACGGCGCCTGTGTAAATACCATCGCCGCAGTCAGAATTGCCGCCAGTATACGGGTTCCTTTTACTTTCTTTCTCATCATAGTTTCTGTTCCCTTTCATTGCGCAATCTTTTTGAAGAATAATTCTCCTTCTTAATACAATCTACTTCTATAGCATCAATCACTTTACGGCATTATCCACCAGAGGAAGGGTCTGGTGCCGATATAGAACTTCACGGTCTTCGTTCCGCCGTATTTTCCGCATCCCTGCAGGGTAACCTGGGCGGTTCCTTTGTTGACATTGTTCTTGTAACCGATGATTTTGTAGCCATCCTTCGTGTCATCGCCGTCCGTGATGAGCTTCAGCTCTTCCACCACTGCCTGCTTGCCGGTTCCCACCTTCATAGTGAGGATTAAGTCCTCCTCCGTGAGAGTAACCGGTTTTGTGGTGTAAGGAAGTGTCTTGGGCACTACCTTAACCGTTACTTTTGCAAAATCAAACTCCGTAATGCGGTAGTCGGCGGTCAGTACAGAGCCTTCTCCCTGATAGTTTCCGGCACCGGTAATCGTGATACGGACAATGCTGCCGGGTTCGTTTACGACGTCCTTTTTCACATCCAGTTTTGTTTCTTCTCCGTTTGCCATCAGCAGACTGTAAGTAAGCGTATAGTCCGTTTTCTCTTTCAGTTTTACGCCGTCGGCATCCGTTACCACGGGCTTGCTGACAAACTTGCCCTTGTTTTTGTTTGCCGGCACATCTGTTACGGTCACCGTGATGGGATTTACCGTGTCCGCGAGGCTCTTGTTGGTAATGGTAAAGGTCTGCTTCACACTGCCCTTAAAGTTTCCTTTGCCCTTTACGGTAATGAGCGGCAGCTTCTTTTCTGTCAGGTTTTTACCCTCGCTGACAGCCTTGTTGTTGGCATAGGTTATTGTGTAGTCCTTGCCTTCTTTCAGGGTCACGGTGTTGCCGTTTGCCATTTTCGCGGTTACCACAATCGCAGGCTTCGCACCGTTCTTCGCAAAAGGAATACTGTCTGCTACTCCAATTTTTGCTTCGGTTCCTTCCGCCGCCAAATCCGCCTGGGTAATCTTGAAGGTCTTCTTCACGGTTCCGGTATAACCGCCAGCGCCGGTAATCACAACCGTTGCGGTTCCCGCATCTACATTTTTCAGGTAAGAAACCTTGTAATCACCAAGTTTGTAATAGTCATCGTATTCTCGCAGATAAGTCGTCTTTGTTACGGTCTTTCCGTTTTCATCTTTTACTTTTTTCTGCAGACTTACCCTTACTCCGGGTTTTTGTTCCTCGCCGTTATAAACAATGCTTACGTTCTTGCTGCCGTCCGCCCAGCTTACCATGTTTGCGGAAAGTGCTGTGCCCTTGATTCTAAAGGTAATGCGTTTTTCACCAAAATAGGTTCCGCTGGCTGTTCCGTCTTCCAGAATCTTTCCGGTTCCGGTAAGAACGACGGTTGCGGTTCCCACATACCTGTTGTTTATCCAGGTTACCGTATAGTCGGCATTTTCCGCGGAAACGGTTTCACCGGCTGCATTCACATCACCTTCCTTGTATAAGGTAACTTTATTTTTTCCGCTGCCGTAGGTTACGGTAAGCGCCGGGGTCATGCCTTTTGCATTGTTTCCTTCGCAGAAATTCGCATCATAGGTCACATCCGGTACTTTTGCCACAGTAACCTTGCTCATCAAAATCTGCTCTTTTGCCACATCTGCCAGGGTCACCGTTATCTGTCTGGTGCCGGTGTAGTTGCCTTTTCCGATAATCTCCACGGTATACTTTCCGGGAGTTACATAGCTGTTTGCGTTTTTGTTTTCCGGGTTCTGTTCATTCAGAGTTACGTGATTTACCGTGTAATCCTTGTTTTCTGACAGCTTCTTTCCGTTATCCGTCACCACCGGCACGGCTTTGATACCCTTGGGATTTTTTCCCGCAGGTGCCGCCAGATAAAGGTTATCGATGTTAATACGCTGTTCCGTTGCATCCATGGATGCCGGATTTATGGTAAAAGTACGTGTTTCCGTTCCCTTATAATTACCGGTACTCTTCACGGTAATGGTGGGCGCCTTTTTCGCATCATCCGCCGTTGCCGCATTGATGTTGTTTTTATAGGAAACGGTGTAATCCTTCTTCACTGCCAGCATTTTTTTGCCGTCGTATACCCTAAAAGAGGGGGTGATTGCTTTACCGGTATAGGTATAGCCGCCTGTCTGCAGGTCCGACATCCAGATACCGTCAGGAATGATACCGTCATCCGGCACATCCTCCCGGAGCACCTCCCCGTACTCTGCTTTTCCGTCCGTGCTGCTTATCAGGGTAAAATCACTATACCGGCCAGGTTCCCGTCCATAATCAAATTCCTTTACCGTCGCTTCGTAAACGGCATTGTCAAACACCAGACGGGTCACCGTATCCTCGGTATCTGCCGGAAGATACATGTATAAATAGCCGTCTTCCATGGTGCATACATCCTTCAGATTGTAAGAAAGCGTCTTTGTTTCTCCTGTTTTCTTATTATAGGTCTGTAATACAGGATTTCCAAGAGCCGCATTTTTCCCGGCAAGAAGCAGCAGGTCTGCCCTGGCAAGGTATACTTTACCTTCTTTTCCGAATACACCGCTAAGTCTGCTTGCTTTGATGTTTCCACCATAGATTCCCGGATCACTGATGCCGGTACCACAGCCGCTTCCGATTCCGGCTCCTTCCCAGTAGGCTTCGTCCGCAGTTGACAGAGCCGTTACGGTTCCCCCGCTTATGGTAATGCCAATTCCCATACCGGCATAACCACCGCCGATTCCGGCTCCCGCACAACTGTACTCTCCTGTTACGGAGGAAATGGCGATGACTGTTCCTCCGCTTATGGTAATATTACTTCCATCCTTATTATATCCGCCTCCGATTCCGGCTCCGGTAGCTCCAGCATCTCCTACTGCAATAGATGTTGCGGTGACTGTTCCTCCGCTTATCGTAATATTATTTCCTTCTTTGGCATAACCGCCTCCAATTCCGGCTCCGGTAGCTCCAGCATCTCCTACTGCAATGGATGTTGCGGTGACTGTTCCTCCGCTTATCGTAATATTATTTCCTTCTCCAGAATAACCGCCCCCGATTCCAGCTCCGCTTTTTCCTCCGGTTGCCGTTACCGTTCCGCCTGAAATGGTGATGTTGCTTGCGGCTCCTCTCTCTCCGCCTCCGATTCCAGCTGCACTATTCCCTCCGGTTGCCATTATCGTTCCGCCTGAAATGGTGATATTGCTTCCGGCTCCGTAATAACCGCCCCCGATTCCAGCTCCAAAGACTCCTCCGGTTGCCGTTATCGTTCCGCCGGTTATCATGATATTCTTTACCGTTTTCGCGTTGCCACTGCCGACTCCCGCTGCATTATAGCCGCCCGCCGCCATCAGACTGCCGTCTCCGGAAATGGTAAGAGTACCGATATCTTCCGCATCTCCGTTCTTCTGGATAGCGGCATAGTAATTTCCTGCTTTTAAGCCATTTTCACCCTTTAAGATAATGTTTACATTTCCGGTACTGTTTTCCGGAATCAGGATGGGCGAGCTTATGTAGGGTATAGCAGATGCATCCATATAGGCTCCGTCCAAAGTCAGGGTCACAGACGCATTTTCTTCTATTTGTATTCTCATCGGAGAATAGTTGTCCTTGCCGTAACCATTCGCACTCTTTATGGTCAGGTCGGCACCGTCTTTTATCAGAATGCCCTGCGTGCTTTCATTTCTTTCATAGTAAGCAGGGTCGCCCAGTACCAGTAAGCTGTATTTACATTCCGTCCCCCTTGTGAGACGGTTGTCTGCTCCGGCTTCCGCAGAAACAGTACCGGAATAAAAATGCGTACCGAATACAATCGAGGTTTCACCAGCCGGAAGATACATGTAAATTTTTCCGTCCGCATCGGTCATGACATCCTTCATGCCATAGGCGGTTTCGCCCACATCCGTAACGGCTGCCTCTGTTCCGATTTCATCCGTCAGGTCTACCACCGTATAATAAACGTTGTCGGTTCCGTTGGTCACGCCGGTAAGCGCACCGTTTTTTGTTTTCACGCTACCGCCGGTAATGGTAACCGTGCCGGTGGAACCGCCACTTCCGCCTCCGATGTCGCTCCTTGTATTTTTTCCGGTCGCCGTTACCGTTCCCCCACTTATGGTGATATCATTTCCGTCCCTGCTATCTCCACCGCCGATTCCAGCTCCACCGTCACCCCCGGTCGCTGTTATGATTCCTCCGGTTATCGCAATATTGCTTCCGACTCCGTAATAACCACCGCCGATTCCCGCTCCTCCATAACCTCCGGTTGCCGTTACCTCTCCTCCGCTTATGGTAATATTACTTCCACCCCCCCAGAAACCGCCGCCGATTCCCGCTCCATATGAGCCGCCGGTCGCTGTTATGATTCCTCCGGTTATCGTAATATTGCTTCCGACTCCGCAATAACCACCTCCAATTCCGGCTCCATACTCGCCTCCTTGTGCGGTCAAAGTACCGCTGCCGGAAATTGTCAGAGTACCATCTGCCGTACCGTTTTTCTGAATTCCCGCTGCTTTTTCACCTGCTGTTAGGGCATTGCTGCCTTTTAAGACAACACTTACCGCTCCCGTACTGTCTTCTGCAATTTCCAAAGGAGACACTGCTTTATCGCTCACGTTTATGTATACACCATCCAGTGTAATGGTTGCCTTGGCATCCTTTTCCACAAAAATACGGGTCTTGGAAGGATTTTCCGCTCCGTATCCTTTTGCGCTGTGAAAAGTAAGCTCCGTTCCATTCTTTACCGTGATGACATCCTTTTCCGCGTCATAAGAATAGCTTCCGCTGTCTCCTTCCACTGTAAGGGTGCCGGTTGCGGTTGCCGCCGCACCGTATACGGCAATGTCATTGCCGGAAACAGATGATTCGCTGTCGGGACCGGACACGTCGCCGGTGCCACCGTCGCCATCTGATACATAGCCTGTTTCGCCGTCGCCGTCTGATACATCACCTGTTTCGTCGGAGCCGGACACGTCACCGGCATTGCCGCTACCGCCGTTTTCTCCGTTATCGCCGGAGTTGCCCGGTATGTCACCTGTTTCGTTGGTGCCGGACACGTCGCCGTTTTCTCCCGTTTCGCCATTGTTGCCGGTGCCGTCGTCAGCCTGTCCGGTTTGTTCTGTCTCATTCTGCACGGTCACATAGCCCGCTTCGCTTTCTGCCGCCAGCGCCGTGTACGGCGCCTGTGTAAATACCATCGCCGCAGTCAGAATTGCCGCCAGTATACGGGTTCCTTTTACTTTCTTTCTCATCATAGTTTCTGTTCCCTTTCATTGCGCAATCTTTTTGAAGAATAATTCCCCTTCTTAACACAATCTACTTCTATAGCATCAATCACTCTACGGCATTATCCACCAGAGGAAGGGTCTGGTGCCGATGTAGAACTTCACGGTCTTGGTTCCGCCGTATTTTCCGCATCCCTGCAGGGTAACCTGGGCGGTTCCTTTATTGACATTGTTCTTGTAACCGATGATTTTGTAGCCATCCTTCGTGTCATCGCCGTCCGTGATGAGCTTCAGCTCTTCCACCACTGCCTGCTTGCCGGTTCCCACCTTCATAGTGAGGATTAAGTCCTCCTCCGTGAGAGTAACCGGTTTTGTGGTGTAAGGAAGTGTCTTGGGCACTACCTTAACCGTTACTTTTGTAAAATCAAACTCCGTAATGCGGTAGTCTGCAGTCAGTACAGAGTCCTCGCCCCGGTAGTTTCCGGCACCGGTAATGGTGATACGGACAGTGCTGCCGGGTTCGTTTACGATGCCTGTTTTGGTATCCAGCTCCACGGCTCCGGTTTCGGTCACTAAACTGTAAGTAAGCGTATAGTCTGTTTTCTCCTTCAGTTTTACGCCGTCGGCATCCGTTATCACGGGCTTGCTGACAAACTTGCCCTTGTTTTTGTTTGCCGGCACATCGTTTACGGTCACCGTGATGGGATTTACCGCATCCGCGAGGCTCTTATTGGTAATGGTAAAGGTCTGCTTCACACTGCCCTTAAAGTTTCCTTTGCCCTTTACGGTAATGAGCGGCAGCTTCTTCTCCGTCAGGTTTTTACCCTCGCTGACAGCCTTGTTGTTGGCATAGGTTACGGTATAATCTTTGCCCTCTTTCAGGGTAACGGTGTTGCCGTTTGCTAATTTTGCGGTCACAACCACTGCGGGTTTGGCTCCATTTTTCACAAATGCGACCTTGATTGCACTGTCTGCCGCATCACCGCCCGCTGCAATCTTTGCTTCGGTTCCTTCCGCCGCCAAATCTGCCTGGGTAATCTTGAAAGTCTTCTTTACGGTTCCGGTATAACCGCCTACGCCGGTAATCACGACCGTTGCGGTTCCCGCATCTACATTTTTCAGGTAAGAAACCTTGTAATCACCATCTTTGTAATAGTCGTCGTATTCCCTCAGATAGACCGTCTTCGTTACAGTTTTTCCGTTTTCATCTTTTACCTTCTTCTGCAGTCTTACGTTTACTCGGGGCTTCTGTTCCTCGCCGTTGTAAACAACACTTACGTTCTTGCTGCCGTCCACCCAGTTTACCATGCTTGCAGAAAGCGCCACTCCCTTGATTTTGAAGGTAATGCGCTTTTCGCCGAAATATTGTCCGCTGACCGTTCCGTCTTCCAAAATCCTTCCGGTTCCGGTAAGAACAGCGGTTGCGGTTCCTGCCTGCTTGTTGTTTAACCAGGTTACTGTGTAGTCGGCATTTTCTGCGGAAACTGTTTCACCGTCTGCGTTCACATCGCCTTCCTTATATAAGGTAACTTTATTTTTCCCGCTGCCGTAGGTTACGGTAAGTGCCGGGGTCATACCGGGGGTTTTTTCTCCTTCACATAAGGTCTTATCATAGGTCACATCCGGTACTTTTGCCATAGTAACCTTGCTCATTAAAATCTGTTCTTTTGCCACATCCGCCAGGGTCACCGTTATCTGTCTGGTGCCGGTGTAATTGCCTTTTCCGACAATCTCTATGGTATACTTGCCGGAATTTACATAGCTGTTTGCGTTTTTGTTTTCCGAGTTCTGTTCATTCAGGGTTACGTGATTTACGGTGTAATCCTTGTTTTCCGACAATTTCTTTCCGTTATCCGTCACCACCGGCACGGCTTTGATGCCCTTAGGCTTTTTTCCAGTGGGTGCTGCCAGATAAAGGTCATCCGCCTGAAAACGCTGCTCATTTTCGCCCAGGGATGCCGGTTTAATGGTAAAGGTACCGGTTGCCGTTCCCTGATAATTGCCGGTACTCTTTACGGTAATGGTGGGCGCTTTCTTACCGTCCGCTGCGGATGCCGCATTGATGTTGTTTTTATAGGAAACGGTGTAGTCTTTCTTTTCCGTCAGCAGTTTTCTGCCATCGTACACCCTGAAAGAGGGCGTAACTGCCTTACCCGTATAGGTATAACCGTCTGCCTGCAGACCTGCCATCCAGATGCCGTCGGGAATGCCGCCTTCCTCCGGTATATCTTCAACAGGAACATCCCCTAAATCGGTATTTCCGTCCGCATCGCTTTTCAGGGTAAATTCATTTACTTCCGTTCCGTCATAACCTATTTCCTTTACCGTTGCCTCGTAAACGGTAGTTCCCAATACCAGACGGGTTACCGTATCCTGGGTATCCGCCGGAAGATACATATATAAATAACCGTCTTTCATGGTGCATGCTTTGCTCAGGTCATAAGAAATGGTTTCTGTTTCCCCGGTTTTTCTGTTACACTTCTGCACCGAAGCATCTCCAATGAGCGCAGCTCTGCCCCGAAGTGTTAACAGGTCAACTCTGACAGGATATACTTTTTCACTGTCTGCATCGGTTATTTCGCCGCTGCTGCTCGCCTTGACGTTTCCGCCGATAATGCTAATAATGACGGGGGCGGTGTTAAAACCATCGCCTCCGATTGCTTCTGTCACAATTTCCGTTCCCGATGTTGTTGCCGCTACGGTGCCGCCGCTGATAGTAATCCTGTTTCCGACTCCTCCGGAACCGCCTCCGATTCCCGCTCCTGTATTTGCTCTTTCTCCGATTGCATTTGACTCGGCAGTGACAGTTCCCCCCGTGATGGTAATATCCGTCCCAGCTCCCGTGTAACCGCCTCCGATTCCCGCTCCTGCACTTGTATAATCTCCTATTGCACTTGACATGGCAGTAACGGTTCCTCCCGTGATGGTAATATCCGTTCCGGCTCCGTCATAACCGCCTCCGATTCCCGCTCCTGCGCTTGTATAATTTCCGATTACACTTGATGTGGCAGTGACGATTCCACCGCTGATGGTAATATTCGTTCCAGCTTCTGCGTAACCGCCTCCGATTCCCGCTCCTGTACCTTTATAATCTTCGCTTGTACTTGACATGGCAGTAACAGTTCCTCCCGTGATAGTAATATCCATTCCGGCTCCGCCATGACCGCCTCCGATTCCCGCTCCTCCACCATTGCCTGTTGCAGTCACCGTTCCGCTATTAATCGTGATTTTATTCGCATTACCACCTCTTCCGCTGCCGATTCCGGCTCCCAAATAACCGCCGTTAGCCGTTATGGTTCCACCTGAAATAGTGATGTTGCTTGCGGCTCCTTTCCATCCGCTTCCGATTCCCGCTCCTTCTTCGCCTCCGGTAGTTGTTATGGTTCCGCCGGTAATCGTAATACGGCTTGTGGCCTCGTCAGATTCACTGCCGATTCCCGCTCCTTCTCCTCCTCCGGTAGCTGTCAGGCTGCCTTCGCCGGAAATGGTAAGCGTTCCAATATTTTCTCCATCTCCGTTCTTCTGAATAGCAGCACAATATTTTTTGGATTTTAAGGAATTTTCGCCTTTTAAGATAATGTTCACGTTTCCGGTGCTGTTATCCTCAATACGGATAGCAGGAACCATTGACGTTGCAATATCACTGACGTCTATGTAAACTCCGTCCAGCGTGATGGTTGCATCTGCATTCTTTTCCACGTAAATAGCCGTTTTGGAGGTATTTTCCTCTCCATAACCTTTTGCACTGTGGAACACAAGCTTCGCTCCGTTCTTTACGGTGATGATGTTGGTTTCTTCATTATAAGAATAGTCTGCGCTGCTTCCTTCCACGGTAAGGCTGCCGACCGTAGCTTTTTTCACACCGTATACGGCGATGTCGTCACCGGATACGGTTGCCTCGTTGTCGGCGTTGTCGGATACGGTTGCTTCGTTGTCGGAAATGTCGCCTGCGCCCGTGTCCTGGCTGGAGCCATCGGATACGTCACCTGCCTGTCCGTTTTCTCCGCTTTGTTCTATCCCGTTTTGCACACTCACCAAACCCGCTTCACTTTCTGCTGCCAACGCAGTATACGGCGCCGATGTAAATATCATCGCCGCCGTTAAAATTGCCGCTAATACACGGGTTCCTATTGCTTTTTTCTTTGCCATTCTCTGTATTGCCCCTTTCACTGCCATTAGAACAAGGTTATTCAATCTATTATAGCAGTTTGCACCCCGGTGCACAATATTTTTTATACAATCAGTATCAAATTATGGACTTAAATAAGAGGTGAAATCGGAGAAAATCCCGGGTCAGATACAGATGTGAACAGCGTTTACACGGATTTGTGGGCATGGTGTTGATTTCCTTTTTGAAGTATGCAGATATTGTCTTTCTGAAAATCCTCTCAGAGAATTTTTCATCTTCCTTTGACATGGATTATAGCACTTTTCAAAGCGAGTTTGCATAGGGTAACTGAAATTTTTAATAATAACGAAGGGGAGCTTTTTTTATGTTTGCCCCTGTAATAAGAAAATGCCCACAGAGTCAAAGAAGAAAACCGGGAAGGGAAGCAGTATTTGACTCTATAATAAAAAGATGTCAACTGAGTCAAAGAAGAAGACAGGGAAGGAAAGCAATGTTTGACTCTATAATAAAAAGATGTCAACTGAGTCAAAAAAGAAGACAGGGAATGGAAGTAGTATTTGACCCTATTTGAGAAAAGGCTTCTCAGAGTCAAACAGATCAGCTTTTCAGAAAGTCTGCTATTTGACCCTATACAGCAAATTTCTAATATAAGTCAAAATAGCCAAGGATAAGCTCTATTTTTATTTGACTCCAATAAGAAAAAAGAAGAATTAAGTCAAAAAAGGCTTTTCCAAGCTGAAAGTTTGTTTGACTCTACAATAAGAAACTGCCCGTGGAGTCAAAATTGAAAACAAGAACCGGAAAAAATATTTGACTTTATAACGCGTACATACAAGAGGAGTCAAATCAACCAAGAAAAATCCCCGAAAGCCAATACTTCCGGGGACAAACATGCTATTGTGCATATACTTATTTTTAATTTATTTCACCATTTTTTCAAGAAACCTGTCTATTTTTTCTAAATAGGCATCTGCCTATACGATGAAACCGACATGTCCGCCGGGCGCATCCTCTATTCTGGCATCGAGGTCGCGGAACAGGGCTGCCAGGATTTCCTGGTCTTCTTTTTTGAAAATGTCGTGCTCCGGAACGAGTATCTGCACCTTGCCGCGCAGGTATGCAAAGTCTTCTTTCTTAAAGTACTCGCAGTTTCTCAACATAAATACACAGGTATAGCTGTGAATAAAGCGCTTTTTGTACTGCAAATCGGAAGCAACCGTTTCATAGAAGCTTATGCCGTAAGCCTTGTTCTCCGGTGTTTCATACTCTAAAAATTTGGGGCTTAATTTTATAAGCTGCTTCATCAGAGTCTTAGCGGGTATAATCTTCATCAGATTTATCATAATGGGACCTTTTATCCATTCTTTTTTGATATCGCGGACGTAATCACTATCCAGAGTCAGCGTGGTTACCAAAATCATGGCTTTTACCATTTCCGGATATTTTTTTGCAAACATCTGCGCACTGACACCGCCGTCGCTGGCACCGAGAAGTATTACATCTTCAATGCCGAGCTTATCCAACAGTTTGCGGAGAAAGTCTATCTGCTCCTCCGGTTTTACCGTGAAAAACGGATATTCATAGATTAAAAATCCGTATTTTTCACGGAAATGCAGCGCGTAGGGCATCCACATTTCCTGCATTTCCAGTCCATGGAAAAACAGAACAGTCGGCGCTCCTTCTTTTCCCCCGCGCTGATAGCGGATCGTAACACCGTCCACTTCTATGGTTTTATAAGGATACTCCCGCAAAAATGTCTTGTATTCTTCCCCGAAATCTCTCATCTTCCTATGTGCTCCCATCTGACCCGTTAAATTTTTGTCCTCAAAAATTTACGTGACTATTTTATGTGTATTTGGTCATTTGTAAGTTAGCATAGCCTAACCGATGTGTCAAGACATATGTATAAGCAAAATATAGTCAATATATAAGGAATAAATCTAAATTTTCGGCTGATACCGCATGTTTGACACATTGTAAACCGTGATGAACGCCTTCGGGTCTTCCTTATTGATAAATGCCATCAGCTTCTGGTACTCGCTCTTGTCCACGATGGTGATGATTTCGTTGTGCTTCTCTAAATTGTACGCGCCGATTGCTTCATATATGGTGGCTCCGCTGTGCAAGTCCTTGATGATGAACTGACGGAGCTTTTCTTCTTTCTCGGTGATAATGCAGACACGGCGCTTTTTATTGTTGTCAAAAATAAAGTAATCCAGAATGATGCCGTTGAAATAAGTACCGAGAATACTCAGCACTACGGTTTTCTTGTCGTATACCAGCGCAGCCGAAAGCGCCACACACATTCCGGACAAAGACATCGCCCTTCCCAGCTCGATATGAAGGTACTTGTTCATGATTTTTGCCACAATATCCAAGCCGCCCGAAGAAGCATTCCGGTTAAATAAAATGCTCAGCCCCACGCTGACTACCAGAATGTAACACAGCACGTCCAGCTCCTGGCTGTCGGTCATGGAACCGAAATCCGGGAACAGAATTTCAAACAGACCGATAAAGACGGGCAGCATCACACTGGTATAAACTGTCTTCACACCGAATTCTTTTCCGCAGGTGATAAATCCGATAATCAGGAGTACCACGTTCAAAATCATGGTAATCGCAGACAACGGAAGCGGAATAAAGTTTGACAAAACAATTCCGAGTCCCGAAATGCTGCTGACGGATGCATGGCTGGGTACCAGGAAAAAATAGACTGCTGCCGCAATAATCGCCACCGCTACTGTCAAAATTGCCGTTTCTTTCAAAACTTCCACATAGTTTACTTTCTTTTTCATAACATGTTTTCCCTCACGAAAAAAGAGAACCGTTCTCCCGATGTTTCTTAAAAAATATAAAATAGAAAATCACGTTCAGAAGAATACCGAAGCAGGTGGCAATGCTACTCCGTATCCTGATGAGGCTTCCAGCCCAAGCTTATTGATAAAAGCACGCAAGACTAAAAACGACATCTGCGTCAGAAACTCCTGCAATGCCAGTGGCAGACCTACTTTATTAAATCTCTTACACTGGTTGTTGATTTTAAGGTCCTGTTTCCGGATACGGAAGCCGTAATTTTTCTTTTTCGGCATAATGAGCGCCAGAACCACGCTCACCGCCTGCGCCGCAATCGCCGCACCCGCCGCATCCAGGTGAAAGCCCGCTACCAGAATTAAATCCCCGATAATATTTACCACACAGGCAACCGCCACAAAAATAAGCGGAGATTTACTATCCCCAAATCCTCTGAAAATAGCTGCCAGCACATTATAAGCAACAATAAAAAATATACCGCCACCGCATATTTTTACATAATATCCTCTCCGGGTTTACATATACGCCTTACAATCCCAGACTGTCGTTTACAAGAATAACATGTATTCTGTCCTTGTGGCGGGAGTATCTCGTTATCAGAAACTGACAGCAGATGGTGTCCGGGGACTTACAGTCGTAGCATCTGCCGGTTTCCTTACAGGGTGTTTTCACCGGAAATCTCTGTGCATTGGCGGGTGCCGCTACATTTCTGGCACGTTTCATGGCGCTGTCCAAATCGTCGCAGACTTTATTCATGCCTACAATAAAAATAACCTTTTTCGGTCCCTGTGCAATACAGGAAACCCGGTTGGAATTGCCGTCAATATTCACTAAAATGCCGTCGTTTGTCATGGCATTGGCGCTGGAAAGAAAAATATCCGCATCGTATGCTGCCAGAAGTCCCTCCCTTGCATCCATTTTGTCGCGGTCCAGATAATGATAATTGCCCTTTTCCAGTGCTTCAATCAGGCCGATTTCATGGGCGCTCATACAGCCTCCCATGGCGATGGTGCTTTCTTCCGGTATCAGCTCCAGTGCCTTTTTCAGCGCTTCTTCCTTATTTTCCGCATAATGCCCCGTCATGTTGCGGGACTGCAGACCCTTGATGACGGTCTGTGCCAAGGCTTCATTTCGTTTTCTCATGTTCTCATTCATACAATCTCAATCCTCTCAATTACCTGCAAATTCAGGGTTTCTGCCGTTACAATTTTACTACGCCCCTTTTTCAGGGTTTTGACCCATTATAATATAACCTGCTTAAAAAAGGAATAACGACATCGGAGATTTTCTTCTGTTTGACCCTATTTTCTTTTGCGGGAATCTCCGAAACTCAAAAGACAACCTCAAAAACAGTTCCCCCTGACGGATTATCCTTAATGCTTATACTGCCGTCATGTGCTTTTACGATTTCATGAACCAGGGCTAATCCGAGTCCTACACCGCCAAGCTCCCTGCTCCTGGATTTGTCCACACGGAAGAACGGTTCAAACACTCTCTCCCTAAGCTCCCCGGGAATACCGCTTCCTGTATCGGCTACGGAAAGAATAACCTTTTTTTCCTTCTGACATGCCGTTACCGTAACCTTTCCTTCCGGATGGTTGTATTTTATGGCATTTTCAACAAGATTATATACCAGTCTGTAAATAAGAATGTCACTTCCCGTCATCGTCACAGGCTTACATTTTCCAATCAGCTCTACATTTTTTTCCGCTGCAAGCGGCTCCAGATCCTCCAGAACTTCTTCAACAAGTGCATCAACCATGATTTTTTCGTCACGTACTGTAATCCGGAGTTCACTCATGTCTAAAAGAGTCTTTACCATTTTACTGAGTCTCTCGTTCTGCTCCGTAATCATTGCGATTGTATGTCCGGTACATTCGTCATTGCCCGGATGCTCCGTTGAATTATATAAATCCAGCTGTACCTGCATCAGCGCTAATGGAGTACGAAGCTCATGTGCTGCATTGGCCGTGAACTGTCTCTGCACCTCAAACGCTTCCGAGAGACGCTCCAGCATCTTATTATACGAAACACTGAGCTGGTTTAATTCCTTTACTTCATTTTCTTCTATCCTTGAATCGGACAGATTCTGTGCCTGCACCTCTTCAATTTTATCGGAGAATTTTTTAAGCGGTTTTAACGCATGCCCAACTATATAATAGGTAACAACTCCTCCTAAAAGGGCCAGCAGCGTTGAAAACAACAGGCTTCTTTTCTTGTAATCGGCTTTGTTGTTATATACCTGAAGAGAAAAATCATTTGCGAAATCATCCCACTTATCATCGGGTATATTGATATATATTTCATCCTGTTCCTTACCGCTTTCCCCGTCTCCCTTGGCATCAACCGTATCCTGCAGCAGATCTATATAATACACGCCGTTTTTATACACAAACATGGTAAGACATCCACATATGACTGCTATAAACAATGTGGTTATGATGGTGATTCTCCACTGAAGCGACATTCTTCTCATCATTCTGATTCCTCCCGCATCTTATAGCCCTCACCAACCTTGTTCAAAATCGGATCATAGCCAAGTACAGCCTTAAGCTTCTTTCTGAGTGAGGACATGTGTACCCGGATGGCGCCGCTGAAGCTGTCCGCAGACGCATCCCATACGTGCTCCATCAGTTCTTCCTGACTTACCGGTCTGCCCTGGTTGAGAAGCAGGTATTCCAGAATTCCGTTTTCTTTTCTGGTTAACTGCACCCTTTCTCCTTTTGCATATGCTTCACGCTTTCTTGTATCGAACCTTATGTCTCCGGCATTCAGACAGACATCCCTCTGGACAAATTTACGTCTGGTAAGACTTCTGATACGTGCCTCAAGCTCCTGCAGGTGGAACGGTTTTTCCATGTAATCATTTGCACCTGCATCCAGCCCTTCAACCTTATCCGCTATCTGACTTCTTGCAGACAATATAAGAACCTTCGTATCTTCGTTTTTCTGTCTGAGCTCCCGCAGGATATCCATACCATCCATACCGGGCAGATTCAGGTCAAGAACAATCAGATCGTAGTTCTCTACCAGGATATATTCAAGCGCCTCTTCTCCATCGTAACAGGCATCTACCTCATACCCCGCGTCGTACAGACTTTTTGCAACCGTATCACATAACTGTTTCTCATCTTCCACAACTAATAATCTCAAAATTTTCCACCGTCTCTTAACAGAAATTTTACAACAACTATTGTATAATACAAAAGTCAGCCGGTCAACAAAGACAACAGATGAAAGGAGAGGTCATATCTTGAAGTGCAGAAAAATAGCGCAATTTGTTCTGCTTCTCATGGGCGTAACCATGGTGAGCTATGGTGCAATAAGAGGAGAAGCTGCCACCGTGCTTGGTAAAGCAATAAAGTTATGTCTGGAGTGTGTAGGAATTGGATAAGAAAACAAGTATGCTATCAAAAAAAACAGCCCGCCTGCGCGGGTGGATACAGGCAGCTGCCACGCTGCTTACCAATATTCATATTCCCAATTTATTTAAGGGAAAAATATATCAGGGCAAAGCTAAAACCGTATGCGTTCCCGGATTGAACTGCTATTCCTGTCCGGCTGCGACGGGAGCATGTCCGATCGGCGCCTTCCAGGCAGTCGTGGGGTCATCCAAATTTAAATTTTCCTATTATATCACCGGTTTTTTCATTTTACTGGGTGTAACATTCGGAAGGTTTATATGCGGATTTCTGTGTCCGTTCGGATGGTTTCAGGATTTACTTCATAAAATCCCCGGAAAAAAATTTTCCACAGCCGGACTGAAACCCCTGCGATATCTGAAATATGTAATTCTTATTGTTTTTGTAATACTTCTGCCGATGCTCGTGACAAACTCCGTGGGAATGGGAGATCCGTTCTTCTGTAAATATATATGTCCACAGGGAGTTCTCGAAGGTGCGATACCGCTGTCACTGGGAAATGCAGCTATACGTTCTGCATTAGGAAAACTCTTTTCCTTCAAATGTCTTATTTTGATTGCCGTTGTCGTCCTGAGCATTTTGTTTTACAGACCTTTTTGCAAATGGATCTGCCCTCTCGGCGCCATTTATTCGCTGTTTAATAAGGTATCCCTTCTCAGCATTAAAGTCGAAAACAGCAAATGCGTCGGATGCAACAAGTGCGCAAAAGTATGCAAAATGGATGTTGATGTGCGGAAGACACCGGACCATTCGGAATGTATACGATGCGGGGCCTGCATAAAGGCTTGTCCTGCCAATGCAATCCATTACCAGTTTATGGGAAAAAAATATAAATAAAAAAGGAGTAATTTCTGTCTC